>SMTZ1_10000952_pt1 | contig 59993 bp, 60 predicted proteins | sample DeeMarSWOR136_30_FD_25667 | JGI IMG/M metagenome (IMG submission 25667) | reverse complement strand
CGGAAAGGACAAATCCGTCCTCGAAGGTGTCTCCTTTTTTGATGAAATAGGGGTAACCTTGCGAGTCGTTGATAATTGCTTTTAACACTCCCTTACTCTTGGCAATCCCGATAAGGACGACATCATCGATGGAAATGTTCTGAATTCCTCTTTCTAATCCCTTTTCTCTCGCTTCTTGTCCCACAAGCAGGTTTCTGAAAGGATCCCTTCTGTCTGCGGGATCATATGTGGGACCTCGTGTCTGAATAATTTGAGTTTCTGTTTCCTGTGCCGAAGTTTGGTCTTGAACCCGAGAAAGGAGAGGATGATTCGTCATGCAAAGAAGCCCGATCATTATTATTAGAATGATTTCTTTTCTCATTTTAGGATCCCCTTGGTTTTTGAGCAGTGGTTTTCTCTGGGGGTTCTTGGCGGAAAAGATAGGTCTTCGCTGTCCATTCTGCTGAGATAGTGGAAGCGTCAGTCTGTTCTCTGAGGGCTTTGATGGTGAAATCATCGATGTTGAAGAGCCGTCTGAAATTGCTCAAGCGATCAAAAAAGATGGCAAGGTTGTGATAGGTTCCAGTTATTTCTACCGAGATGGGCTTCTCCGCATAGAAGTCCTTGGCGATTTCTTCCTTGGGCATAAACTTCACGATGTTCAATCTGGTGTCGTAGGCGAGTTGTTGCATTTGCCTCAAGATAGCGCTAATTTCTTCTTTCTGGGGCATGATCGCCTCGAGTCGGCTGAGCGTAATTTTCATCCGTTCCAATTCTGCTTGAATTTGATCTAATTCCTGCTTTTTTTGTCTGAGAAGCGCAACTTCTCCTTCAACCTTTATCCTCTCTTCCGTAATGTTTTTGAGCTCGTCATCCTTGGGCTTGTAATACATAAAATAAAAAAGTCCAAGAATAATGACGGCAACGAGGACATAAGCAAACCATGGCCATTCTCTCATTTTTGTTCCCCTTGTGTGGCTTCATCGGAAGAGACCAAAACCTGCGGAAGATCATAATTTGCAGCGAGTGTAAACTCGAGGAACTGGTTCGTTTGTTCACGTCTTTGATTGATGGATATGATTCTGACACTGCTGAGGCGAGGACTATTCTCCAGATTGTAAACATAATCAGCGATGAGATTGTTGGAAAGAGCTCTCCCTTTGATATTGATTTCTCTTTCGCCATATGAAGTCTCTGTCAGCCAGACCCAGCCTGGGATGTTCTTACTCAATTCATCCATGATCCTTACAGCGATCTCCTGGCGGCCTTTCAGTTGGTTGATCAAATTGATCTTCCTTTCCAGTATGGTCTTTTGTTCTTCCAGTTCTTCAAGAGCGGCGAGAACATACTGCAGGCTTTTTTTCTCTTCCTGGGCCTGATTGAGAAGATTGGTTTCCCGTTTTATGGCATTGTTTTGGAAATAGTACAAAGCAGCGATGACAACAAGAGTAAGGATCACGATCAGGCCTGTTAGAGGTGTTTTTTTCTTTTCTTTGATTTCCGGAACCAGGCTGGTCGGCTCCTCCCTTAGTTCTTTTTTTTCTGGTTTTAATAAGTTTATTCTAATCATTTACTTTTCCATCTTTCTTGTGGCCAGTCCTGCTGCCACTCCGAAGAGTGCAGCCATCTCATCGAAATAGATGTTGTCGAACCTCTTGTCGTCATAATAAATTCTTCGGAAGGGATTGAACAATTCAGTGCGCATGTTGAATTTCTGTTCGAATTTTGCAGCCAGGTCTTTGAGTTTTGAAAGACCACCACTGAGAAAAATGAGCTCGATTTTTTTCTCAGTCTTTTCTCCTGCTTCATAAAAGGAAAAGGTTTTTTCAATCTCTTCGAGAATATTCTGAACGTTCATATTCAGAATGGCCTCGAATCTTTCAGGTTCTACATTTTTCACCGGAAGACCTTTGAGCAATTTCTCCGCATCATCGAAACTGATACCCAAGTCTTTACTGATGTTTTCTGTAAAGAAAGAGCCTCCCAGCGATAGATCACGGAAGAGTTGAGGGATACCCTTTTCGATAATGATGACATTCGTGATGTTGGCTCCTAGATTGATGATCGAGATGGTCTTTTCCTTGCATAATTCAGGATAGTTTACCTCAAGAGCATTCTGTAGCGCAAATACATCAACTTCGATGGCCTCTAGATTCTTGCGAGCTTGGTTAATCACGTTGCTGTAGTTTGAGATTTTATCCTTCTTTGCTGCCACAAGAAGTATATCTAGATTTTGTTCCTCTGAAAGGACAGAGGGTCTAAGGATCGCATAATCGACGTTTGTTTCTTCATAAGGATACGGAATATTGTGCTTGGCTTCCCAAATGATAGACTCGGCCAGCTCCTCTGTATCCATTGAAGGGAGAGAGATCTTTTTAATAATCACCGAGTTCCCTGATACAGAAATCACTACATTTCTGTTCGTGATTTTGTTTTCGTCGAAAACCATTTTAATGGTTTCTATAACGGCAGCCGAGTCAATAATTGTCCCCTCGACTATGGCATCATGAGGGAGGAGTTCATATCCGATTTTTCTCACTTCATACAGGTCTTCCGTCCCTTTTCTTTTTGATTTGAGTTCGACTGCCTTGACGGCATAAGATCCTATATCCAATCCGACAAAATTTTTTTCTCGTCCTAATCCCAACATTTTCTTATCCTTTTATATTAATTTTGTTTTTGGAGCTGATTTTTGTTTATTCTTCAGGTTTTTTTCGACTTCTGTAGGAACGAGGCCTTCAAGACATCCTCCGAGCATGCTGACTTCTTTTACGAGTCTTGAACTGAGAAAAGAATAATTGAGACTGGGCATCATGAATAGAGTCTCAATTTCAGGGTCCAGCTTTCTATTCATCAGCGCCATTTGGAATTCGTACTCAAAATCGGATATTGCCCTCAATCCTCTGATGATCATCTTGGCATCATTTTTCTTTGCGAAGTCGACAAGGAGTCCGTGAAAAGCCTTGACTTCAACGTTCTTGCAGTCGGAAAAAATTTCCTGTATCATTGCTACCCTTTCTTTAGTCGAAAAGAGGGACTTCTTTTTGGGATTTTCTAAAACAGCCACGAGTATTTGTTCAAATATTTCTAATCCCCTTCTGATAATATCGACATGACCATTCGTAATAGGATCGAACGAACCAGGATAAACTGCTTTTTTCTTCATGAATAAGTTATGGGCTCTTTCACCTGGGTTGTCTACTTTAGTATCAAAAAAAATCTGCTTTGTCAATTAATTCCCTTTTGAATTTTATATTTTATTTCTATCCAATGCCTCGTCGATTCTTTTCCTCCATTTTAAGGATCAGAACCAGATCGTCAATCACCGCAAAAGAGGATATTTTGGGGGAAATTTTCTCTACTTTATTCACCCCTAAAGGTTAGGACGCTCATACCGCTTCCTTTGTCCCATAAATCCTTTGGATATCCATTTTTTCTTTCCACGAGAGGATTCTATCCAAGTTCTGTTATTATGGATGAAGGGACGATCGCTTTCTCTAATGGAAGCATTTCCAAATTCATGATCCAGGAAGAAAGCATTAAGGAATGTCTTCGCTCCAGTCAGATTCTTAACGCCATTCCCTCACCACACTTCTCGGCGCTGTGGAACTCCACACATTTATATGCTCTTGCACCTCATTGTCCTCTTCCATCCTCAGGCCACTCCAATTGATCAAACCGTACTCAAGCAGTCCTCGCGGCCGACATCGTCGGCTTCCCTCCAGGTTTGGCTCGGGGTCTTCTGATGTCGCTCAATCTATTCCCTAATGCTCTCTTTTCATTGTCCCCATACTCTTATACCATCATAGTTTTAGAGATGCTTACTTCTCGAATCTAATCATTTGAACTTCTGTATTTATTATAATAGGATAAAAGAAGACACTTACAAGAGAGCAAGGTCGAGGGAAAAATGAAAGCTCAATATTTCTTTTCCATTCCCATTTTTTTACTCATTTTTTCTTTCCTTTTGTTTTCCTTTAATCAAGAAGACAACATCTATACTCGGATGAGAAAGGAAATGGTTAAGACTCAGCTTGCTTCCCGTGATATCAAAGATCCTAAAGTCCTCGAAATAATGGACACGGTTCCTCGTCATTTGTTTGTTAGTCCCCGTTATCGAAGCCAGGCTTATGCGGACCATCCGCTGCCTATCGATGAAGGACAGACCATATCGCAGCCATACATAGTGGCTTTGATGACTCAACATCTCAAACTGAAGCCTGGGGAGAAGGTTTTGGAGATCGGAACAGGTTCGGGATATCAGGCAGCGGTACTGGCCCATCTCACTGATAAGGTGTATACGGTAGAGATCAGGGAGAAATTAGCTAATACGGCATCCGAAACATTCAAACAGTTGGATTACACACAGATTAAAGCAAAATGGGACGATGGTTATTTTGGTTGGAAGCAATTTGCTCCCTTCGATGCAATTATTGTCACTTGTGCAGCCAATCATGTACCTCCGCCTTTGCTGGAACAGCTCGCAGAAGGGGGGCGCCTCATCATACCTCTCGGCAGCACCCTTTACTTTCAAACCCTTACACTTATAACCAAAGTTGAGGGAAAACCTAATGTCAAACATATTCTAGGCGTGAGGTTTGTTCCTATGACTGGAGAAGCCCAGAAAAAGGGGGGCGATGAGGTAGCCGCCAGCAGCGATGATCATTACAAGGGTGTACCCTCCCCAGAAAGCCACCGCTAGGGCCGCCACAGAATTGACCACCGATGAGAAGGCATTCGTTGCCCATGCCCAGGGGATGACCTTTATCCCCTCATTTTTTAAGAGACGGATACCGGTCGGAAAAGGAAATCCCATCAGGAATCCAAGAGGAAAAATCATCGAAAAGGAAAAGAAAAGTTTTACCATAATGTTCGAGCCGATGAACATATTGAAGAAAAACGGCAGAGCAAAACTGTAGGTAATAATGAGAAACGCGGAAAGCAAAAAAACAATTCTGACATTTTTCAGCTCATTCTGGCCCAGTATCTTCTTCGACGTCAGGCTCCCAGTTCCAGAAGAAAAAAGCAGGACAAAAATGATGAGAGCCATGGAATAGAGTGGATGCCCGAGGAATAGAATGAATTTCTGTATAAAAGTGATTTCTAAAAAGATGAAGCTCATACCGATGAGACCGAAGTAAAAAAAGACAGTTATAGTACTTATTTTGCTGTGCATTTTTCGCTTATGCTGGATAAAGACGGGCAGAAGAATCAGCCCGGAGGCAACGAGCACAGCTTGGGCCAGGAGGATAAACACTAGAAATTCCCCTTGGAGAAGAGGGAGCAATTTTTGCCCCAGTGCAGTGTAAGTGGATTTTATTTTTTTCAGTTTGAAGAAGTTGAAGAAAAAGGGCCTGTCATCCGAGACCGGTTTCACCTGAAAGAGATAGTCTTTATAGAATTTTTGACATTCAGAAGGAGAGAGCAGCTTGAGAGCTATATCATAATATAGCGGCTTGTCAAATTGGTTATGGATATTGGGTTCATCTGGCTTGATCCCAGGGTAATAGACAAGATCAAAGAGATTTCTGTCAGCGAAGTCTTTCAAAATTTTAATGTCCTCAGGTATGAAGGGGCTTTTTTTTATGAAGTAACTGATTGTCCCCCAACTCCGAATAGCAATAAGATGTGCTTCAGGTCGATCTGTCATTCTCCTGATCGCTTCAATCCATGTCGCTAAAATCCTGATCTCCTGTCTTGGTGGAGGCAGCAAATAGAAAGTCATACTGGCCATCCCGTTAGGCGAGAGTCGGTCCAAAGTATTTGAGAAGGATTCGATTGTATATAAATATTTTTCTCCGAAACCGTAATGACCTGTTCCAGCAGAGCCGAAAACGTCTGCTAAGGAAAAAGTGATCAGGTCGTATTCATCTTTTTCCTTTTTAAGAGCTGACCGACTGTTGGATGTTTCCGAGCGGATTTGTTCCCCTTCATAGATTTGACCAGAAAAGGATGAGAGTTCTTCGTGGACGATTTGTCTGACGAGAGGATTTTCTTCTATGACCTTGACAAAAGATGCGTCGAAGTGCAGCGCAGCCAAAATATCCAATCCTCCCTTAGGCTCAAGAACGAGAACACGTGGTCGTTCGAGGAGAGAGTAGGGCAAGGAAGAGGGAAGGGAAAAAAGAAAGTCGAGGGAAGAGTCCTTAAGAGTCTTACAACCCGTTATGGCGTTGAGTTCACTCCCATCTATCGAGAGACCGAGCTGAGGGGGAAGATTTTGGGTATAGAGAAGACTTAGACCGGGTGCGTACCGCACAGCAGGAGAGTCTATGACGTCTATTCGAGAAATGGCATTCCATCTAGTAAAAAGATGTTTTGCTTCTGGATATTTCAAGGCTACTGGAAGAGCTTTGAAGGATGAAATACGGAAGCTCAACCAGGAAGGTCCAGCGGCAAAGAGACAGGTCTCTGTAATCAGGAGCAAAAAAACACTCACTTTAAACCATATGGACATTTTAAAACCGAATAGCCAGGCAGCAATAAGGACAAAAGAAGAGAGGATGAGAATGACACCTTTATCTCCTTTTGGAAGAAAGATAAAGATGGTTAGCAAGGCTCCCACTCCTGCTCCCAGAAGGTCGAAAAAGTAAATGGTGTTGACTGCCGAAGGTGTTCTCGTGATCGCAAAGGATATGATCATCCCAGCAAAAAAGAACGGAAGGCTCAGAACAATATAATAAAGGAAGATAAGAAAGATCTGGTTGCTGTTCCATGACAGCGTGACAAGGTCAAATGGGATGGCATTGGCAGCGAATGCGCTCAGAGGGATGGAGATCGAAAAAATAAGGGCAGTCCTGGACAGGAAGCTTTCCTGTGCTCTGTGCTGGATATTTTTGAGAAGGGAGAGGTAGGATCCAGAAGCTCCGTATCCAAGGAACGCAATGCTGACCACCAGAAAGGCAAAGTGGTATTGCTGGGAAACCGAAAAGAATCGGATAAGAGAGATTTCAAGGCAAAGCGTAGCAGTAGACACGAAGAAAATACCGACCAAGAAACGGAATCTCATGTCAAGCCCAGTGCAAGTTCAAGCGAATCCTTGTTTTTTATATTCTTTAAGGGATGATATATCAGGTGTCCCAAAAGTTCAATGGAGCCGACGAGAGAAGAACATTCCAGGATGCATCGTTCCTCCACAGTTGCTTTTGATCTCTTCTTATGTTAATTTTACAATCAAACAGAATGATTAAGTTCGGGACTTCTGGGTGGCGCGCCGTAATGGGAGAGGAATTCACCTTCCAGAATGTGAGGCTGGTTATCCAAGCCGTCGCAAACCATCTGAGAAAGAAGTCTCCTGACAAACAGATCTCAGTTCTCGTCAATTATGATACCCGTTTCCTTTCCGAAAGGTTTGCTTTTGAGGCTGCTAAGGTACTTTCTCACAACATGATCCATGTTTATCTTTCAGAAAGAGATGCCCCCTCCCAAGCTCAGGCTCTCCAGATTATTCGAAGAAAGGCCCATGCAGGGATCAATTTTACAGCCTCCTTTAATCCTCCCGAATACAACGGACTGAAGTTCAACTCTGAAACAGGAGCCCCTGCGCTTCCTGAATTGACGGAAAAAATCGAGAAAGAAATAGAGATTTTAGCCAAAGATTATTCCTTTTGTCCTCTTTATCCCAAAAAAGAATTTATCGAGAAAATCGATCTCCAAAGGGATTATCTCGCTTTTATACAGAATAAAATCGATTTTGACACCATCCGCAAATCAGGAATAAAAGTCGCTGTGGATTTGTTGTACGGAACCAGCCGCGAATATTTGGATGAGATATTGGAGGAGAACCACATCCCTGTGGAGGAAATCCATGGGTATATTGATCCCTATTTCGGTGGAATCACTCCATCTTGTTCGGAAGAGAATTTACAAGAGCTGATGAAAGTCGTTAAAGAAAAGAATTGTCATGTGGGGATTGCCACAGATGCAGATGGAGATCGGTTTGGAATCCTCGATGAAAATGGCAATTTTGTGACACAGAATCTGATTCTTTCCCTTATCTTGGATTATTTAGTGACGGTAAAAAAGTGGAAGGGGGGAGTTGCACGATCTGTGGCAACGACCCATCTCGTGGATAGAATCGCTCGAGAACACAACCTCTCTCTTTTCAAAACTCCGGTGGGATTTAAGTATCTAGCGGATCTTTATTTGAAGAAAAAGATCATATTTGGAGCTGAAGAAAGCGCTTGCATGGCCATTAAAGATCATCTTCCCGAGAAGGATGGCATCTTTGCTGGACTTCTTGTTGTAGAGATGATGGCCACTATGGGAAAAAGTCTCTCGGAAATGATAAAGGATATGTTCCGCACATATGGTAAAAGAGAAGGAAAAAGGAAAAATATTCCCCTTACCCCGGAAAGAGAGAAGAGGTTAGAGAAATTGAGGGAACATCCACCTTCCAAGCTTGGGGAGAGAGCGGTCATCAGCATTGAGACTATCGATGGGATAAAATTGGATTTTTCCGATGATGACTGGGTTCTTCTTCGCCTTTCAGGTACAGAGCCCATTATCCGTTGTTATGCAGAAGCTGGGTCAAAAAAGGAAGTCAATAAATTGGTAAGGATTGCTTTAGAATTGCTAGAAAAAAGATGAAGAAAGAAAAAGCCTCGCCTTCATTCAAGAGAAAAATTGTTATTGGAGGCTTAGGATTCCTGTTTTTCGTTTTGATCATTACTTCCTTTTTCGGCAAAAGAGGATTGATCGAGATCTACCGCACAAAACGTAAGCAGAATATCCTCCTCCAAAAGGTTGAGCAACTCGAAGCAAAGAAGGCAAAGTTGGAAAGAGATATCGAGGAATTGAAGAAGAATCCAAAAGCATATGAGGCAACAGCTCGAAAGAAGCTTGGCTTGGTCAAAGAGGGGGAAATCGTCATCATTGATAAAAAGGACCGCTAGTCGAGACATCTTTAAGCTCCTGATTCCTCGTCATTCTGTCGGTATTCTTATTCTTCAGTGAGAATATGGCGCAATTCTTAAAAAACCTGAATCCTGACCAGGAAGAAGCCGTTACGCACGGCAGTGGCCCTCTTATCATAATTGCAGGAGCCGGAACGGGAAAGACAAAGGCTATCACCCATAGAATTGCCTACCTTATCTCTTCCAAGAAGGCCAAACCCGAAGATATCCTTGCTGTCACCTTCACGGAAAAAGCTGCAAGCGAGATGGAAGAGAGGGTCGATATCCTCATTCCTTATAGTTACTCCTTTGTGGAGATAAGTACATTCAACTCATTTGGCGAACGTGTCTTGAGAGACTATGGAATCGACATCGGCTATCCCCCAGATTTTAAATTATTAGATGAAGTGGAGCAGGCTATCTTTTTAAGGGAACATCTGTTCGAATTCCCTCTGGATTATTATCGTCCGCTGAGTTCGCCGACAAGGTACATCCAGGACATCCTTTCGGTGATAAAAAGACTGAAGCAGGAAGACATAAAACCACAGGAATTTAAAGAGTACGCAGAAAGGCTTGAGCGGGAGGCTTTGGACGATGCTGAAAGGGAGCGGGCTCTTAAGCATCTGGAGATGGCTCGAGTGTACAGGGCTTATCAGGATCGCCTTGAATCTGAGGGAATGATTGATTTTGAGGACCAGGTGGTTTTGGTTATGAGTTTCAGGACACAAATTACATCCAGTTCGAATTGCTCAAATTGCTGGCTGCTAAACACAAAAACCTTACCGTTGTTGGAGATGATGACCAGAGCATTTTCAGGTTTAGAGGGGCATCTTTGGCAAACATCCTTAACTTCCGAAAAATTTATCCTGATTGCAAAAAGGTCGTTTTCACAAAAAATTACCGGTCGACTCAGCCAATACTTGACTCAGCCTATAAACTTATTCAGCATAATAATCCCCATAGGTTAGAGGTTCAAGAGGGGATCGATAAGACTCTTGAGTCCTCAATGAAGGAAGAAGCAAAAAGCATTAATATGTTGACCTTCGACACCCTCTCCCATGAGGCAGACAGAGTAACCGAACTTATTAGCGAGAAAAAGCATAATGGCCTTCGTTTCTCCGATATGGCAATTCTTGTCAGGCGTAATGCGGATGCAGATCCTTTCCTGCAGGCTCTGAACATGAAGGGAATTCCATTCCGGTTCTCAGGCAGCCGTGGACTTTATACCCAGAACGAGGTGAAGATCCTGGTGGCATTTATTAAAGCCTTGACCGATTTTGAAGACAGTAAAAGCCTCTTTTATCTGGCCTTATCAGAAATCTATAAGGTAGATCCTTACGAATTGACTGCCCTGACCAATCATGCACATAAGAAGAATATTTCGCTTCATTATGTTTTCAAGAAAGTCCACCAGGAGAAAAATATGGTGAACCTTTCTTTATCTGCGAAGAAAAGCATAAAGCGGCTTGTCGAGGATTTGCTGTATTTTGTGCATTTCGCCAGTTCTCAAAATGCAGGGCGTGTGGTCTATTGCTTTCTCGAGAGATCTGGATATCTGAAGTCTCTTATCCAGAAATCTGACCTTGCTTCGGAGCTGAAGATAAGGAACATTCGAATTTTTTTCGATAAGATCCGTAAATTTTCTGAGCTGACCGAGGATGATTCCATTTACTCCTTCGCACAACATTTGGATCTCCTTCAACAAGTAGGGGATAACCCCTCTACAGCTGAGGCGGAACTGGAGGAAGATGCGGTGAATGTGCTGACCGTTCATAAGGCCAAGGGTCTGGAGTTCCAGGTTGTATTTATGGTTAGCCTGATAGCTGATCGGTTCCCAGGGCGCCAGAGAAGAGAGAAAATTCCAATACCTGATGCGATTTTAAAGGAGGATCTTCCCGGAGGAGAAAACTATCTTCAAGAAGAAAGGCGGCTTTTCTATGTGGGGATGACTAGGGCAAAAAAGCAGCTGTATTTAACTTGGGCTAAAGATTACGGCCTCAAAAGGCCAAAAAAAGTCAGTCCATTCATTCTGGAAGCCCTTGATCTTCCCTCCTTACCTGATGAAATGCAACGCACTTCGGCATTAGAAGAGATCAAGAGATTTGCTCCCTATCCAGAGATACTTTCTGTTCCTTCAAAAGTGAAGGAAAAAGAGATCCTTCACCTGAGTTTTTCTCAGGTGAACAATTATCTTACCTGTCCACTCCGATACAGATTCCGACACATCATGAGAATTCCTGTGCTTCCCCATCATAATCTTGTATTTGGCCGTGTCCTCCATAACACTATCCATCTGTATTTATTGAATAAAATGAGTGGGAAAGAAATGTCGGAGAAGGATCTTCTCCTAGCCTATGAGGAACGCTGGATTAACGAGGGCTTTCTGAGTCGTGAGCACGAGGAGATGAGGAAGAAGGCGGGAGAGAAGGCGTTGATCCTTTTCTATAAACGACAGGAGTCTTCTTCCCTCTTACCCCAATTTCTGGAGAAAAGTTTCAAATTGGTCTTGGCTGATATGAAGTTCACAGGACGTTGGGATCGGATCGATTACCAAGAAGGAGGCGCGGTTATCATCGATTTTAAAGCGACTGCTGTCAAAGATCAGAAAGAAGCGGATAAAAGAACAAAAGAAAGCCTCCAGATGGATGTGTATGCTTTTTCGTTCATTAAAACCCAAGACTCTCCTCTGCTTGAGACTCAGCTCTATTTTCTTGAATCGGACATCATCGGGCATGCCGAAAAGGGAAAGATAGAACTGGAAAGAGCGGAGGTAAAAATAAAACAAGCCGAGAGAGGTATTAGAGATCAGGATTTCCAGGCCAAACCAGACTGGCACAACTGCAGTCTCTGTGATTTTAGAACCATCTGTCCGGATTCTTATGCCTATTGAGGTGTTTTATTCCGGTGTTAGCCAGAAAGGCATAATAGCCCAGATGCGTTCGTTCTCCAAGAGCTTAAGTGTGGATAAGGTTTTTTCTAGGTGAGGATTCAGGTCAAGATTTGTTTTAATAAATTTCCTTCCAAGGATCATGTCAAAGAATGATATTTTTTTTGGTTGGACCACAAGTTGGACCTGCTCGGCTGCAGGGATCCCAGCAAGTTCTTTAGCCAGTTCAATGGCTCTGGAGAGACCGCCAAGTTCATCCACCAATCCCAGATTTACGGCCTGATTTCCAGTCCAGACTCGGCCCTTACCTATTCCATCCACTTCTTCTTTGGTCATATTGCGGCCTTCGGCTACCTTGGTCAGGAATTGATCGTAGAGCCATTCAATTTCGGTCTTGATGATTTGTCTTTCTTCGGATGTCCATTTTCTAAAAGTAGAGAAAATATCTGCCTTGTCCCCAAAGGTGAATCTTTCTGAAGTTATGCCGAGCTTCTCATAGAGATTGATTAGATTGGGCCTTCCAAAATATACCCCGATGGATCCAGTCCAGGTTTGAGGTTGGGCAACGATCTTGTGAGCCGACATGGCCACCCAGTACCCTCCTGATCCAGCTAGATCTGACATAGAAACGATAACCGGTTTTTCTTTCTTTGTCAAAATCACTTCTCTCCATATAACATCCGAGCCAACAGAAGAGCCTCCCGGGCTATCTACCCTAAATACGACGGCTTTGATGGATTTATCGGTACGCGCTTGCCTAATCCAGCGGGCCACAGTCGAGCTGCCCATCATTTGATACATACCCTCCCCGGTAAGGATAGTCCCCATGCCATAGACTAAAGCAATCTTTTTCCCTCTGAAGAGTCCAAGAGAAGAAGGCTTTATGTTCGAATACCGCTCATGACTGATTCTTGACATTCTTTTTCCATTTTCTTGGAAAATGTTTTGAAGTTCATCCTCATAGAGCAGATCGTCGACCAACCCAGCTTCTTTGGCTTTTGGTCCTTGGAAGAATCCATAGTCAAGGAGAGCCTTGACATCTTTCTCGCTTTTGCCTCGTGCTCCAGCGACTTCATCTATGTAACGGGAATAAACCTCACCGTAGAGTGATTCCATCATTTCCTTGTGAGCGGGTGTGAATCCTTCCTCAGTGAACTGGTTCATGGCTGTTTTATATTTCTCGATATGTTCCCACTCGTATTCCACACCCAATTTATCCAAGCCTTTTTTAAAAAAAGGAATATAACCTCCGATGCCGTTTAAAAACATTAAACCTGAAGGATGGAAAATGATTCGATCGCATGCAGTTGCCAAATAATATTCTTTATCCGCATCGATCGTTTCCTCTATTGTCGCATAGATTTTCTTTCCTGTTTTTCGAAAATCAAGAACAAGATCCCTAAGCTCGTTGATCTTGGCCCATCCGCATTGCAGGTATCCCAAGCGTAAGAGTATAGCTTGTATGCGACTATCCCTTTTGGCCTTTTGAAAGTTGAGCCAAATATCATACATCGAAAGAGGTGGTCTCATTCCAAAAAACGACATAAAGAAATCTGCAGTGGCTTTCTCCTGTAGTTCTCCAGATAGTCTTATCTCCAAATAAGAATGTGCCTTAACTGAAGGGGGCCTTCCAAATTCCAAATAGACGAAAGAGGCGAGTGCCACGATTATAAGAAAAATGAAAATCAGGAATATAATCAAAACATAGGTTCCTCTTTTCATGAATCCTCCTGTTCGAATTTACATAATCTCAAGCGGTTCTCTTCACCATCAAGCATGCCCTCCGCTCTAGTTCGGATTTTTAACGCCATTCTCTCATCGCTCTTCTCGGCTCCTGCGTAACTCACAACATAGCTCCAGTAAACAATCCAATTGTCTACTGTTGCGGACATGCCTGATGTATTTTTCCAATATAGTCTATCCAAAAAAATGGAGGAGAACCAATCAAATATATCAAAAACGGGGATACTAAGGGAACTAAAACTTTTTTTGACAAAGAACGTATCAAGTTACAGGTTGTCATTGGTATTGGTTTCCATTATTATTTTCTATGATTGTATATACGAAAAAACAACAAAAAGGATTTAGATCCAATTGACTAATAAAGGATTATTCCATGAACGCGCTTGAAGTTGAGAACATTTCCAAAAGTTTTGGTGACTTTTACGCTGTCAAAAACCTTTCCTTCAAAATCCCCGAAGGTACAATCTACAGCCTTTTGGGTCCGAATGGTGCGGGGAAAACGACGACCATCCGCATGGTGATGAATATCATTATTCCCGATGATGGCCAGATCAAAATACTCGATCAGAAAATGGATGAAAACATGAAGAGGCGGATTGGCTATCTTCCCGAAGAGCGGGGTCTGTATCCCAGGATGAAGGTGGGAGAGCTGCTTCTCTTCCTGGCTGAATTGAAAGGACTTCAGGGACAGGATGCACGGACAAAAATTGACCATTGGCTGGAGAGATTCGATCTGACAGACTGGAAATTTAAAAAAGCAGAAGAGCTTTCACGAGGAATGCAGCAGAAAATCCAGTTCATAGCCACAGTGATCCATCAGCCCGATTTGATCATCCTGGACGAACCTTTCAGCGGGTTGGATCCTGTGAACACCAAGCTGTTGAAAGATATCATGCTCGAGATGAAAAAACGGGGAAACACTATTATCTTTTCCACCCACCGAATGGAACAGGTCGAGATGATTTCCGATAACATCTGCTTGATCAACAAAGCGGAAAAAGTGTTGGAAGGAAACCTGAATTGGATCAAACAGCAATACGGGAAAAATACTATTGTATTGGATTATGTCGGAGACGTCTCATTCATCCCCAGTATCCCAGATGTGGAAAAGACCGATGACTATGGTAAATTCATGGAGATAAAGCTGAAGGAACAATCAGATCCTCAGGATCTCCTGAAAAAGTTGGTCGATAAAATAAGAGTCAACAAATTTGAAGTTCGTGAGCCGACTCTAAATGCCATATTCATCGATAAGGTAGGAGAGAAGAATGCGCAAGATACTGTCAGTCATTAAGAGAGAATACATACAGATAGTCCGGACAAAGGGTTTTATCATCGGAACCATCCTGGGTCCGGTTCTAATGGCAGCATTCATAGTGGTTCCCATTTTGGTCCAGTTTGTTTCAGTCGACCAGCAGGAGAAAATTGGAGTGGTGGACCTCACTGATGAAATCTTCCTAGAACTGGACAAAAAGTTAGACCAGAAGCTTAAGGATGGAAGCCGACGGTACCTTCTCCAAGAATATAAACCTGTGGAAGATGTGGAGGATCAGCTCGAAGAATTGAACAGGAAAGTCTTAGCCAAGGAATTAACTTCTTATATATTTATTCCTGAAGACATATCCGAAGGAGGGGAAGCAGAGTATGTATCCGAGCATGTTTCTGATTTTGACGGGGAGGGGCTCGATCCAGAGAAAATCGGGCAGTACATGAGACCTGTCAGTTTGACAACCAAAAAGGTGACCAAAAAGGGAGTTGAAAGGGATACAGGAGGGACGTTCATAATCTCCTGGTTCTTGGTTTTCATCCTTTATATGACTGTTATCTTTTATGGTCAAATCATATTGAGAGGGGTGATCGAAGAGAAGAGTTCTAGGGTCGTAGAGATTGTGCTCTCCTCATTGAGACCTTTTCAGCTCATGGCCGGGAAAATCCTTGGGATTGCTGCTGTAGGGTTCACTCAATATGCGATCTGGGGGCTGTTCGGAATAGCAGCCACTCGTTACAGCAAGAGCATCATTACGAGGTTTTTCCCCGCAGCGAGTGCATTCGATATGCCTACTATCCCCTCCTATATTTTCATCTATTTCGTGGTCTTCTTTGTTTGCGGCTATTTTCTGTATGGGACCATATATGCAGGCATTGGATCTATGGTAAACAACGAAAAAGAAGCTCAGCAGCTTGTCATGCCTGTAACTATGTTCTTAGTTGTTCCAATACTGCTCATGATGTTTGTGGTCAGAAGTCCCAACAGCTCTCTTTCTGTGACTCTTTCTTTGATACCTTTTTTTGCCCCAATTTTGATGCTGCTCCGAATATGTGTTCTTCTTCCTCCCTTTAGTCAGATTGCTGCCTCCATCCTGCTCCTCATTTTGACAACAATCTTGATGATTTGGATATCAGCCAAAATTTACAGAGTAGGAATCCTGATGTACGGTAAACGCCCAAGCTTTGGCGAGATTATCAAGTGGATGAGATACGGATAAAAGAGCCATCCTTTTGCCTCAAAAATTATCCTTTTTGAGGATAGATCTCCACTTTGAGATGTTCAAAACCATCCTCTGATCTTTCCCTTTTAGCATGAACCTTTTTACAGATTCCTCCGTAATACACTTTGAAGATTTGGATGCAAAGTATAGAATGATTACAAAAGAAAAGAGGATCTGTTCGTGATATGGCTCGAATGAATGAGCCAGAATTTGTTGAGGGAAAACAAAAGAAAACGAGAATGCAAGCCAGAGGACGATTCGATCGGTTGGATGTCAGCGGCCTTGTTGAAAGAGTCAAGAATGATGACCGAGATGCTTTCATGACAATAACTCGAATGTATCAAAGGAAGGTTTTTGGACTTGCCTATTCCTATTTCCACAACAAGGATGATGCTCTGGATATCGTCCAGGAAACCTTCCTCAGATTTTACCAGAAAGCTCATCTATTTAAGGAAGGAAAGAATTTTCAGAATTGGCTTCTTCAAATAGCAAAAAATATCTGCATCGATTACTACCGAAAACATCAAAGCAAGAAGAATGAATGGGGCAGAGAGGAGACCATCGAGGAAGTGTGTTTACCCTCTTCAAATCATGATCACGACCATTCTTCATCGGACCTTAAGGAGATTTTATCCCAGTGTCTTAAAAAGTTGAGTGAGAAACAGAGGATGATTTTCCTCATGAAACATTACAATCAGCTCCAATATAACGAGATCGCTCAAATCTTGAATATTGCCTCGGGCACGGTAAAATCCCTTCATTACAAAGCGGTTCGAAACCTCAGGACTTTGATGAGTCCTTACATGGGGAGATTAGGATGAAGAACTGTAAGCAAATAAGCAAAAACATGGTGGCTTTCCTTTATGGAGAGTTAGAGGATAGCGAAAAAGAGTGCTTGGAGTCTCATATAGAGTCGTGCGAAAAATGCCGGATGGAGCTCGAGCAACTGAGAAGAATCTATAAAGTGGCTGATGCACTGAACAAAGATATCGAGAACGCCACAGCATCCGTGGATTGGAAGAACCTTCCTGAAAAAATCGTCGACACCGTCCTGGAGAAAGAAACTTTCTCTGTCCGCAAACAGCAGCGGATAGGATTCTGGCGGTTCCTTTTCCAGCCGAGATTCAGGCCTGCCTTTGCCGGAATGCTCCTTGGTGTACTGCTGGGATCTTTGATCACATTTCTGATTTTTAAATCTCGTCCTCTCCAAGTGTCAGAGAACGGAAAAATTATCGTTCCTCAGGGATTCTATGACAAGATGGAGTTGGAAATGGCCAGGAGGGAAACTATTGATTATCTTGAAAAGAGTGAATATTTGCTCCTGGATTTTATCCAGTCTTCTCCTGAAAAATTTGTTGGATTCTGGCAGAGTGAGAGATCGAACTCCTCTTCTTCGAGTTGATGCAGATAAGCGAACGGCTGTCTGTAGAAGAGCTGAAAAAAATCCAGACACTCATCGAAGAAAGACAGCTCTTGTTGAAGATAAAACTGGTTAAAAAAGAGTTGGAAAAGAGTGAGGTATAAAATGAATAGAAATAAAATGATAGCCATACATTTAGGGATTTTTTTAATGGCTTCGATTTTCTTCCCAGCATATGCATGGGATCAGCGAGATGAAGAGCTTTTCCAGGAAGCGAAAATTATGCTCTTTGATAAAGAATGGGAAAGCGCCCAGGATAAACTGGAAGAGCTTATCGAAGATTTCCCTGACAGTCCGCTGTATTCTCAGGCTCTTTTTTACTTGGGCAGAGCACTTGAAAACCAGAAAGGAAAAGAAAAAGAGGCCATTGATGTTTTTGAAAAATACGTTTTGCGGAAAGACAGTAGCGAGATCCTGATCCAGGAGGCTGAAATCTCTATCATCAATCTTTCCTTTACTCTGTATGAAAAGGGAAGGAAATCCTTCTTGGATGAAATAAAAACCAGGCTTTACAGGCCCGACAGAGTCATCCGCTACTATGCGGCTGTCAAACTGAGTTATCTCAAAGACAAGAAGGAAGCCAAAAAGGCCATCCCTGTTCTTGAAGAAATATTGGAAGAGGAAAAGGACCAGGAGCTCAAAGACAAGGCTAGAATCGCCCTTCTTCGTATCGATCCAGATGCCTTCAAGGACTTTGAGGAAGAGAGATACGAAAGAAAAATAATGATGTTGAAGATAAGGGCAACAGACAGGTGGACAAAAAAAATCACTTTTAATCTCAATATCCCTTGGGCTTTGGCTGACCTGGCACTGGCAAATATTCCAGAGGAAGCCAAAAGACAACTTCGACAAGAGGGATATGATTTGGACCGCATCCTCAGAGAGCTGATAGAGAGAGGAAGAATTATCGAGATAGAGACAAAGGATTCGGTTTTAAAAATTTGGATAGAGTAATATTAGGGAGGTTTATGATGACAAAGACAGCCCTTCTCGTTTTGATTGTGCTCATTTCATGCCTTATCTTAGCCAATCTTCTCCTGAGCACAGAAGATTTTGATCTTCAAACCATCAAAAAAGCGATCAAGAAAAATCCCCGGTATAGCACGAGCAAAGAAGTCCGATGGTTTAAAATCATCATCATGAGTAAGCACAAAAAACGAGAAAAGATACAGGTGACTTTGCCTCTTACTTTGGTTGATCTCTTTTTTAACTGCACAAAAGAAAAGGAGTTGAAAATCGATTGCGACGACTATGACCTTGATCTCAGAAAGCTGTATAAAGAGCTCAAAGAAGCGGGCCCGATGTCTCTCATCGAGATCACGGGTGAAGATGGTATTTTGAAGGTCTGGCTCGAGTAGAGCTTGCTCAAAAATTCACCCCTCAAATCCTCCCTAAAGGCGATTGCCATTTTTATGATGTAGATTTATATTCTGAATAACTTAAGTGCTGGCTATGGGCATTTCATAAATCCCTCCTTTTGCTGATTCCCCCTTTGCGGCCAGCACTTTCCCTCTGCTTCACGTAAATCGAAAAAGACAAAAAAGGATAGGTCTTTTGAACCAATCTTCTATTCGTGCCCTTAACATTTCTGTTAACTCTTTATACACGGTAATATTAGATCTTGGCTCCTTAATCTCACATAGAACGAAACCCTTTTAAAGGTTCGTTAAGAGTTGAAGAAGGCAGCCGAATATTTCATCCCTTTCTTTTAACATGCTTGCAATAAAACAGACAGATATCATCATCTGCTTAACAGGCGGGATAAACGGCATCAACCGCGGCTCACCTGAGCCAGGGATTTCCTGTTTTTACGTAAAAATCATCTGGATTATTATGCTGGGTAAGGGTAGGAGAAAAATAGATTTAGACTTTTAGAGCCTCCTTAGCTGTCTATTGCTTATTCAAGAGCGAAATCTATCCTAAACTTGAAGGTTTGGTGGTCTCGGTCGGTCTGTCCCGCTTTTTGAGTCATTGACCTTGCCGTTTTGGATGTGATACTTTTATTCGTGGACACCAGCAGATGGAAATTACAGAAAAATGTAAGGGATTTGAAACAAGTCCAATAAGGAAATTCCTATAAATTTCAAGTGTTGAACAATAAAGTTTCACTGTTGACTAAACCCAACGTAAAAGATATTACAAACGGGTTTATAAAAATACCAAAAGACCCTAAACTAGCTAAAAGGGTTTGTGATTCAGCAAAAAAGCTAGCAAATTCGAAATATAGTGTGAAAGTCTATCTACAAAAAGTAAAAAAAGTCTTATCGATGAAATAAAATGTGTGGGATTACAGGCATTTACCTCAAAGAAGGAAAGGTTGATCCTCGTTTACTTAAACGGATGACTGATACCATGAAAAACAGGGGCCCCGACGATGAGGGTTATTTTGTCAGGGATAAGATAGGTCTGGGTATGAGAAGGTTAAGTATCATAGACCTAAAGACAGGTAACCAACCTATGAAGAATGAAGATGACTCTGTGTGGGTAATCTCCAATGGAGAAATCTATAATTACAAGGAAATAAGAGAAAAACTTCAGGAGAAAAACCATAAATTCATCACAAATTCCGATACAGAGGTATTAGTCCATCTCTATGAGGAGCATGGTGAAGACATGGTCAAGCATCTAAACGGGATGTTTGCATTTGCCATTTGGGATGAGAGGAAGAAGATGCTCCTGCTCGTAAGGGATAGACTTGGAATCAAACCACTCTATTACTATCATGACGAAAAGAAATTTGTTTTTGCTTCTGAGATTAAATCCATCATAGAGGACAGAACCATTAAAAGAGAAGTGAATCTCGAAGCTCTACATTATTATATAGGATACGAATACGTCCCAGCACCCCTTACGATGTATAAAGGTATAAATAAACTAGAAGCTGCTCATATGCTAATTATTAAAGATAATGAAATCAAAACCAGGCAATATTGGGACGTTACATTTAAACCAAAAGATGAAGATGAGAATTATTTTATAGAAAAATTAATTGAACTACTTAAGGATTCTATTAAAAAAAGGCTAATCTCAGATGTCCCTCTTGGTGTCTTCCTATCAGGAGGTGTAGATTCGAGTCTTTTGGTTGCCTTGATGTCTGAGGTCACCAAAGAAAAAATCAAGACATTCTCAATTGGATTTAAGGAACAGTCATACAATGAGCTGGACGAAGCAAGACAGATCGCAGTGAAATACAATACTGATCACCTTGAAAGAGTACTTGAACCAGACATTTTAGAGCTGATTGATAAAGTTACTTCTTATTTGGACGAACCCTATGCAGATACTTCAGTAATACCTGTATTTCTAATCTCAAACAAAACTAGGGAAAAAGTGAAGGTAGCTCTAAGCGGAGACGGCGGTGACGAACTTTTTGCCGGTTATGACAGGTATCTTGCAAGCAAGCTTGACAGTATATATTTAAAATTACCGGCAATTGTCAGAGAAAGAATATTCGAAGCTTCAAAAGCCCTGCGACCAAGAGCCCGAAAGAAAGGAGTGATAAACATAACTAAAAGGTTTCTAGAAGGATCTGCACTACCTAGACATGGCCAGCATATTAGATGGCAATATTTCCTTCAAAGAGTTGAAGAGCATAACTTATACTCAAAATATGTTATAGAGCTTGTGAAGAACCTAGATAATTTCCGATTGATAGATAAGTTTTATAGCAAATTAAATACAGATGATAGATTGGCTAAAGAGCAATATGTCGATCTAAAGACGTATCTGGCAGACGCTATGTTAGTAAAGATTGACCGGATGAGCATGGCCAACTCGTTAGAGGTACGTGTTCCCTACTTAGATCACAGGCTTGTTGAATTCGCATTCACAATCCCAAGCAACCTGAAAATGAAAGGCTTTACATTGAAGTACGTACTCAAGAAAGCTGCTCAAAAATATCTACCTAAAGAAATCCTAAAAAAACAAAAGCAAGGATTTAGCATCCCAGTCAAGAATTGGCTCAAGAATGAGATAAAAGAATACGCCAAAGAAATCCTACTCGGAGAACATGAAGGTTTGAAATATTTCAATCAGGAATACATCAAAACCATGTTAGTCGAACATACAAAAGAAAAAAAGGACCATAGCCATAAATTGTGGGCCATTATGATTTTCGTATTATGGCACAGGAAATACATTGAAAAATGAAAAAAGAATTAATGAAATTATTAATATGTCCCGAATGCGACTCAAAACTAGAGATGAAAGCATTCAAAATGGACAACCAGATAATGGACGGATTGATTACATGTAAATGTGGTGAATGGTATCCTATTATTGACGGCATTCCAAGGATGCTTACATCTCAGCTCAAAGGAGATTATTCCGGTTTCCTGAATAAATATAAGACAAAGATGCCAGATGAAATAATTAAAGACGCAAAATCGATAAAATTAAAGAAAAAGACAAGCACGAGTTTTGGTCTTGAATGGAAAAGATATAAGGATTATGGTTGGGTGGGTAGAGGTAATAAAGGAAAAATTGATATTACTCAATTCAAATCAGTAGATCAAGAAGACCTATGGTCACACACTGAAGAGACTTTCTGGAGAAAGGCCTTGCTTAAGAAAAAAGAAGTAAAGAATAAACTAGTACTTGATGTTGGAGTGGGAAATGGAAGATATGCTCAGGTATGTACTGACGAGGGTGCAAAAGTGATAGGAATTGATCTTAGCCAAGCAGTAGATATTGCATATGAAAACACTAAAGGACGCGTTGATACAGTACAGTGCGATTTGTTCAACCTCCCATTCAGGGAGAATACTTTCGATGTCATATATAGCATAGGTGTACTGCATCACACGCCAAGCACAAAAAAAGCCTTTCAGTCAATTTCTAAACATGCAAAGAAGAACGGAATAGTGTCCATACATCTATATCATAAAGGGAATTTTATATATGAGATTGTCGACTACACAATTAGGTTCATCACGACAAGACTTCCGTTAGGTTTACTATGGTATTTATGTTACATCCCAACATTTTTAGGTAGACTTGCTTTCCTTTCAAAATATATTTATGCAGGTGTAAATTCATTAATTGTTCTTAGAAGCGGACATCATTTCAATTTTGATTGGTATTCAGCCCCTGTGGCCTTTCATCATACAGAACCCGAAGTTGTCAAATGGTTTAAAGACATGGACTTCAAAAAAATTGAAGGAGACGACCCTACAATTAACAAAGATTCATATTATGCAAAGATATATCCGAAATTCCTAAAGAATCATAACGGAACAGTTAAGAAGTGGGTGGCTAATATAGTGCCAAGATGGGGACTTACGGTAAGAGGGATAAAATGAAAGCCTATTCAAAGTGTTGCTCTTGGGATAGATAAGTATCTCTTTTTTCTTTTGGGTTTTTTTCTTCCCATTCTCCCGGTTTTTTCCGTCCGTCCAAGTATCCCCAGAGTTTGGCGAAATAATCCTCTCCGTTGGTTTGATAGGGTTCGTAATATTCCACCCTCAGCCCTTTGCTCTCAAACAGCTTCTTCCATTGTTCGAGTCTTTCAGGAGTGCGTACCGTAATCTCCGTGATGGCCCCCCCTTTCTGAATGGTCTCAGTGGAATGTTTTTCAGGCATCATGCGCTTGTTCAAGAGCGCAAGAGATTGACTCATCTCCTGGATCAAACGGTTGGTCTCTCTCATTTCCTGTAAGATTTCCTTCATAAGCTTGGATTCGTTTCGCATTTTTATCTCTCTTCAAATATGAATAGAAGTTCTATATGTTAGTCGGATATCTCCGTTCTTTTTTGATTACTTTGTTTTTTGAGGAAGCATCTCCAAATCCGTGAGCGAAGAAGAGAGCAGTGGGGAATGTTTTCGCTCCAGTCAGATTCTTAGCGCCATTCCCTCATCAAACTTCTCGGCGCTGCGGAACTCCGCATGTTTATCTGTTCTTGCGCCTCAGTTGTCATCTGCCATCCCCAGCCAATGCAATTGTTCATACCATGCTCAAACAGTCCTCACGGCCGACTCAGTCGGCTTCCCTCCCAGTTTGACTCAGGAAGGCTGAATCTTCCGATGTCGCTCAATCCATTCCCCACTGCTCTTTTTATTTTGTATCCTGTTCTTATGTCATCACGGAAATAGAGATGCTTCCCTGGGTTGAAAATTTTTTGAATAATCCGACAAATTAAGATATAATAAATATGCCTTGTCGTGCTGGCTGGGCAAGGAGGATGTAAAGCACATCACATCTCTTTCACCTGCTCCCCGTACAGCCAGCTCTGGATAAAAATTTCATTCAAGCCTCCTCCTCGGCCTTCTTCAGTCCCATCATTCCCCGTTTCAGTCGATGGAGATGCTATCCTTATGCGTTGACAAATTCCTCTATGGACTGAATAATATTAGACTCGAAAGGATAAGCCGTTGGCTAGACTATTTGAATTTCAGGGCAAAAAGCTCCTCAAGGAAGCAGGCATTCGTATACCTGAGGGAGAAGTCGCTTCTTCACCTGAAGAAGCCTTCCATATAGCCAAGAGAATCGGAAAGCCTGTGGTCTTGAAGGTTCAAGTATGGGTCACAGGAAGAGCCGATATTGACGGGATACAATTTGCCGAGAATCCAGAGGAGGCGAAAGAAAAAGCATCCCATATGCTGGGAATGAGGGTCAAGACATTTATCGTGGATACCCTTTTGGTCGAGGAAAAGCTGGCTATCAAAGCCGAATATTTTGTAGGGATTTTCGTGAACGATGGCCTAAAGGCTCCTCTGCTTATCTTCAGCTCAGTAGGTGGAACCGGGATTGAAGAGATTGCCAAAGCTTATCCAGAGAAGATCGCGCAAGTTCCAGTGGATGTGGTAAGGGGATTGAGAGATTATGAAGCCCGTAACCTCTTGCTGAAAACAGGAATTTCTGGAAGACTCCTCCTTCAACTCTCTGAATCACTCGTCAGACTCTATAGAACAGCTCGAAAATATGACGCCCGTTCCGCAGAAATCAATCCTCTGGTTTTGACTGAGGATGATCTTGTCTATGCTGCAGATTGCCACCTAGTAGTTGATGACTATGCCGTATTTCGACACCCTGAGCTGGGGATTGAAATTGCCAGAGAGTTTGACCGGCCTCCCACGCCTTTAGAAAAGATTGCCTACCATGTGGAAGAGAAGGACTACCGAGGCACATTCTACTTTTTACAGATGACAGAGGAAATATCGAAGGAGCAAAAATATATTGGATTCAACGGCGCTGGAGGAGGAGGATCGATGATGTCCATGGATGCTGTGCTCAATAAGGGATTCAAGTTGGCTAATTATTGCGATACGAGTGGTAATCCTGCAGCCAGCAAAGTCTATCGAGCAGCAAAAATCATTCTCTCGCAGCCTAATATAAAGGGCTATTTTGCCTCTGGCTCTGGTGTTGCCAGCCAGGAACAATATCACTCGGCGAGGGGCTTGGTGAAAGCTTTCTATGAGGAAAATTTGGATATCCCAGGTGTGATTCGGCTTGGAGGCAACTTCGAAGAAAAAGCCATCGAGATTCTGGCCAATTATCTGAAGAATGTGCCAGCTAAAGTCGAGGGCTATGGACGTGACGATTCGCCAGAGTACTGTGCGGAGAGGATGGAAAAGCTGATAAAAGAGAATGGTTTTGCCTGCCATGAAGTTACGCCGATTTGCGATCCAGTTGTTCCAGCAGAGGCTTATGCTTTTGAGACCTTCACAGGAAATATCTTTATCGATCATTCAAGGTGCCAAAGCTGTCGGACCAAAGGTTGTGTGGATGCCTGCAAAGCTGAGGTCTTGAAAATCGATCGAGGAAGGCCGGTCCTTGCCATTTCTGAGAATGATGCCCAGAAGGGGAAATGCACTGAGTGTCTGGCGTGTGAAATTTACTGTAAATTTCACGAGAAGGATGCAATAACCATCCATCTTCCTATTCCCGGATTGAAGGAATACAGGGAAAAGGTATTGAAGGGAACAGGATAAAAAATGTCGATATTGGTCGATAAAGATTCGCGGGTTCTTGTGCAAGGGATCACAGGAAGGGAGGGCATGGTCCGTACCCAGTTGATGAAGGATTACGGAACGAATGTCATCGCAGGAGTGACCCCGGGTAAGGGGGGTACGGATGTCTATGATGTTCCTGTGTATGATTCAGTCGAAGAAGCCTGGAAAAAGGAAGGGCCTATCGATATCAGTGTGATTTTTGTGCCTGCTGCGCTCGTTAAGAATGCCGCTCTAGAAGCCATAGATGCTGGAGTGAAGCTTTTGGTTATCGTTCCTGACCGTGTACCTATCTTCGATGTTTTGGAAATCTCCCATTTAGCGAAGGAAAAAGAAGCAAATTTTGTGGGTCCAAACACCCTCGGTCTCCTCAGCCCAGGAAAAGCGGTACTGGGGATGATTGGGGGAAGGGCAGAAAGAGCACGGGAGTGGTTTCGTCCCGGCCTAATTGGTGTAAGTTCGAGAAGCGGGGGAATGACTTCTGCGATTTCCTATTATTTGACTGAAATCGGTCTGGGTCAGAGTACAATCGTCCACGTGGGCGGGGACGCGGTTGTCGGGCTCTCTCATCCTGAGGTGATGGAGCTTTTCGAGAAAGACGAACAAACCAAAGTCGTGGCAATGTTCGGGGAGATAGGAACCACTCAGGAGGAGAGAGTGGCAGACATGATCGAGCAGCGGAGGTTCACAAAACCCCTTATCGCCTTCATCGGAGGGAAAGCGGCCAAATCAGGCACCCGCTTTTCCCATGCCGGAGCTATTGTGGAAGGATTGAGAGGGTCTTACGAAACCAAAGTGAACCGGCTAAAAGAGGTAGGCGCCCATGTTGTCGATCTTGTATCTGATATACCCAAGGTGGCTGAAAAAATCTGTAAGGGAGAAACGCGATGAGCGATCTTCGTTGGAAGACGTCTATCACCAAGATTGAACCTAATAAGGTTTCCATCAGGGGATTTCCGGTGGACAAACTCATGGGTAAAATGTCTTTTGCCCAAGCGATTTATCTTGTGTTAACTGGAGAAAGGCCATCGGCGGAAGTCGGGAAACTGGTGGATGCGATTTTCGTTTCCTCTGTAGACCATGGAGCCAGCCCTCCTTCTGCACTTGCGGCCCGGACAGTAGCCTCTACAGGCGCAGAACTGAATGCGGCTATCGCTTCTGGTGTGTTGGCTATCTCCAGATATCATGGTGGAGCTATCCAGGAAGCCATGAATTTCTTTAAGGAAATTGCGAGGCGAATGGAAGAGGAGAAGAAGTCCGAGGCCGATACTGTTTGCGATGTTTTGAACGAAATGAGAGAAAAAGGAAAACGGGCATCGGGCTTTGGCCACCGGATTCACTCGGAAGATCCTCGGACGAAGAAACTTTTCTATCTGGCCAAGGAGCTCAAGCTGGCTGGAAAACACATTCGAATCGCCCTTGCTGTGGAGAAAAGCTTGAAAGATATACTGGGGAAGTCTCTCCCCCTCAATGTGGATGGTGCTATAGCGGCCGTGCTTTGTGACCTGGGCATTCCCTCAGAGATAGGGAATGCCTTTTTGTATGATGGACCTGAAGAAAGGGAGTTGTGAATGAGAAAAAAACTGATGTCTTTGATGCCCGAGTTTCAACTTATCCGCGATCCTGATCTTCAGGAGAAAACCATACGCGTTTGGGAAGAAGCCATTAGACAACAGAACTGGGATATCTCTGATCTGTTGGAAATGCCTTTCACCCTTCTGATCGAGCAGACATCCGTCAATATCATCGTTCATACAAGAGCAGTAACACAATGCTCTTTACAGATTGCTGAAGTCTTACATAAGGAATACAAGGGAAAAGTCGTGGTAAACCGGGATCACTTGGTTTCAGGTGCGCTGCTTCATGATGTGGGGAAGCTCTTCGAATATCAAAAAAAGAAAGATGGATTTCAGAAGAGCAAGGAGGGGCAGCTCCTTAGGCATCCCATCTCAGGTGCGGCTTTTGCATATAAGTTCGATCTTCCGAGCGACGTGCTGCATATCATCGCCTGTCATTCCAAGGAAGGAGATGGAGCACGAAATACAGTGGAGGCCATCATCGTCAACCATGCCGATTTTGTCAATTTTGATGTTTTGAGAGTCTAAAAGAGGAAAAATTGGGGGAAACGTTTTCGGAAAAGATACTCGGGGCGAAGGCCGGAAAAAGGGTGAAAGCTGGAGAGATCGTTTTTGTGAGTCCGGATTATATTCTTTCTCATGATAATTCCGCTGCAATCATCAAGGAATTTCGAAAGCTTGGCCTCAAAAAAGTAAAAAATTCTCAGAAAATCGTGATTGTGCTCGATCATGTAGTCCCAGCTTCTACGGAAAAATATGCCCTGAATCATAAGATCATTCGCCAGTTTGTTGAGGAACAGAGAATTCCTTACTTCTTTGATGTTCAGAATGGTATCTGTCACCAGGTGTTTTCTGAAAACGGATTTGCCATGCCGGGAAAACTTATCTTGGGTGCGGATTCTCATACCACCACTTATGGGGCATTCGGGGCTTTTTCAGCTGGCATTGGGCGATCAGAGGCCGCTTCGATTTGGGCCACAGATGAAATATGGCTAAGAGTGCCTGAGACCATCAGGATCGAAATTGAAGGAATACTTCCTCCGATGGTGTATGCCAAAGATGTCATTTTGAAGATCATCGGACAGGAGGGGGCGGACCGAGCGAACTATAAATCTGTCGAATTTGTAGGCCAGACTATCCGTGATTTTACGATGGCCTCTCGGATAGTCCTTGCTAATATGGCTGCTGAAATGGGGACAAAAAACAGCATCCTTTTCCCCGATGAAAGAACCTTGGCTTGGTTGGAGAAGACAGCCAAAGATAAATTCGAGGTAGTAACCTCTGATTCGGATGCAGACTATGAAACCATTTTGAAGGTTGATGTGTCAGATTTAGAGCCCCAACTGGCCTGCCCGCACACAGTGGATAATGTCAAGAATGTCTCTGAATTAGAGGGGTTGCCTTTTCACCAGGCCGTTATCGGCACCTGCACGAACGGACGAATTGAAGATTTAAATGCCGTAGCGCAAATACTGAAGGGAAGAAAGGTCCATCCGGGCTTGAGAGTCTTGATCATCCCTGCTTCCCGGAAGGAATATTTGCAGGCACTTCAAGAAGGAATTCTGGAAATTCTTGTGGAATCAGGCTGTTTGATTCTAAATCCCGGATGTGGCCCATGTCTGGGAGCGCATCAAGGAATATTGGCTCCTGGAGAGATTGCGCTCAGCACAGCCAACAGGAATTTTCGAGGAAGGATGGGAAGTCGTGATTCGAAGATCTATCTTGCCTCGCCCGCCACAGTTGCGGCCTCTGCTCTCGAAGGGAAGATCACTGACCCCAGGAGGTTTATCTGATGGGCGGTAAGGCCTGGAAATATGGGGATGATGTCAACACAGATGTCATCTTCCCTGGGAAATACACCTATTCTGTTTTTGACCCCAAAGAAATGGCCCAGCATGCATTGGAAGATCTGGATCCGGATTTTACGCGAAGAGTCAAACCAGGTGATTTTATTGTTGCCGGAAAAAATTTTGGGTGCGGAAGCTCTCGTGAGCAAGCTGCAACATGTTTGAAATTTGCAGGCATACAAGCTGTCATTGCCAAGTCCTTTGCACGAATTTTTTTCCGCAATGCTATCAATCAGGGATTACCTGTTATCCAGTGTCCCGAAGCTGTGGATAACATCAAAAATGGAGAAGAGATAGATGTCCTTTTTTCTGCCGGAAAAATTGAAACGAAAAGAGGCATTTTCGATTTTGCTCCCCTTCCAGAATCCATCTTGAATATTCTGGAAGCAGGAGGTCTTATTCCTTATATAAAGAAAAGAATAAAAAAATCAGAATAGTCAGAGAATACCGCTGAATAGATTCAACAGTGATATCGATGATTACAGATGACTGTTATCTGGACGTTTGTTCAGCAGGTTTCGTTCGAGAAAGGAGTATATGATGCCTCGATACAGGATAGCCGTCTTACCTGGCGATGGGGTTGGCAGAGACGTGATCGAAGCAGCCATGATCGTTTTGGAGAAGATCCGGCTCGATACTGAGTATGTGGAGGGAGATATTGGATGGGATTTCTGGTGTGAGGAAGGAGATCCTCTCCCAGAGCGAACCATCGATATGCTCAAAGGAACGGATGTCTGTCTCTTCGGAGCCATCACGTCGAAGCCCAAGGAAGATGCTCTCAAGGAGCTCAGACCTGAACTGCGTGATAAAGGATATTCCTATTTCAGTCCTATTGTGCGGCTGCGTCAAGAGTTTGACCTGTACACAAACTTAAGACCGTGCAAAGCTTATCCGGGAAATCCATTAAATTACAGGGATGACATCGACCTGGTTATTTTCAGGGAAAATACCGAAGGTATGTATGCAGGAGTAGAGTTTCATCCCCTTCCGGAAGAAGTCCGGCAGGCCCTGCTCATTCATCCGAAAATGAAAAAATTTCAGGATGTTCCTGCCGATGAGATATCCCTTTCAACAAGAATCATGACCAAAAAAGCCTGTACAAGAATTCTTCGCCGAGCCTTCGAATATGCGAGGAAAGAAAAAAGGAAATCTGTTACTATTGTGGAAAAACCCAATGTCCTCAGAGAAACAGGCGGATTCATCCTCGATATAGTGGATGCCATGGCCATGTGGTTGGTAAAAAATCCTCAGGATTATGGCGTTCTTGTGGCGGAAAACCTGTTTGGAGACATCATATCCGACCTGTCTGCTCAGCTCGTGGGAGGATTGGGATTTGCCTGCAGCGGAAATATCGGGGACGAGTATGCTGTGTTCGAACCCACCCATGGATCTGCCCCGAAATATACAGGTATGTACAAGGTCAACCCCACAGCCATGCTTCTGGCAACTAAGATGATGCTGGAGTGGCTGGGTGAAGGGGAGAGGGCCCAACGTTTGGAACGGGCCATAGCCGCTGTCATAAAAGAAGGAAAGGTCAGGACGTATGATTTAAAGGGAAGCTCGACCACATTAGAGGTCGCTCGTGCCGTTGCGGAGCGCCTTTGATTTTTGTTGGGCATAAAAAAATGAAGAAGGATAAATGGGCCAAACAATCATAGAAAAAATTATCCAGTCTCACTCCCAGGAGGAGGCAAAGGCCGGAAAGATCGTCTGGATGGATTTGGATATCCGTTCGGCGCGTGATTTTGGTGGTCCAAATGTTGTGCTTAACTACGAGAGAGAATACGGAGATATTGCCGTTGCAGAAAAAGAGAAGACATTCTTCACTTTTGACTTGTGTGTTCCTGCATGTTCCCTAAAATATGCAGATAATCAACAAATATGTCGGGAGTTTGCACGAAAACAAGGCTTAAAAATCTATGATGTAGACAGAGGAATCGGGTCTCATGTGCTGGCCGAGGAGGGACTGGTCTCTGCTGGATCCACCGTAGTGGGAACAGACAGTCACATGAATATTCTCGGTGCCTTAGGATGTTTTGGACAGGGAATGGGAGATGTGGATATAACATTTGCCTTTAGAACGGGAAAGACGTGGTTTGAAGTGCCGGAAACACTCAAGGTGGAGATCGAGGGAAAGGCGTCACGGCCATCTGCTCCCAAGGACATAACGCTTTACATCTTAAAAGAACTGGGGACAAAGATTGCCTCTCTGAAAGCAGTGGAATTCTATGGGGAAGCGGTAAAAAACCTCACTCTGGCAGGTCGCTTCACGCTTTGCAGCATGATAACGGAGATGGCGGGTATCATCGGTTTTATCCCTGAAACAGATGAGTCCCTAAGAGAGGAAATTTTACATTTGACCCAAAGGGAATATTTTCCTGTCCAGGCAGATTTGGATGCTGAATATACAGACACAGTGAAGATAAATATTGGTGGTCTCAGCCCTCAGGTTTCAGCTCCTTATTCGCCTGAAAATGTTTTCCCGGTGAATGAGCTCAAAGGAACACGGATAGATTCGGGTTTTATCGGCTCCTGCACTAACGGCCGGACAGAGGATTTTGCTGCTGCAGCTCGGATTTTAGAAGGAAAGCGGGTCAAGGATGGAGTTATGCTTAAAGTCGTTCCCTCTACAAGGCGGGTTTATAAGGAGCTTCTGGAGCAAGGATTCTTAGAGACCCTTTTTGCCTCTGGTGCCATAATCAGCAATCCGGGATGTGGAGGCTGTGCCGAGGGGCATATTGGCCTGACTGGAGAGGGGGAGGTCCAGATCAGCACGGGAAACCGAAATTTCGCAGGAAAACAGGGAAAAGGAAAAACTTACCTTGCGAGTCCCGAGGTCGTTGCAGCATCTTGTGTGGCGGGAGCTGTGGTGAATCCGGAGGATGTGTAAGATGGCAGAGTCAGTCCTATCAGGCCGCATATGGATCTTATCGGATCAAAGAGGCAATCTTATCGAAGATATCGACACCGACCAGATTTATCACAATGCCCATCTTCATATCACCGATATCGCGAAGATGGGGGAATACGCCCTGGGTAACCTGGAAGGGTGGAAGGATTTTTTCGAGAAAGCCTGCCCTGGAGACCTCCTTATCGCTGGACGAAATTTTGGTGCAGGCTCATCTCGTCAGCAAGCAGTGGACTGCTTCATCGCCTTAAAGATCGGTGCCATTCTTTCGCCTTCCTTTGGAGCTATTTACTTCCGAAACGCCGTCAATTCTGGATTTCCGGTCCTGAGATGCCCAGAGGTCGAACAGCTTGTCCATAGTGGCATCCTGGAGACGGGAGATGAGGTCAGGATTCATTTTCTTTCCGGCGATGCACAGATCATAAATCGGGCCGTTTCATTTCATGTGTTTCCTATGAGCGAGGTCCAGTATGAGATCTATAGGGTGGGGAACCTTTATAATTATGGGAAAGAACGATACTGAGAATAACAAAGAGTGGCTTGTACTCGCTGTGGACACCACTACCCCAACGGGGAGCGTGGCTCTTTTAAGAAATACAGAGCTTATTGCAGAGTTCAATCAGGATTCATCGACCACTTTTTCTGAGAGGCTTCTTCCCGCTGTTCAGTTTATTCTTAAATCCAGCGGGATGGTGATAAAAGACATCGATGGATTTGCTGTCGCTGTCGGTCCTGGTTCTTTTACAGGCATCAGGATAGGTTTGAGTACGATAAAGTCTTTTGCCTATGCTTCTGGAAAGCCTGTTGCGCCGGTCTCCACATTGATGGCGCTGGCCATGAAACTCCTCCCTTCCTGCCGGCTGATTTGTACCCTCATCGATGCGAAAAAGAAAGAAATCTATGCGGCTCTTTTTGAATCGAGACGGGGAAGACTCGAAGAAATTATCCCGCAGGGGGCCTATTCTCCTGATATGTTTTTTTCTCGCCTTCCCACCCACCGGATCATTCATTTCATAGGAAGCGGCAAGGATGTCTTCCGAACCACTCTTCGAGACTATTTCGGGGACAAGGCTCGATTCTCTAAAAGATCGCCACATATTGCCTTTGAAGTTGGCTTAATCGGGATTGATTTGCTGAAGAATAAAAAAGGAAAAGAATTTCAAGAGATTGAACCGCTTTACCTGCGCAAATCTCAGGCGGAGGAAAAACATTAAACAGTCAAAACTTCCCCAGGAGCTGTGGTTGTTGAGAAGGATGAAGGAGAAGGATCTCCCCTCCGTCCTAGAGATTGAAAATCTTTCCTACCCCAATCCTTGGCATCTCTCTTCATTCAAGGGCGAAATAAATAACAGACCCATATCAAATCCTTACGTTGTCATCTTCAAACCGCTGGATAGAATCATAGGCTATGTGATCTACTGGCACCTCCAGAATGAAGTTCAGATCAGTAATATCGCGATTAGACCGGATTACAGACAGTTAGGAGTGGGAGAAGCTGTGCTGAGAAAAATTTTACATGAAGTGTGCTGCAAAGGGGCTGAATTTGTTTTTCTGGAAGTCAGGCCATCGAATCAGGCTGCTCGTTCTTTGTATAACAAGCTGGGTTTTGAGATATTGGGAGTGAGAAAAGGATATTACCGGAATCCTGCTGAAGATGCGATTGTCATGGGATTGAGCCTCTCTCAGTAGTTCACCTTGATCAGGCTTAAACCCTGAGCAGGCGCTGTGGGACTAGCGAGACTTCGTTTATTTTCTCTAAAGAGATCGTCGATAATTGCCGGTGGCCATTTCCCTTTTCCAATTTCCAGAAGAGTTCCGACCATAGTCCTCACCATATACCTGAGAAATCCATTGGCCTCGACCTCAAAGATGATTTCATTCCCTTTTTTGTGAATATCAGAGCGCAGAACACGTCTAACGGGATGAAGATGTCTGTTGGATGAGAAAGGAGTAAAATCTGCTTCTCTAACAAAGAGCAGGGCAGCCGTTTTCATCTTATCCGTATCGAGCGGTGAGGACCAATACAGAACATAGCGAAGATTAAACGGGTTGATATTCGAAGTGTTATTGATTCTATACCGGTAGACCTTTGATACCGCCATTTTTCTGGCGTGGAAATTTCTATCGACCTTCTTCAAGGAAAGTATACGAATATCCTTCGGAAGGAGGGAATTGAATGCTTTCAATAATTCTTCTTCGCTCAAAGAGGTTTCCGTCTTGAAATGGGCCACCTGTGCAAGGGCATGAACTCCTGCATCTGTCCGGCCAGCTCCAATGACTGGAGGATTCTTCTTCGTGATTTGAGTGAGGGCTTTTTCAAGGTTTCCCTGAATCGTTTTTCTATCTGGTTGTCTCTGCCACCCAAAATAATCGGTCCCGTCATAGCAGAGAGTGATTCTGTAGTTTTGTGCCATATCTTCTCTTTTAGTATCTAGAATATTGTATCTTTATTCAAGGGCACAGAAAGCCTGGGAAGCATCTTCATTGTTTAGATATTGTAATCAGACAGATACGTTATTCAGTCTACATGAAGAGTTCCTGCCTTTTATCAGCAAGGGAGGTTGTCGGCACGAGACACAACTGACCTCTTCACAGGACAGAATTTTCTTCTTTTTAGCGGGTGTTGCCAGGTGTTTTTTGGCACATGATTTGCAATAGCTGAAATGGCTATGCGATCGTTTCGAATCCGACATTTATTCTTATAATTAAAGAAAAGAAGGAGGGCAGTATGGTTAATGTCTGCAAAAACCGTGCTTTTTTGGTCTCCATTATCTTGTTTTTGACTTCTCCTGCCTACTCTGAGGAGAGGTTTCAGGCAAACGTGAGTTTTAATCCAGGTTTTCCCATAAATGAATTCAGAGAGAACGTACAAGAGGCAGGTTTCGGAGGCTCGGGAGATTTCTTATACAAACTCAAAGGTTCCCCGCTTTCTGTAGGCGTCTCGTTCGGTTTGATGGTCTATGGAAGTGAATCGAGACAAGAGTGGTTCAGCGCTGGAATACCAGAAGTGATCGTAGATGTTACGACAAGAAACTATATTTTGATGTGCCATCTTTTGTTGCGTCTTCAATCTCCACAAGGAAAGATCAGACCCTATCTGGATGGCTTGGCGGGATTTCATTATCTATGGACTGAAACCGGTGTATATGACAGTGGTGGTTTCTATCAGGAGATTGCAAGCGATGTCAATTTCAGCGATTGGACCTGGAGTTTTGGCGTCGGCGGGGGTTTAATGCTGCCTATCTATGAGAAAAAGAGAGGAGAAAGAGCAGGCCCTTTTGCCGTATTTTTAGATTTAGGTGCTCGCTATCTAAAAGGCGGAAAGGCAGAATATTTGAAAGAAGGATCAATTATTCAGGAAAACGAGCGGGTGATTTATGATATAAATGAGTCATCCACTGACCTTATCACCATTCGTGCTGGTCTATCATTTGCTTTTTGATTTGTAAAAACGAACCATAAACCCATCCAGCTGTTGAACTGAAGAATTGTTATCTGTCAAGAAGTTAGAGGATAAAATTCTTTGAGAGCCTCCTCGATGGCCTCATCGGCTGTTTCAACTTGGACCACTCCCTCGATTTCCCAGGTTCCGATTCCGATGACTCTTTTTTGGTAAATGTTCCCGTAGGCGATCTCAGTCAGGGTTCCGAATTGCCCGTCTACGGCGATCAAAACATCGGCATTCATAGCCACCAGGGAGTTCCGGCCATAACCAATTCCCGTTGCGATCGGAATGTCAATGTATGGATTAGCATCTTGGAAAGAAATTCCCGGAAGTATTCCAATGGTCAGCCCTCCTCCTTTTTTTGCTCCCCGGGCTGCGGCTTCCATGACTCCGCTCAGTCCTCCACAGACCAAGATGGCGCCTTTTTCTGCAATGAGCCTTCCCACGTCATGGGCGATCTGTCGGAATTTTGGTTCTGGCGTTGCCCCTCCGATCACTCCGATACGCAATTTTTTTTGTTTATCCATCAAGGTTCATCCTCTCTTATATTGTAAAACGAAAGTGGCTTGCGAATTTTCTCTTATTCTAACATATTGAAGGAATAGTTGAACCTGTATTGCAAATCTAATAGAATTTCCTGTGGAGCTTTCTTGGTGCAAAAAAGAATAATTTATCTTGCTCTTCTTTCATCTTTTTTCCTCGTCACATGCCCGAAAAAACCTAGCCCAGAGAATAGAATCTATAGATTCATAGATAATTTGCAAAGAGAAAATATTATCATAAGTCCACTCTCTGTACTGGAAAAAACATCTAATAAATACCAAACTGCTTTTCCTTCTGAATCCTATCCTCTTAGAGATTTAGGATCCGGAAATAATCCCTACGGAATCAAGAGAAAGTTAAAGTTAAAGGGGAGAGAAGTTAATGCCCTTTTTTGTCCTCCCAGGAGCAGACTAGACTACAAGGTGAAGTTGTTTAGAAATTCTATTTTAGATTTCGGTATAGGCATCATTAAAAATGATGGTTCAAAAGAGCTCAACAAGATTGAAAAAAGCACAAAAAGAGGGGTAACCTTTCTTATTAATCTAGAATCAAAAGGAAGAAGGATAAATATTTTTCAGAAACACCTTATCTACCCTGATGATAGGGAGCCCTTTACGTTTTATTTATTTAGTATTGACTTACCTGACATACGAGGAGAAGTGAATTTAGTTTTTGAGACAAAAGGAGATGTGCGAGACTTTTCTTTCTGGGTTAATCCATTATTTTTTAGAAAACAAGAAGATAGCTGCAACGTCATTCTTATATCCGTAGATACTCTCAGAGCGGATCATCTTGGATGTTATGGATATGAGAGAAACACAAGCCCTAATATTGATGCATTAGCATCGGATAGTGTCACATTTCTGAATACCTATTCCTCATCCCCATGGACATTACCCTCTCATGTCAGCATGTTGACTTCTCTTCATGGAGTGAACCACCAAGTTTCCTATGAGGATGAGTCCATGGATCCTTCTATCATTACCTTGGCCGATGTCTTAAGAGTAAATCAATTTTATTGTGCGGCTCTTACAGGCGGTGGATTTGTTCATGCAAAATATGGTTTCTCCAAAGGATTCAATTCTTACAGCGATGAGGGGGGGATTTTACGCCAAGATTCGGCAGAACATCTGTTTCATGCAACTTCTCGATGGCTTGAACGAGAGAAAGACAAAAGCTTTTTTCTTTTTCTGCACACATTTCAACCTCACAATCCTTATGCCTGTCCCTATCCTTACAAAACCATGTTTATAGAGGAAGAGGCTAAATGGAGCCACATTGATTTGCTAAGCTATTTAGGAGGGAAACCTGGCATTTTTAAAGAGCTAACAGAGAAAGAACGTCAGAATATTGAAGGCTTATATGACGCAGAAATTCGATATACAGATGAAGAGTTCGTCGCCCCTTTGATCAAGAAGCTCAAACACATGGGATTGTACGATAAAACAATGATTATATTCACAAGCGACCACGGAGAAGAGTTTTATGAGCATCAAGGATGGGGCCACGGACACAGCCTTTATGATGAGTCCCTAAAGGTTCCCTTGATTATCAAATTTCCAGGATCCAGATTCAATGGCAGAAGAATTTCAAATTTTGTGTCTCTCGTAGATATTTTCCCCACAATTTTAGATGAGCTTGGAGTTAGCATGCGTGATCTGGATATAGATGGCAAGAGCCTTTTTCCTGTAATCATAGGAAAGCAAAAAGAGGACAGAATCTTTTTGGCAGATGTTGCCTCCAATATCCTTGATTCTCATATTCCCCAGAAAATTTCTATGAATAGGGGCGAGGAAAAGCTTATCCTCAACAAGAAGTTCAAAAAAGAAGACCTTGAATTTTTTCTCTCTCAACCCCCTGGCTTGATACCTGTTGAGATATACAATTTGTCTCTAGATCCCGGAGAGAAAAAAAATATTGCCGGTGTGAGATCGGAATTAGCGAACCAAATCATCCATGACATCAATCAGATTTTCAAGGAGGCAAAAAAAAGAAGTACGGGAAAGTTGAAGATGAGCGAAGAGCTCAAGAAACAATTGGAGGCCTTGGGGTATATTAGATAGGGATGAGCCGGAATTCATCGATGGAGGTCATTCACCTTCTGTCCTTGTTCGGTTGTTGGTTGGTATTCTTAATCGCCAGCCTGGTTGCTGATCCTTCAGGTAACAAAAAAAATTTTTTTTATCAGCAGGACGTTTGACCCAACTTAATTATTTTCATTAAAATATTGAACTGAAAAACATTCGAGGGAAATGAAAATGCCAGAATTCCTTGAGATCAAGTGTATGAAGAGGGAAGACCAGATAAAAATATTAGAAGAGATAGAACGGAGAATCAAAATCAAGATCAAGGATGGGAAATTAACAGAAAGAGAAATCAGGGAAATCGAACAGATGAAACTCCGTCCGTTGCCGGATATTCAAGATGTTCAAAGTGTATATGAAAATCTTGAGTTTGAGGAATAGACCCGAGATAATTTCTTCCAGGAGGAGTAAATGACAAACGAAAAAAAAGGCTATGAGGAAGAAATTGTAATTGACTATGAGAATATCGATGTAAATGAGATCATGGAACAAATCAGAAAAAAGATCGGCAGTCAGCCCAAAAAGCCAGAGCCTGAAGAGAATATCCCAATGGAACATTTAGCATCGACGGGGATCACTACTCCCCGACATGAAGAGCCCATGGGGCAAAAATCTAAATGGAAGAATTTGGCGTTGAAACTTATGCGGCCTTTCTCGCCCATCATTAAATTTTTAGTGCTGCCTGTCCATCACGAATTGAGGGAAACAATCGAGAATCTCTATAAGACGAACCAACGTTTGGATGCCCTGGAGAGAAAAATCGGGGATGAATTATCTCGAATCCATCAGGAATTCCAAGCTGTGAATAGGAGATTAAGAGAGCTGAATCGAGTCAGAGAATACGTTCAGCTACTTCACAACCTTACCCATAATATTGTGGTGGAACTGACAAAATTGAAGATAGAAGAGGAAAACCTGAAAATCACGTCGCGGATATTAGAGAAGGATTTTGAGTTTTTAGGACGGCGGGAAAAAGCGCTGGAGAAAAAAGTCTTCGAATGAAACTTGCTTTTGTTGTCCAGAGATACGGCTTGGAGATCAACGGGGGGGCTGAGCTTCACTGTCGATGGATCGCCGAGCACATGAAGAAATATCACGATGTTCGAGTGTTAACCACTCGCGCCTTTGACTATGTCACCTGGAAAAACCACTATCCTGAGGGAGAAGAAATCGTCAATGGGATTCCAGTCAAGAGGTTTTCAGTCTCACGGCCCAGGAATCCCGAGAGATTCGGACGAATACAGAGCAATATTCTTGAGAACGAACACAGTCTCGAAGACGAGCTGAATTGGCTTGAGGAAGAAGGCCCTCTCACTCCCTTGTTGATCGACTATATCCACAACCACCGAGATGATTACGATTATTTCCTCTTTTTCAGCTATAGGTATTACCATTCTTACTGGGGGATAAACACGTTGCCCCATAAGAGCATCCTGGTCCCTACGGCAGAGCATGATCCGGTCATCCATCTCCGCATATTTAAGGAATTGTTCAAAAAACCTCGGGCGTTTGTTTACAATTCTGCGGAAGAGAAAAAAATGATCAACTCTCTTTCCTGGAATGAGGACATTCCAGGAGATGTTGTAGGAGTGGGAACTGAAATCCCTTCCTCGTATTCCTCTGAGAAGTTCCGTCAAACATTTGGCCTTACAGGGGACTACATCGTCTACGTCGGAAGAATCGATGAGAATAAGGGATGTGTCCAGCTTTTTAATTATTTTCAGCATTTCAAAAAAGAAGAATCTTTCGATGTGAAGCTGGTCCTTGTCGGAAGCAGCAAGCTGAATATCCCTTCTCATCCGGATATTGTCTATTTAGGATTTTTATCCGAAGAGGACAAATTTTCTGCCCTGGAAGGCGCTCTAGCCTTGATGATGCCCTCCTTTTATGAAAGCCTTTCCATGGTCACACTTGAGGCATGGGCCCTCGGAAAACCTGTCCTTGCCAATGGGCAATGCGATGTCTTAAGGGGCCAATGTCTGAGGAGCAAAGCAGGACTGTTTTACCAGAACTATGCAGAATTCCATGAAGCCTTTAAGCTTTTTCTTCAATCGCCCCAATTGCGTGAAGCAATGGGTAAGAATGGAGAGAAGTATTTTCGGGATAACTACACCTGGGAAGTCATTGAAAAAAAATATCTTTCCCTCCTCGATAGGCTGGAGGAGGAGAGTTAATGGACATCCATCAGTTTGCGACATCGCTGACCTATGGAGACGCTATTTCTGATGAAATGCTGGAGATACAGAAAGTCCTGAGGGCAAAAGGCTACGAGTCCGAAATATTTACCCGGTTCTATGAACCCCGAATGGCCAGATTTACCCATGATTTTAGAGAATACAGCAAATTCAGCTCCCCTTCAAATGCGGTCATTTTCCATTTTTCTATCGGTTCGCCTGTTTCCAAGATGTTTTTCCGTATTCCGGATAGGAGAATCATGATCTACCACAACATCACGCCCTATGAATTTTTCTTGGATTACCACCGAATCTTGAGCCGAGAATGTTACAAGGGTCGGCTCGAGATCAAGCGTTTTGTGGACAAGGTCGATCTGGCGCTCGGCGACTCCGAATTCAACTGTGAGGAACTGAGGACTTTTGGGTACGCGAAAACCGGTGTCCTTCCCCTCCTGATTGACTTTTCCAAATTTGATCGAGATGATGACCCTATTGTTCGAGATATCTATTCTGGCAGAAAGTGGACCATCTTGTTTGTGGGGCGTGTTATACCAAATAAAAAGCTTGAAGACGTCATTAAGACTTTTTACTTTTATAAGAAATATTATAATGCCGACTCGCAGTTGCTTCTTGCTGGCGATTATAGAGGGATGGAACGCTACCTTTATGCCCTTCAGGAATTGGTTTATGATTTGGGCATAAAAGATGTCACTTTCACAGGGAGTGTGGAGTTTGCGGAACTCCTCTCCTATTTTCGTCTTGCGGATGTTTACCTGAGCATGAGCGAACACGAGGGATTCGGAGTTCCTCTGGTTGAATCATTCTATGTAGACCTTCCTGTCGTGGCTTATGCGGCTGGCGCTGTAGAGGAAACCATGAACGGAGGAGGACTCCTTCTTCGTGAGAAGGATTTTTCCAAGACAGCAGCACTTTTGGATTATTTACAGAAGAATGAATCTTTTCGGAGAAAAGTCATTGCTTCTCAGAAGAAAGCACTCGAAAAATACAGCACAGATAATGTGAGCCGAATCCTTCTCGACCACATAAAAAGGGTATAAAAAATGAGAATCGACCAGCTCGTTCCAGCCTTTCATCGAGGAGATGCCATAGGAGATACAGCCTTCCACATGAAAAGATTTTTTCTTTCCCAGGGATTTCAGTCAGAGATTTACTGTTTGAGCCGTGACAAGGGGCTCGAAAAGAGCTCAAGATTGTACTCTGAATATCAAACGCCAGGCTCTTCGGATATAACCATCTTGCATTTTGCTTTACCCTCTCCATTGACAAAGGCTTTTGTGCATTCGCCTTCTCAGAAAGCGATCATCTATCACAACCTGACACCCTATGAGTTCTTCACAGGTTTCAGTCAAGAGATGGAGAGAATCTCCAGGATAGGTCGGGAAGAACTCAAATCCCTTGTCCCCCATGTGACGCTAGCGCTAGCTGATTCGGAATTTAACCGGCAGGAGCTGGTTGCATTCGGATTTCAGAGAACCGAAGTCTTTCCCCTTTTCATAGATTTTGAAAAATATGTCCAGCCAATGAACCGATTCTTTTACACATTATTCGATGATGAACGGGTAAACATTCTTTTTGTAGGCCGGATTGTTCCTAATAAAAAAATTGAAGATCTCATCCGGGTCCTTTTTACTTATAAAAAATATGTGTCACCTCTTGTCCGCCTGATTGTGGTAGGCAAGACATCTTCGCTTCCCAAATATTTCCAGAGCCTGGTTCGTTTGGCCGATGAATTTTATCTTCAACCGGAAGAGATCAGATTTACCGGGCATATCCCCGACGAGGAGATGTTTGCCCTTTACAATGTCGCAGATGTCTTTCTCTCTCTGAGCGAGCATGAGGGTTTTGGACTTCCCTTCATTGAAAGCATGGTTTTTGACCTTCCCATAATCGCATACGATTGCACAGCCGTTCCGTATACTTTGGATGGCGCAGGGATTTTGATAAAAGATAAAAGAGTGGAGTATGTCTCTGAGCTTATTAACATAGTTTCACATGATGAGGGAGTGAGAAAGAAGATCATACAAGGCCAGCGTCAGCGATTGAGAGAGTTCAAGGAAATTGATAATCAAGATTTTCTTGCCCGTATAATCAGTGAGTTAGGGAAATGAAGGTTGCTTTTGTTGTTCAGCGCTATGGTAGAGAAGTCATGGGAGGATCAGAATTGCACTGCCGTCAGATTGCCGAGAAACTTGTTGAGGCCGGATATGACTGTACAGTCTACACCACCCGTGCCAAAGACTACATCACTTGGAGGAATGAATATCCTGGCGGAGAGACTCTTCTGAATGGAGTGGTCATCAAACGATTCCCTGTGAAAGAGGAGAGAGACATCGAGTCATTCAACGCCTACTCTGATTGGATATTCTTCAATGATCATAACCGAGACGATGAATGGCAATGGATGCAGAGGCAAGGACCTTTCAGCCCTGCTCTCCTCTCAGCCCTGGAGGAGGAGCAAAGAGAGCATGACCTGTTCATTTTTTTTACCTACCTTTATTACAACACATATTGGGGCCTAAAAAGGGTTCAAGGAAAAAAAGTGCTGGTGCCCACTGCTCATGATGAGCCGGCCTTGCACCTTGAAATCATGAAAGAGGTTTTTTCTGATCCAGATGCCTTCATGTTCAACACAGAGTCTGAAAGAGATATGCTCAGTCGACTGTTTTCCTTCGAGAATAAGTATCAAGAAATCGTGGGAGTTGGTGTGGATGTTCCGGGTGAGCTGAACTCTGGCAAGTTTTTAAAGAAATACGGAGTTGTTCCTCCTTTTGTCCTGTATGCAGGTCGGATAGAGGCGGGGAAAGGATGTGAAGAGCTTCTCAAATATTTCATGAGATATTATCGGATGAATCCGAAACTGCGGCTGGTTTTGATAGGAAAGCTGTTGATGAAATTACCTTCTCATCCTGGTGTGAGATATTTGGGTTTTGTTTCCCCACAGGAGAAAAATGCAGCTATGCACACCGCATTAGCGACCATCCATCCTTCCTACTTCGAGAGTCTGTGTATGGCTGCGCTCGAGTCCATGGCTGTTCAAACTCCCATTATTGTGCAGGGAAAGACAGAGCCTCTCCGGCAGCACTGCATTAAAGGAAAATGTGGGCTGTTTTATACAAATTATGAGGAATTTGAAGCAGTATTGGACATATTTTTGAATAATACAAAATTGAACGCGGCGATGGGCCCAAAAGGATTGGAGTATGTGAAAGACAATTATTCCTGGCCTAAAATCACAGGAAAGTATATAAAACTCTTTGATTTCCTTAAAGGCTGACCCCGACACAAAACTCTGGTATAATGTTCATCTTATTTGGATCTTGATTGACTAAATAGATGAAGGATTCTTGGAATCCTGATCTGGGAGTATACGGTGAGACATCGAGATTGGATTTGACTCGATAGATTGATTATGTTAAGAAACAAGTCGGGCAGAAAAGGCTGATGGCATTCGTCAATTATACAACCGGTAATCTCGCCATAAAAATTGTCTATTACGGACCAGGTTTGAGCGGTAAAACCACTAATCTTCGCTATATCTATACAAATATGGATGCTGATTTTCGCGGTGAGCTTATCTGCCTGGAAACCGATACAGAAAGGACCCTTTTTTTTGACCTTCTTCCCATAAAAGCAGGAGTCATCGACGATTTCAAGATTCATTTGCAGCTCATGACTGTCCCGGGCCAGGTGTTTTATGAATCATCGAGAAAGAGCGTGCTGAAAGGAGTTGATGGTATCGTCTTTGTAGCCGATTCTCAAATACCGCTTCTCGATGCAAATTTAGAGAGCTTTGATAATCTTCGAAGACACCTTTTGATTCACGATATGGACTTGAATGTTATCCCCCTAGTGTTTCAGTACAACAAGCGGGATCTCGAGAATCTTGTCCCTGTGGAAACGTTCAACAGTCTTTTGAATCCCCATGGTCTTCCCTATGTAGAGTCTTGTGCTATCAAAGGAACGGGAGTTTTTGAGACTCTCAAGCAGATCACAAAACAGGCCATCCCTCGGGTTAAGGAGAAAATTGCATCCAAGGAAAGCAGGTTAGTGAAGAGAGATAGAATAAAAGAGAAGGAAAAGGAAGAGATCGCCTTTGCTGCCAAGGAGGAGTCTGCGCCCATCCGGATGACAAAAGTCAAGTTCAAAAGCCAGGAGGACATTGAAAAAGAGCTGGAGAATCTAGCCAGAGAATTTACAAGCCGGGAAAAAACATAACCACACTGCCGGTTTCCCTTCGAGTGATATATTTCTAAGCCCTCCCTCGTCTGTATATTTAAGACACCATGCTATTCAAGGTCTCAAGTGCGTCTCTCATCGGTATTGAAGCCTGTCTTGTCGACGTGGAGGTTGATGTATCATTAGGCCTCCCTGGTTTCATTACTGTAGGTTTGCCTGACCCGGCTGTCCGCGAAAGCAAGGAAAGGGTGAGGGCAGCGCTCAAGAATTGTGGTTATGGATTTCCCTCTCGTAAAATCATCATAAACCTGGCTCCTGCCGATAGAAAAAAAGAAGGCTCGGCTTTTGATCTCCCGATTTCTCTTGGCATCCTCGCCCATATGGAGCTCTTTCCGAAGGAGAATTTGGATAAATATCTCTTTTTAGGCGAACTCGCTTTAGATGGAAGACTCAAGCCTGTCAAAGGTATTCTCTCCTCCACGGTGATGGCCAGGCAGCTGGGATATGAAGGGATTGTCCTGCCCAAAGAAAATGAAAAAGAGGCGGGGCTGGTGCAAAATATCGATATCTTTAGTATGGATAACTTGGTGCAGGTAGTAAATATGTTGAATTGTCCAGAATCGACAATTCCTCGAAAATTATCACTCCAACAACTTCTCCCTGAAGCCACCTATGATTTGGATTTTCGAGAGATCAAAGGACAGCAGCATGTCAAAAGAGCTTTAGAAGTGGCGGCTGCTGGGTCTCATAATGTTCTCATGATTGGGCCGCCAGGCGCAGGAAAGACCATGATGGCCAGAAGGCTTCCTACTATACTTCCGCCGATGAGTTTTGAGGAAATCATCGGAACAACACAAGTCTACAGCGCCGCTGGACTGCTTAAAGGCAGGGGAGCCATCGCAGAAAGACCCTTCCGTTCTCCCCACCACACCATCTCGGATGCGGGTCTGATTGGAGGTGGAGCCCTGCCTCGTCCTGGAGAGGTCAGTTTGGCCCACAACGGCGTGTTGTTTTTGGATGAGCTTCCAGAGTATCGGAAGGGAGTCCTCGAGGATTTGAGACAACCTTTGGAAGACAGGATGGTTACGATATCCCGGGCTTTGATGAGTGTCACATTTCCTTCTTCTTTTATGTTGGTAGCAGCCATGAATCCCTTTGAGGATGCTTTTTTTGGATCGGGTCCGGCAAAGGCAGATATGTCAGGAAGTCAGTGTTTGAGGTATTACTCAAAGATATCCAAACCTCTTCTTGATCGGATCGATATCCAGGTCGAAGTTCCCAAGGTCGAATTCCAGGAAATTATCTCGAAAGAAGAAGGCGAAACATCCTCAAAGATCAGGGAGAGAGTTGCAAAAGCAAGAGAAGAACAACTTCGAAGATACGAAAAGAGGAAGATTTATTGTAATGCTCAAATGGAGGCGAGGGATATAAAGAAGCATTGTCCAATCGATGAGGAAGGAAAGAGGCTTCTGGAAATGGCAGTTGATCGTCTAGGATTCAGTGCTAGAGCCTACAATCGTGCTCTGAAAGTGGCCCGGACCATCGCAGATCTAAGCGGGGAAGAGCAGATTCGCTCGGTTCATATTTCAGAAGCCATCCAGTACCGGATGATGGATAAGTATTTTTAAAACATTTTGCTTGACATATATAAAATATGATATATAATAATATTCGAATATTAAAATTATGATATGAAGAAGGATAAGGTGAAGATAGCGATTGGCGTTCTTATAGGAGCAATTTTTGGATTTCTGTTGTACAGGTTTATTGGATGTAAGACAGGATATTGTCCCATAACCAGAAATCCATGGACCAGCATCATTTATGGCATGCTGCTGGGACTTCTTTTAACTTTGAGATGAGAGTGATGAAAAACAAAAGGTACCCTTATAAAGAGATGGTTCGGAAATTCAAGGCACTCGCTCATCCTGCTCGCCTAAAGCTTGTGGGAAACCTTCTAGAGAAGGAATGTTGTGTGGGAGAAATTCAAAAAGGACTGGCGCTTTCTCAGCCAAACGTTTCCCAGCACTTGGGAGTTTTGAAAGGAGCCGGCATTATCGAAGGAAGACGGGATAAAAATAAAATTTGCTACAGAATTTCGGATAAGAAAGTAGCAAATATCATGAAAATATTTGAGTCAGGAGTAAAATAAAATGGCGGAAATCAAAGAAATCGGCGAGAATACATTTCAGTCCGAAGTATTAGAATCTGATATTCCGGTTCTGGTCGATTTTTGGGCTCCTTGGTGTGGCCCTTGCCAGATAATGACACCAGTTTTAGGTGCTGTAGCGCAGAAAATGGGAGATAGCTTGAAGGTCGTAAAGGTTAACACGGATGAGAATGCCATGACTGCCCAGAGATATCAGATTTTGGCCATCCCTTCTCTTTTGGTTTTCAAAAAAGGAGAAGTCGTGGAGAGGATAGTCGGGTTCAAGCCTCAGGATCAGCTGGAAGATCACCTGAAGAACATCCTTTCTGCTTCCTAGGAGAAAAGATGCCCTTCGTTGTCAAAAGCAGGTGTCCAGAAGACCATCCTTGTCCATGTGTTCGGATCTGTCCCGTTGATGCCGTGAGTCAAGAACCTCATCGAGCTCCCGAAATCGATAGGTCGAAGTGTATCGAATGCGGGGCTTGTACCGATTACTGCCCTTATCATGCAATAACTGAGCTCTTGGGCGAAAAGACAGATGGATCAGCTTCTTTATGTTGAGCTACTCGGGACGGTAGGGATGTCAGAACTCTTTAATTCTATCTAGAGGTAAGATTATGTGGTGGGAAAACAAACTTTTGCGGACTTTGCGTTGTCGTCTCAAACAGAAACCAGGAGCTTTGGGACATCTCCTTTCTACAATTGGAGATGCAGGTGGATTTTTGGGGGAGATCAGGACAGTTCATATGGGGAGCACAACGATTGTCCGAGATATCGTCGTATTTGCCGATGATCAATCCCATATGGACGCATTGATTCAGATAGTTCAGGAAGCTCCCGATGTGGAGTTGATCGAGGTCCGTGATGAGGTGCTTGAGATGCACCAAGGAGGGAAAATCGCTATCCGAAGCCGCTATAAAATCGATACTTTGGGACAACTGCGCAGAGTCTACACGCCTGGCGTGGCTGAGGTTAGTTTAAAGATCCAGAGGGATCCGTCGCTGGCCCGGCGATTTACATCCATCCGTCACTTCGTGGCCATCATTACTGATGGATCGGCTGTGCTGGGATTGGGGGATATCGGCCCTCAGGCAGCGATGCCAGTCATGGAAGGGAAGGCCACGCTGATGGAAACTCTTGTTGGATTATCCGGAATTCCGATCCTTCTCGCTACAAAAGATACAGATAAGATAGTCGAGTCCATAGTGAACATTGCCCCTACCTTCAGCGCCATCCAACTCGAAGATATATCCGCTCCTCGCTGTTTTGATATTGAGGCTCGATTGAAGGAACGTCTGGATAAACCGGTCTTGCACGATGACCAGCACGGAACAGCGGTGGTTGTGACAGCGGCCCTTTTGAACGCGGCCAAAATGGCCAATGTCGAATTGACCGAATGCAGTATCGGACAGATAGGTCTGGGTGCGGCAGGACTGGCCGTTTCCAAGATGTTGATGCATTTTCTAAAAAAATCCGTCTTAGGAGCGGACATCTCGGAGGATGCCTTGAAAAGGCTGGAGAATGAAGGAGGACAACCCTCTCAGTTGGAGGAGGTCATGGCATCCTGTGATGTCGTGATTGCTACGACCGGAGTCCCTGGCTTGATAAGGCCCGAAATGGTTCGCCAGGGCCAAATTATCTTGGCGCTTTCCAATCCAATTCCTGAGATCGATCCTGAGGCAGCGAAGGCCTCTGGAGCAGCCTTTGCCGCGGATGGAAAATCAGTGAACAATATTCTCGGTTTTCCTGGCATATTTCGGGGAGCCGTGGATGCCGATGTGCCTAGAATAACCTGTGAGATGCTGTTGGCAGCAGCTCACACAATCGCCGAATCAGCCAGCCCTGGAGAATTGGTGCCCAATCCCCTGGAGAGAGAGATGCATCAGAAGGTTGCCCATGCCGTTGCTCGTGTCGCTCTCGAACAAGGTCTAAACAGGGATGACCTTACGGGTTACTTCGACTGATTGCGATACCGTTACGGAAACATCAAAAAAACCATCCCCATGAGCCTTCTCAATCATAGAAAAAAGATGACGGACTTTCCTTTCCTGTATGAATAATACCGGAATGCTGGGAAGTATTTCCAAATCCATTAACAAAGAAGAGAGCATTAAGGGATGTTTTCGCTCCAGTCAGATTCTTAACGCCATTCCCTCACCAAACTTCTCGGCCCTGCGGAACTCCGCATTTTTATCTGTTCTTGTGCCAAATTGTCCTCTGCCATCCTCAGTCCTGCCCAATCGATCCTTTCGTGCTCAAGCAGTCCTCGGGTCCGAATTTGTCGGATTCCCTCGAAGTTTGGCTCTGGAAGGCTGGGTTAGGTTGGGTCGGAATCTTCCGATGTCGCTCAATCCACCCCCAATGCTCTTTTTTCATTGGATTCGTGCTCTACTGTCATCATGGTTTTGGAAACACTCATGGATTGCCTGGATTATTTGTGAATAATCAAGGTTTTTTGATAGAATGGATAAAAATGAGGGCATTTGGATGAGAAGAAGGAATTTTTTACGAACGGGTCTGATTGGACTCTGGGGATTTCTCGCTTCAAAGAGGACAAGAGGAGGCAGAACCGGCACACTCAGAAATATCAGAAGAAAACCTCTCTCTAAACGTATTCTGGGAAAAACAGGAGAAAGCATTTCCATCATCGGATTGGGCGGAGTGGTTTATATGAACGAGGAACAGGATAGAGTGAACCAAATTGTTCAAGATGCCATCGATCATGGCGTGAACTATTTTGATGTTGCACCCACATACGGCAATGCAGAAGAACTCCTTGGGCCTGCCTTGAAGCCCTTCAGGGAAAATGTTTTTCTGGCCTGTAAGACACAGAAAAGAGACAGGACAGGAGCCGAGGAGGAACTCAACCGTTCCCTTCAAAGACTGCAGACAGACCATATCGATCTTTATCAACTCCACGCCCTGGAAGAGACTCGAGAAGTGGACCAGGCATTAGGGTGGAGAGGAGCCATGGATTCTCTCCTGAAGGCTAAGGAGGCGGGAAAAATCAGGTATATTGGATTTTCTGCCCATTCCTCAGAAGCTGCTTTGAGGGCCTTGGAAATATTCGACTTTGACACCATACTCTTCCCGATCAATTATGTCTGTTACTATAAAGGGAATTTTGGAGCGGAAGTCATTGAAAAGGCGAGAGAGAAGAAAATGGGGATATTGGCAATAAAAGGATTGGCTCGCCAGCCATGGCCGGACAACGTCGAGAGAACACACTGGCCCAAAGCTTGGTATCAGCCTATTACGGATCCGGAAGAAGTTAATCTAGCTTTTCGATTTACGCTTTCGCAGCCGATTGCAGCCGCAGTGCCTCCCGGAGATATCAGACTCTTTAAAAGAGCATTGGAAATCGCCCACTCTTTCACTCCGATCAATGATATGGAAAAGAGGCTGCTCATCACTCTTGCCAAGAGTCTTGAACCTTTGTTCCCTCTCCAGTCAAGACCATAATGTCCAATAAGGAGAAATGTATGCGAAAATGGGATTCAAGCAAAATGCCAAGGAGAAAATTTATCACGACAGCCTCTGGTCTGATGATTGGCAGCGCTTTCTTTGCTTTATCTTCGCCTCTGAACCCGAGCGCTCCGTTCACCCAAAAAGTCAAGGAAGAGCTTTCTGCTGAAGATTTGGAGTGGATTGGAAAATCGTCAATGGCAAAAGAACTGAATAAATATTTTGGTCAGGGATACAGCTGTGCGGAGTCTATTGTCATGGTTTCACTGCGATATCTCGATAAACCGCAAGAATGGGTTTGGGCGGCTGCTGGTTTTGGAGGGGGGCTGTACCATAAGAATCTTTGTGGATTTTTAACAGGGGGCATCATGGGCATCGGTTTTGCCTCCAGTCTGCTGAAGAAACCCAGAAGGGAAGCCAAAGAATTCTGTGCTGATTTGGTCAAGCAGTACTGGAAATGGTGGGAATCACGCGTCCCCATACATTGCGGTGAGATCAGGACAAAGGATACAAGCTCCCAGGTTTGTATAAACCAGGGTTTGTTGTCTGCCACTAAGATCGAGGAACTGATAAAACCGATCAAGAATTAGGCTTAATAAGAATCGACTGGACTTCTTAAAATTTTCCTTTCTTGAACAACAACATTTCCGTTCTTGATAACGTGCTTTATCGGATTTATACCTAAATGGTAGACCAAAGAGGGATAGTTAGGAGCGTCAAAGAGAATCAGATCCATTTTTTTTCCAAGCTCCAAGCTTCCAACCTGTTCAAATCTTCCCAAAGCATAGGAGGCATTAACGGTTGCCGCGTTTATGGCTTCTTCGATCCCCATTTTTAGGGTGAATACGGCAAGCTGGAGGATGAAATACATGGACTCGGTCATGGAGCTTCCAGGATTGAAATCTGTGGCTAAAGAGACTATGGCTCCTTCCTCGATAAGTTTTCGGGATGGTGCTTTTTTCTCCTGCATCAAGAAAAATGATACTCCTGGCAGCAGCGTGGCGACTGTTTCGCTCTGGACGATTTTTTTTATACCTTCCTCTGTTATAGCAGTCAAATGATCTACGGAAGTGGCCCCTTCCTCAGCGGCAAGCTGGGTGCCTCCAAGAGGTTCAAATTCATCGGCATGTATCTTGATCTTTAGGCCTTTATCCTTTGCAGCTTGAACGAGATATCTGGTCTCTTCCACGGAATAGACCCCCTCTTCGCAAAAAACATCGAAGAATTCTGCCAAACTGCTCTTTTTCACTTCTGGTAAGATTTTCTGAGTGATGAGCTCTATGTATTCGTTTTTTCGTCCTTTGTATTCTCTGGGGACTTCGTGGGCACCCATGAATGTCGAAACGATGTCGATAGGGTGGATTTTGTTTGCTTTCTTCAGGACACGAAGCTGTTTCAATTCGTCATCCAGATTCAGCCCATATCCACTTTTTGCTTCTGTGGTCGTTGTCCCATGGAGGAGCATACTATCAAGACGCGAGAGACACAGACTCAGGAGTTCTTCTTCAGATGCTTTTCGTGTGGCATTCACTGTTGTCTGGATGCCCAAACCCTTTTGTGCCAGCTGCTGGTAGGTGTATCCCTTCAATCTGAGGACGAACTCCTCTTCTCTGGTTCCTGCAAACGGAAGATGGGTGTGGGAATCCACGAAACCAGGAAGTCCAACCAGACCTTTTCCGTCGATGCAAACTCCCTCGTCTGTCATTTGAATTTCATGATGGAAAGCCTCTTCATCTCCGATAAAAACAATTTTTCCATTCAAGGAGGCGATGCTACCATTCTTTACGAGCCCTACATCTTGGAGCGCATTTCTTCTCTTCGGAATCGGGCTTCTGCAGGTCAGTAATTGACTGCAGTTGAGAACAGCCAGATCAGCTTGATTCATGAGGATGTTTTTTCAATGAGGTCTGTTTGTTACGCCGGATGAAGGAGGGCGTCTCGAAGGGCTCCCACTGTTTTTCCCAGGCAGGTCTTTGCCAAAGAGTCTCGCTTCCTTTGGGTTCGAAGATGTAAGGGGGAGTCTGCTGGGGAACTTCGAAGGGAGGTGGGGTTTTTGGTCGCGGCTGGGCAAAATCACCTGGGGAGACGGTTTCCTCTTGGGCTTGATCAAATCCCGTTGCGATCACGGTCACCTTAACCAGTTCTTTCATACTCTCGTCTATGACGGTTCCGAATATGATGTTGGCATCGGGATGTGCCAGACTGTGGATGAGTTCAGAAGCTTTGGAAACTTCCAGGAGGGTGATATCCTTGCCTCCTGTTATGTTGATGAGCACACCATGGGCACCTTCGATGGAAGTGTCTATGAGAAGCGGACTGGATATTGCTTTATGGGCAGCGTCGACAGCTCGATTCTCTCCTGAGGCGATACCCGTTCCCATGAAAGCCATCCCCATTCCTTTCATGATTGATTTGACATCGGCAAAATCCAAATTGATCAATCCTGGTTTTGTGATGAGGTCAGAAATGCCTTGGACCGCCTGGCGAAGAATGTCGTCTGCCATCTTGAATGCATCCTGGATAGACGTGTCTAGATTCACAGTTTCCAGAAGCCTCTCGTTGGGTATGGAGATGACTGTGTCTACAGCACCCTTGAGCTCGCTGAGCCCTTCCTGGGCTTGTTTGGCACGGATTCTTCCTTCGAATTCGAAAGGAAGGGTAACGATGGCGATGGCTAAAATATCCAGCTCAGAGGCGAGATTGGCCAAGATCGGTGTTGCCCCCGTTCCTGTGCCTCCTCCCAGCCCTGTGGTTAAGAAAACCATGTCAGCGCCTTCGATGATCTCAAGCAGCCTCTCCGTATCCTCCATGGCAGCTTCCTTACCAATGTCCGGTCTTCCTCCAGATCCAAGTCCTTTGGTAAGCTGACTTCCTATCTGCATTTTCATACCTGCTGTGTTGTTGGAGAGCGCTTGGAGGTCGGTATTGACAGCGATGAATTCAACTCCTTCGATACCGGCCTCGATCATGCGGTTGATGGCGTTTCCTCCGCCTCCGCCGATGCCGATGACCTTGATGTTGGCGCCAAAACGCTCTTCCACCAAGTGAAATTTGAGTTTGCCCTTCATTAGATCGCTCATTTTTCCTCCTATGCCTCTTTAAGCCAATCTTTAAATTTTGACCAGAAGCCTTTTTTTCGGTCTCCTGGCAGACCTTTTTCCTTATAAAGCCTGTATCCATATTGGATGAGACCGACAGTGGTCGCGTAATCTGGAGTACTGACACGATCCACCAGGCCTCCAACTCCACTAGGATCTCCTCGCCGGACAGGAAGATCGAATATCTCCTCGGCCACTTCTTCCAGTCCATCCAATAAAGCCGTCCCTCCAGTGAGAACGATTCCAGAGTTAAGAGATTTTTCGTAGCCCATTCGTTTGATGTCGTTATCCACAAGTCGGAAGATTTCCTCTGCCCGCGGGTGGATGATATCAGCCAACAGTTGTCTAGAAAGAACCCGGGGTTTTTTCCCCCTACCCACTGTAGGAACTTCAATGGTTTCTTGTTCCTCCACTAAAGGATGCGATACACAACCATACTTTTTCTTGATCTTCTCGGCATCGGGTATAGGTGTGCGCAAGCCCACAGCAATATCATTGGTGAAGTTGTCGCCACCAATCGGAATGACGGATGTGTACCAGAGACTTCCCCGTTCGAAGATCGCAACTTCTGTGGTCCCTCCACCGATGTCAATAAGCCCGACACCCAGCTCCTTCTCATCGTGTGTGAGCACGGAAGAGCTGGTTGCGATCTGGTTGAGCACGACCTGTTCGATCTCGATCCCAGCGCGAGTGACGCAGGTTCTCAGGTTTTGCACCGATGTTGTGGCGCCGGTTACGATATGGACATTTACTTCGAGCTTGATACCGTTCATGCCGAGAGGATCCTTGATTCCATCCTGTTCATCGACGACAAATTCCTGTGGAATGATATGTATGATTTCTCTATCAGGTGGAATGGAGACTGCTTTGGATTGGTCGATGACTCGCTTGATGTCTTCCCTTCCAATCTCTCTGTTTTTCCCCGACACAGCTATGACTCCCCTACTGTTGAAGCTCTTTATATGGGCTCCTGAGATACCGATAAATGCAGCATCAATTTCCACTCCAGCCATGAGCTCTGCCTCTTCTTGGGCTTTTTTGATGGCGTCAACGGTGGCATCCAGGTTGACAACCACTCCCTTTCTCAAGCCTCTGGATTCGGCTGTGCCAATTCCAATGATTTCGACTTTCTTTTCCTCGGTGACTTCGCCGATGATTACAGCAACTTTTTTTGTGCCGATATCCAATCCGACAATATAGCTGTTTTTTGGCATCAGAAAGCCTCCTTCCCTGAGTCGATGCTGTTTTCTGCATTACGGTTTGTAAAGGGTTGCAGAATAAGGCGGTCCTGGCAGCGGAAATCTATGTATTCTAATGGTCTGAATTTTTCGAATAAAGCCGTGTTTTTATTGAATAACTGCATTTTTTCATGAAACTGATCATTACCGAGTTTTAGCCAGGTCTCGGAGTCTTCCAATCGGAGAGATACATTCTCGTAATCGGTTAGATCGATAACCGCAATTTTTTTCCTATCTTGAGCCTCCAGAGTCTCCAAACAGTCCCAGGCCAAAGCAAGCTTCTGATCGAGATTTCTTTGGAAGAGGCCCTTATCGACTAATAAAGGGAGGTCAAGTTTTGAGTTGGAGGAAACCTGTTCGAGAAGGACTCCTTCTTTATCGATCATATAAATTCGATCCTTTTGCAGCAGGGCGGTTGGAATTCTCTCTTTGATATCGATTTCTATGGAAGAGGGAAAGATTTTCCTGATGTGGACACTTTCGATCCATCGATGAGAAGCCAGCTGTTCCTGGAGCCGTCCGATGTTCAGAAGGAGGATATTTCCAAGGTATTTGCCGTCAAAATAATGTCTGATATCCCTCTGAATTTCGCCCTTAGCACAGACGATTTCAACTTCTTTGATGTTGAGTCTTTCCCAAGATATCAGGAAGAGGTAGAGTCGGCTGAAGCCATAGAAGAATCCGACGAGAAGGATAAAAACATAGGCGATGTGTTTGATCTTAAGTTTCCACTTGCCTTGAATTTTTTTGGTCTTTATCTTTCCACTTTTTCGCTGGAATGAGGTCTGTCGAGAGAGAAGAGAACCACTTTTATATTTTGTCGATGCATGTATATTGACAGCCAAGACTATTTTCTCCTTTGCAAGTGATCGATGATTTTAGGGATAATCGCGGAAATGTTTCCTGCACCCAAAACGAATATCATATCATCGGGAAGGACGATCTTTGTTATCAGGGCAGGGATTTTTTCCATATCTTTGACAAAATAGGCATTCTTATGTCCGAATTCCCGGATCTTCTCATAAAGAGCTTTTCCTGTAATGCCTTTGATCGGACGTTCTCCTGCAGGATAGATCTCGGTGAGAATCAAAATATCTGCTTGTTTGAAAGACCGGGAAAATTCCTCCATCAGATGGGAAAGGCGCGAGTAACGGTGAGGCTGGAATACAACGACGGTTCGGCAGCCCCAGCCCTTCTTAGCTGCCCTGAGAGTCGCCATGATCTCTGTAGGATGGTGGGCGTAGTCTTCGATGATCAAGATATTATCAACTCTTTTTTTTAGCTCAAACCTACGTCCGATTCCTGTGTAATTCTCCAATGCCAGAAGAATGGTGGATATGGGGATACCTAAGTCGAGTCCTACAGCGACGGATGCCATGGCATTCTGTATGTTATGAAATCCTGGAACCTTGAGTCTCATTTTTCCCAGTTTTTCTCCCTTCCAGTAGAGAATTGAGGTGCTGGTGAATTTTTCAAAATGATGATCCCGTGAGAAAACATCGGCCTGCTCGGAAAAACCATAGGTAATGATCCGCCGTTCCAACATGGGAATCAGGCTCCTCAGGTTGGGATCATCCAGGCAAAGAATAACCGGGCAATAGAAGGGAACCTTATTTGCAAAATGAACGAAAGTTTTTTTGATCTCATCCACGGTCTTGTATTGGTCGAGATGTTCCTCATCCAAATTGGTCAGTACAGCCATAAAGGGTGAGAGGTACAGGAATGATCGGTCACTTTCATCCGCCTCGGCTACGATAAAATCCCCCTCGCCCAGCTTGGCATGGGCTCCAACAGTATTTAACCGTCCCCCCACGATGATCGTTGGATCAAGCTCTGCCTGTTCAAGTACTTGGGCAATCATAGAGGTTGTCGATGTTTTCCCATGGGAACCTGCTACAGCCACTCCGTTTTTCATCCTCATCAGCTCGGCGAGCATCTCTGCTCTTGGAATAACAGGTATTTTAAGGCGTCTAGCCTCTTCGACTTCCACATTATCCTTCTGAATTGCCGAAGAGGTGACAACAACATCGGCCCCTCTAACCTTTTCTGCGGCATGGCCGATGGAAATGTTTGCGCCCAAGCGTGAGAGCCTCTCCGTTGATTCGTTCTCTTGGATATCTGTTCCAGAGACTGCGTATCCGAGATTTAAAAGAACTTCTGCGATACCGTTCATCCCCGTCCCACCGATTCCAATCAGGTGGATGTTTTTCAGCTTAATGTATGCTGGCTTGACCACAGAAAATCCTCCTAACATCCCTTTCCCATCAATTCAATACAGAGATCTGCGATTCTATCCGCCACCTTATCAGTTTTGAGCGGAACGAGATTTTTTTCCATTCTGTCGATTTTTTCCTTATTCTCCAGAAATCCCAGGATTTTTTGTGAAAAGGATTCCGGACTGAATTCGTGTTCGGTGATGACTTCGGCTCCGCTTACCCTTTCCAATTCCCGAGCATTCAAGACTTGATGATCATCTGCTGCTTGGGAAAAAGGTATCAGCACAGATGCCTTTTGTGACGCAATGAGCTCAGCGATGGTTGAAGCCCCGGCACGGCTTATGATCAAGTCCGATTTTTGGAAGTAGCTAGCGATATCTTCAAAATAAGATGCAACGATTGCCTTTTCGAAACCTTGCTGGGCATAGTTTTCTCTTACCCAGTCAAGATCTTTCTTCCCAGTCTGATGAAAGATTTGAATGTGCTCTTTCTCTTTTTTTAAAAGAGGAAGAGTCTTCATCATACATGTATTGAGAAAATGTGATCCTTGGCTTCCGCCGAATAGCAACAGTGTAAGCATATTGTTTCTCTGCTTTGGTACAAGCGTGTAGAACTCTTCTCTCACAGGGTTTCCGATAAAGATGCCTTTTTCTCCGAAGTAGGGAAGTGACTGTGGAAATGAAACGACGGCTTTTTCTACCCAACGTCGAAGAAGCCTGTTGGTGAGACCAGGGCGCAAGTTTTGTTCCATGATGAGCGTGGGAATTTTTAACCAGGAGGCCAGAAGAACAATCGGCCCAGAGCTGTAACCCCCGACACCTATGACAAGCTGCGGTTTGATTCGAATCAGAATGGCCAATGATTTGAGGAGGGAGAAAGGAAGAAGAAAGAGGGATTTGATCATTTTAATCCCTTTTCCTTTAATTCCCTCAATGCGTAACGGAATAAATTTGGCCTTATAATGTGCCATAATGCGTTGTTCCAAGGCGCGGGTGGTTCCCACGAAGACAAACACACTATCTGGCTCTCTTTCTTTCAGTTTTTGACTCACAGCGATGGCGGGATGGATGTGTCCTGCCGTTCCGCCTCCGCTGATGATGATCCTTTTCTCTCTCATTTTTTTCTGTTCGACGCACCCTTTCTTTGGGAAATGTGAAGCAGGACCCCGATGCTAAAGAGCGTGCAGATCAGCGAAGATCTTCCATAGCTTACTAAAGGAAGAGGGAAGCCTGTAGGGGGCCCCAAGCCGAGAACGATGGTCATATTCAACATAGCCTGCAAGAAAATGGCCAGTGTAAGACCCGCGGCTGCCATTTGGCTGAACAGATCGGGAGCTCTCCAGGAGATCACCAAACCCCTCCATAGAATGACAAGAAACAAGAGAAGAATAGTGAGGGTTCCTATAAGGCCGAGCTCCTCTCCAAGGATTGCATAAATGTAGTCTGTGTGAGCGCAGGGGAGGAAGAAGAGTTTTTGAGAGCTCTGTCCTATGTTTACGCCGAAAAGCCCTCCAGAGCCGACAGCCAATTTGGACTGAATAACCTGGAATCCTCTACCCTGAGGATCAAGCGTGGGAGACAGGAAGGCAGCGATCCTATCAAGTCTGTAACTGGCTTTGAGTAGATAAAAGGCAAAAAGACCTGTACATCCCATTCCCAAGAGGAGAAAATGTTTCAATCTCACACCGGCTATGAAAAGCATTATCATCGCGATCAGAAAGATGAGAATTGCTGTTCCGTAATCAGGTTCTTTGATGATCATCAGGATGAACAGCAAAAGAGTGGATAAAGGGAAGACCAATGTTCGGAATTCATGCAGTTTCTCTTTTTTCCTGAAGAGAACGAGGCTGATTTTAGCCAGTTCTGAAGGCTGAAACCGTAATCCCATGAACTGAATCCAGCGGTTGGTTTTTACCACCGCAGGCATAATGAGACTCAGTGCCAGCAAAGACAGTGTCAGAATGATCAATCCATAAATGAATGTGGCATTCTGATAAAATGGTTTTCTTATACTAATGATCCCGATAACAAAAAGAAGGCCGACTCCAGCTCCTATGATTTGTTGGATAAAGAAGTGGAAGGGCTGGCCATACGTATCACTCGAGAGCACACCTGATGAACTGAAGACCATTATCAGTCCCAGAGATATAAGGCCAAGAGTAGCGATGAAGAGAGGCTTATCAAAACCGTACCTTCTGAAGATCTCCATTCTTTATACCTTTCCTTGATTCATCCTGTTCTTTAATGCCCATACCTCTGTCTTGAAGGCTCTTCCCCGCTCTTCAAAATTTTGAAACATGTCGAAACTCGTACAAGCCGGTGCCAGAAGCACGACTCCTTTTGGCTGAGCAGCCGAGTATGCCAAATACACAGCTTCTCTGAGATCGGAGGCCTTCATCATCGGAGCGGTCCCATTCAAAGATTTTTCGATTTTTTCCTTAGCCTCACCTATAAGGATGATTGTTTTCACCCGGTGCTTGATCGGTTTTTTCAGGAGGGAAAAATTACCACCTTTATCCCTTCCTCCTAAAATAAGGATAATGGGCCCGTCAAAGCTTAGTATAGATTTAAGAGTAGCGTCTACATTCGTGGCTTTAGAGTCGTTGTAAAATTCTACCTTACCCAAGGCTAGGACTTTTTCTAATCGGTGTTCCAATCCTCTAAATCCTTTGATAGATTTTTTGATGGTTGAGGGAGAAACTCCAAAAACATATCCTACAAGGGCAGATGCCATGATGTTTTCTCTGTTATGTGTGCCTAAGAGCGGAACCTCCCCTGTCTTCATGAGTCTTTCCTGTTTTTCGTTAGCGAGGATGATCCAGTCATTCCGAATCCAACAGCCGCGGGTTAGGTTACTTTTTTGGCTAAAACCATACACCCGGAATTCCCCTAGGTTTCTCAGAGTCCACACGGGTGGATCATCTCTGTTCAAAATGGCTGTGTCTTCTTTTTTCTGTTTGAGAAAAAGATTCTTCTTTGATTCATAGTAATCGTTAAAGTCAATATGCCAATCGAGGTGGTCTGGGGAAACATTTAAAAAAACAGAGACTGCAGCTCTGAATTTTTCAACATATTTCAACTGGAAACTGGAAAGCTCTGTTACGTAGATGTCTTCAGGATGGCTCTGCTCCACAAATTGGATCAGAGGAATTCCGATGTTGCCTGCTAGATGACTCCGAAATCCTCCTTCTGTCAATATGTTATGAGCGAGCGTAGCAGTCGTCGATTTCCCATTGGTCCCTGTTATTCCTACGACCTTGCCCTTTAAAAACCTGAAGGCCAGTTCTATTTCTGATAAGATGGGGATTCCTTTATTTTTGGCCTCTTCAAGCTCCGAAAGATAAGGAACACCGGGGCTAGGGATAATCACGCTGGCCTCGAGGAAAGAATGGAGTTTATGACCTCCGGACTCGATTTCCACTCCTTTCTTCTGCCAAGAATGAAAATGATTGCCCAATTCCTCCGCGGTCTTCTGTTCACTGATTTTGACTCGAGCACCCCTTTGAAGGAGGAAGGTGCATACAGCTTCACCTGTTCTCCCTAAACCAACGACAAGTGCTCTCTTTTCTTTTAAGTTCATATTATCTCAACTTCAAAGTCGTCAAACTGAAGAGGGCAAATATGATGCCCAGGATCCAGAACCGGACCACAATCTTTTGCTCCGACCAACCCAAGAGCTCGAAGTGATGATGGA
>SMTZ1_10000742_pt1 | contig 60288 bp, 58 predicted proteins | sample DeeMarSWOR136_30_FD_25667 | JGI IMG/M metagenome (IMG submission 25667) | reverse complement strand
GAGCCCCTCAAGGTGAAACGGCTGGTCGGTTACCTGCCGGAAAACGTGGGCTTTTATCGGGATATGACCGCACGGGAGAATCTACTGTACGTGGCGAGGCTCAACAAAATCCCCGACCGTGCTTCCTCTCAAAAAATCGATGAGGCCCTTGACACCGTTGGGCTCTCCGAGGACGCGGAAAGGAGAGTGGGAACCTTCTCCCGGGGAATGACTCAACGCCTGGGCATCGCGGAAGTGCTCATCAAGGATCCAAAGATCTGTTTCCTCGATGAACCCACCCTGGGCCTGGACCCCGATGGCGCCATACGGATGATCGAGCTCATTCAATCCCTGAGTCGCAATAGGAAGATTACCATGCTCATTTGCTCCCACAACCTGGATCAGGTGCAGAAGATCTCCCATCGGGTGGGCATCATGATCAAGGGAAAGCTCGTTGCCGTGGGCCCGATGGAAGATCTGGCCAAGGAGAAGTTAGGGGTGGGCAAGGAAAAGTACACCCTGGAGCAAATCTACATGAAGTATTTCCACGAAGTGTAGCTATGGGTAGATTCTCTATTCCGACGAAAACTTTAGGGAAAAATCTCCGTGAGGTATTCTCCGAGGGGATCGATACCCACGGTCTCCTGGTGGTATTCAAGAAGGAGCTGGCGGATCATTTCAGCAGCTACCGGTTTGTCATCCTCTTCGCCCTCATCGCCATGGTGAGCCTCATTTCAACATACACGACTGGGGTGGACCTGCGGGAGAAACTCGAGGGGATCGCCAAGCCAAAGTTCGTGTTTTTGATGCTCTTCACAACCGGAAGGTTATCCCTTGATTGGTTCGTGGCTTTTCTCTTTCCCCTCATCGGTATCGTACTAGGCTTCGACTCCATCAATCGAGAAATAAGCACCGGGACCATGAGCAAATTAGCCTCCCAGCCCATATTTCGCGACTCCATTGTCAACGGCAAGTTCCTCGCTGGCATTGCAACCATTGCCATCATGCTCGTCTCCATCGTCCTGGTCATATCCGGACTCGGACTCCGGGTATTGGGCGTGGTTCCCGGCATCGAAGAGGTATGGCGAATCATCATCCACCTCATCATCAGTATCATCTATGTCTCCTTCTGGTTGGGAATAGCCATGCTGTCGTCCATCATCTTCCGCAGCATTGCCACATCGGCCCTGGCATCGATAGCTATCTGGGTATTCTTCTTCTTTTTCACCATAATCGGACCCGCCACCTTGGCCAAAGCCTTTGCACCCATCAGCCAGGCCGGAACAGAGTATCATCAGAGCAGGATCAGGCACGAACGGATCCAAGAAGGGGTGAGGTTGTCCTCGCCCATGGGGCTGTATAGCGATGCCACTGCCACCGTCATAGATCCCATGCGAAAGACGACGAGATTCTCTTTCCCAGCAGGCCCACTGGAGGAATTCTTGTCAGACCGGTTTCAGAATCCCCTCCCGTTAAGCCAAAGCATTCTCGTGGTATGGCCTTACATCGTCTCCCTCATTGCCATAACCCTGGTCTGCTTCGGCTGTTGCTATGCCGTTTTCATGCGCCAGGAGATCAGATCGGTTTAAGATGAGGCTCTGTCGGTGGGACTGCGATGGGCCCTAGTGGTTTGCCGGCCGCTTTAACTCCTTGCCGTAGTGGGCAATCCACTCCTCTATGTTTAGATACTTCATGGTTTTGACGTCGTAACTTCTACCGGTCCATGAGGGGCTCTTCTCCCCGCTTCCCCCTGCCTCTTTGACAATGGCCTCGAAGAGGCGGTCGATTTCATCCTCCGTAAATCGGAATTCTTGAACCAGGGCAATTGCCCCCCGGGCATTTCGGTATTCCGTGATATACTGCTTAACGGCGGCTTCCTGAAGCTCCCTAATCCTCTCCACCGGTTCTTCCAACCGTTCAGCCACCGATGCGGCGGCCGCATAATTCCGTCGCTCTATGTGTTCCCTTAATGAGGCCTCCAATTCCCTATCTTCCAATTCCCTATCTTCCAATTCCATCTCTCCTGCTTCATCTCATTGACGGGAAAAAACTGTACTGCATTCTGATTTAGGACCATGGCTAACCTTTCGGATTAGAGATGGTTTCGCCCGGCTAACGTCCGGGCTTTCCATGGAGTATGGATTATTCCTATGGCACCCGTCCGTAATCATCTTCTAGCCTAACGATATCGGCCTCCCCGAAGTACTCCCCCCATTGAACTTCGATGAAGGTGAGCTGAGTATCCCCGACATTTTCGATTCGGTGGGCCGCTTCGAGTGGAATATCCACCGCCTCGCCCTGGCCGAGCAAAATCTCCTTCCCGTCGAGGATCACCCTAGCCTTACCCTCCAGGATGACCCAGTGTTCCGATCGCCTAGAATGTTTCTGGTAGCTCAGACGCTGCCCGGGGTGGACCCAAATCCGCTTGACCTTATGGGTTGGGCAATCTTCGAGGACTAAGAACCCTCCCCAAGGCTTGTTCTCTTCCAAGAGCACTCTCTAATCCTCCATTAAATGGCTTTCCTCCAGGGCCTCGTTACAGGCTCAAGCCGAAGAGAGCCTCCCATAGTCCTACCTCCCTCTATCCCCCTCTTCACTTGCGCGAATATTACAAAGGTACCAAAAAGAGATAAGGAAGGGAAAAAGGCCCTCCCTAACAGGTAAAGGATAATGATCAATGAGCGCATTGTCAAGGAAGGCCTCTGGGGAAGGCGAGTTATAACCCTTGGAATTGCTCCCTTTTGGGAAAAGCCTTCACCGGAAGGAATTCAGGGAAGAAACGGCCTTTGAGGGAAAGCGCATGGGGACGAAATGCTATCGCTAAACCCCTAATTCCGTACGAAGCTGGAGAAATTGCAAGACATCGTTCCGACAGAGGATACCCTCGACCTTTTCCCCTTTGACTACGGGGACCTGATTTAGATCTTTGGCCGTCAATTTGGCCAGAACGTTGGTACCGTCATCCTCGGGAAAGACGGTCTCCAGTCTCTCTTTTGGGGTCATGATTTGGCCAACACTGATGGTAGCCCAATTCTCCTTGGGTACCTTCTTTACGTCATCCAGACTAATGATGCCATAGAGCTGCCCTCTATCGAACACCAGAAAAGCCCGCTGGCGCCTTTTGAGGATATGTTCATCGATGAGTTCCTGAAGGGGGAGATCGCGGGAGATGGTCTGAAACTCCCGGTTCATGAGGTCCTTGGCCCTTATATCCTTCAACATATCCTTCACAACCACCTGCTTATATCCCCTGACCGCTGCACTGTGAATGAACCACCCTATGAAAATCATCCAAAGGCCGTTGAAGAACACCCGGCTAAAAATCAGTACAATGCCGAACATGATGAACAGGAAAGCCATTATCTGACCTGTTACTGAGGCAATACGAGTGGATTTCCTCAGATTTCCCGTTATCTTCCAGATAATTGCCCGAAGTATACGACCTCCATCCATGGGAAAACCCGGAATGAGATTAAAGATCCCAATGATGAGGTTAATGAAGCCTAAATATCGGGTAAGAGCCCAGAGGGGCAGGCTGATATCGCGAACCACAACTGATATGAACCAGAAGAACAAGGCGATGATCATGCTTGAAAGGGGGCCAACGAAGGCCATGCTAAACTCCCTGGATGGGCTCTCCGGTTCCCCTTTCAGCTCTGCTACTCCCCCAAGAATGAACAGGGTGATACTCCGAACTTCCTCGCCTTGCCTCTTAGCCACCAGGGAATGAGTCAGCTCATGGCCGAGGACCGAGGCAAAAAAGAGCAGACTGGTCACCAATCCGATTACCCAGTATTGCCACTGAGGCCAATCTGTAAAACGCCTGGGGAAGTAAAATGAAGCAAGAGCCCAGGTAACAAGGGTGAAGATAATAATCCAGCTAGAATCGATTCTAATCTCGATCCCGAAAAGGCTGCCGATACGCCACGATGTTCTCATGGCTTCCTCCTCTCAGATTCGTGCGTTACAATAGACATTCGTCATATCCAATAAGAATTAAACAAAATAACAAAAAGGAGCACTGACAAATAAGAAACAGTATTCAGAAGCCCGTGAAATGTATTCGCCCTGCCATTCCTTGAATCCCCCGGATGAGGCTTATTATAATTTAATGAGATGAATACCACAATCTCATAATTGGGGGGACGAGAACCTTGAAACCCTCGGGTTATCAACGTTGGGAGTTTGACATCATTGCCCCAGTCCATGATGCGATGGGTTGTTTTTCATCACCGTTTTTTTTGAGCGTCTGATTAATACCCGTCTTTCGGGAGGCTTCATTCCGTGAACCCTTACGAACACTTTTTCTGGAATTTCGCCCTCTTTCATCGAAAACTCCGGGCCTGGAAAGTAGGAGTGGGGGGCATTTTCCCCGACCTGATTTATATGATCCCGTTTCTCCCGAGGATCCTCTCTTATCGGAGCTATTTGGAATGGATGCACGATCCCCTGTGGGACACTATCTGGGATTCCCTCATTGCCAGATCCGTCCATTCCCTTTGCGTCTGGAGTACACTTTTCATTCTGCTCTCAATCATTCCTAAGAGAGAACCCTTCAAGTACATCTCTCCCTTTCTCTTGGGTTGGGGTCTCCACATCGCCTTCGACACCCTAACCCATGTGAGCGACGGATATGCGCTGTTTTTCCCTCTGTTCGACTACCGGTTTCCCGCACCTGTCTCTTACTGGGAAAGGGCATTCCATGCCGGAGAGTATTTTTGGATCAGTCATGCCCTTAAGGCAGTGCTCCTACTGCTTTGGATCGGATGCAAGCTGAAACGTTTCCTCCGAAGGAGAAAATCGAGCTAAGCAACCTCAAACAAAAAAGGAAAAGAGGGGTTGACTCCGTACTTAGGTACGGAGCGTATACTAATATAGAGTGCCAATAGCAGTTCCCCTCATATCTGTGTTCCACGGAACCGCTGTCTATTTACGATAAGGGAACACACTCACCCTCAGAATGGAGGTGATAACCATGAGTACCAAACGCAAGATTGAGGTCCTCAGTGCGGGCTGTCCCGTGTGTCAGGAGACCGTCCTGCTTCTCAAAGGCATCGCCTGTCAATCCTGCGAAGTCAGCATCCTTGATATGAAGGATCCGAATGTGGCAAGCCGAGCCAAGAGCTTGGGGATTCGGTCGGTGCCTGCCGTGGCCATCGATGGGAAGCTTGCTGACTGCTGTGCGGGGCGAGGGTCTGATGAGACTACGCTGCGGGCTTTAGGGCTGGGACGACCGTTGTGATTCACGGGCGGTTTCTTCATCATCTCCCGGCTTCTATCGCCTTCGTAATATCTTGAGGTTCCACACCCGGAGTCTGAACACGTGTCTTCTCATAAAACTCCTCTATCTTTGATGTAAGCTCCTTTTCCTTCCTCTCCGTTTCCTTCAGGGTATCTTCGAGCCCTGATAATTCCTCCTTTGGGTAAAAGGTAAAGTCACCGGAGATGTTTATATCTTTGAGTGTCCTCTTCTCTACTTCCTGCGCAGTTCTTATGAGTCCGCCCTTTGCCTTGTACATTCCATAAAGGATCTCGATTCCTTCCTTGATCTTCACTCCCTTTGGAATGCGGGGAGCCTTCTTGAAGAAAAACTCAGGGGAATTGAACCATGATGCAAGTTCAGTCATCTTTCGGATAACTTCATCGTTTAAATCCACGGGTTCAAGTTTGCCCAAGACCTTCTCAAACTTTTCCTTCAAGACCCTTATAATCTCTCTCCTGGGTGGAATTATTCCCAGTTCTCGTTTCATGGTGGTCACATTTTCTTTCATCGTCTTGTAGACCTTGTTACGGAACTTCTCATCGGGAGCCTTGATGGCATGGACCATCTTTTCGTAATCGAAGTCGAGAATTATCGAGCCCACAAAGACCATAGAGTCTGTAATGTCAGCGCCGCCGAGACCTGCAATCTTGCGACCCTCAGCGGTCACAATATCATTTACCTCACAAAACTCAGCCTTAATACCAAACTCTCCATAGGTCTCTACGGGAGGAACTGCGAGATGTTGGTAGATATCGCCTATCCTTCGGGGGAAATGGGGATTGTTTCGGTTCCATACCACATGATAAAAGATCTGATTGCGGTCGAGATACACCGTGCCACCTCCTACTTCCCGCCTCATGATTGGAAGCCCCTCCTTTTTACAGTATTCAAGGTCCACCTCCTGTCCCGCATCCTGAAAGTATCCAATACTGATGAAGGGGGTTGCGGGCGATACGATATCAAGAGCCTCCACACCCATTCTTCCCAGAGCATGGAAGATGAGCATAGTCTGCTCCCACGGCCTCTCTCCTAAGTCAAATAGATACACAGTTCCTCCTTTTTAAGCTTATTGTATTGGCATTTTATTCCTTATTATAACAAAGCGAAACATTTTTGTTACCACTACATAAATCTGATATTCCTCACTCGCGTATTCAATTCTGTAAAAAGACTGTTTTGCATACGAACCGAAACCAGGAAACGTCATTGCCCTCCTGGGTAAAGGCCACGATCTCTTTCTCCCTTTTGTTAATCCTAATCCCACTTCGACTGTGCAAACGTACATTTTCCCCCTTCAATATGATAGGTTTCCTTGAAGTCCGCGATCGTTCCTGCCTCCGTAATCTTCACCAAATGCTTCAATGCCTCCATCAGAATCTGCCTCTGAATTTCCTTGTCAGAGGGATTGCCCATGTGATAGCCTACTGGAAAGGTCACCACAAAGGCTCTCGACCGTTTTCTTTTTCGGTAATAACCCGATTCAAGGGTTGGCGCTGATTTTCTCATCCAGCCTCTTCACTTCATGAGAGCAAAGCATATGCCAAAAAGATAGGAATTAGGATTCTTAACTAATTGAATTTACTTCAAAATTCATTTTTGAAATTTCAACAAAACGCCTCTCGTATAAAAAAATCCCCATAGCCTTTATCCCTGTGTGAAAAATGTATAGTTTTTACGCGGAATATAGTTATGGGATGACTCACCATGGTGAATTACTGGTCGGCGAAAATTTTTCCTGGAATCTCAAATATGCAACGGAAGAGCAAAGAACTGCAAGTTGTTAGGCTAACCGGTGCTTATTACCCGGGTGCGAGAGTAGTAATGGGCCTACTTAGAGGAGCAACTGAACCAAAGGTGAGATTTGGCACCAAAGCTGCTATACTGGTTTTAGATACTGAGGCATACCCGGGTCGTAAAGGGTTGAGCATTGCCCACGAACTTGGGGGTTAGCTATTATTTCGGATTAAAGAGAGGTAACAACGAGAAATGACTGAATGAGCTCAAGCATTCGCTTTGCAATGATTTTACAATGATAATGATCCCAGTTACAAATTGTTGGAGACGACATTTCCTCACCCCGGTTTCTTATTTTCCTCTATCTTGCTATCATGAAATGGCGAATGTGTCCAGCTGCGATGCCGGGTGAGGATCGTTGACCGGACTTGACAAACTCGTTGCAAGGTTTTTGAATGAATTAGAAATCTCCAGATACCTATCGTTGGCCTAAACCAGCCAAAAAATTCAATGATAACCTCAATAACTGTAAGCGTGGATGGTTTAGAAGGGATTGTATCAGTTAGACAAAGTCTTAACAACCAGATATTAAGGATATAAGGCTCTAGAAGTAGGGAGAGCCCAGTAACCAAGGAGGGAAAAATGACAAATCCCATTCAGGAAGCGCAGCGTCTTGGTCAATCGGTATGGCTTGATTTTATCAGTCGAGGCCTGATTGCCAGCGGCCAGCTGAAACAGCTTGTGGAGGGTGGACTTTCCGGAATGACCAGTAATCCCACCATCTTTCACAAATCAATTACCACCGGTACTGATTATGATGCGGCGATACGGACTCTACTCGAGTCAGACCCTCATATTGACACGAAAACCCTCTATGACCGTCTCATAGTAGAAGACATTCAGATGGCCGCCGATGTCTTTCGCCCCCTCTACGACGCCACCGATGGTCTCAATGGTCTGATAAGTCTCGAGCCACCGCCAGAACTTGCCTACGACGCCGATGCTACTATTGCGGAAGTGCGCCGTTTGTGGCGACTCGTAGACCGACCTAATGTTATGATGAAGGTGCCGTCCACGCCGCAGAGCATACCCGCTATCGAGACGCTCATAAAAGACGGAGTTAATGTAAATATAACCCTCATGTTTTCCATGAAACATTATGAGGCGGTTTCTCACGCCTACATTCGGGGGATTGCGCAATATCCAAATCCTGGGCGGGTAGCCTCGGTGTCCTCCTTCTTCGTGAGCCGGGTGGATACCTATGTCGATAGGGAGCTGGAAAGAATAGGTACGGAGGATGCATTGGCCTTTCGCGGCAAGGCTGCTATCGCCAACTCGAAGCTTGTCTACCGCCGCTTTCGCGAAATCTTTTATGAAGAGGAGTTTGCTGCCCAGCGCACCCGAGGTGCCAGCATTCAGCGCCTCCTTTGGGGAAGCACTAGCACCAAGAATTCAGCCTACTCGGATGTTCTTTATGTGGAAGGGCTTATGGGGCCGGATACAGTCAACACCATGCCATTGGAGACACTTGATGCCTTCCGTGACCATGGACGTGCACGCCCGGCACTGGAGGAGGGAATAGAAGAGGCGGAGCAGTTACTGGCCGGCTTGGAAACGATGGGAGTAAACTTGGATGCCATAACGGAGCAGTTGCAGGAGGACGGCGTAAGGGCGTTTGCCGATTCCTACGACCAGCTTATGGCCGCCCTGGAAGAGAAACGCCAAATTGTGTAAGGACTAAGAGGCCAGAAATGTCTGAAAATCGCGAAACCCTAGTTCTTGGAATCGACCTTGGCGGTACCAAGATACTGACGGCGGTGGTTAACTCTCTGGGGAAGGTGTTATCCCGAGATCACAGTGTAACGCCCGCTACGAAAGGTCCTGAGGCGGTTATTCAGTCGATCCTGGAGTCCGTGGGTCGTGCTTTGGATCAAGGAGGCATAGCCGCTTCGGAGCTTGGTGCTATAGGGGTTGGGGCCCCCGGTCTCTCCAATCCTCATACGGGTATTATCTTTACCGAACCAAATCTGCCAGGATGGCGAGACGTCCCTCTAAGGGATATCATTGAGAGGGAGATTGACAAAAAGACCTTTCTTATCAACGATGCCAATGCCGCCGCCTTGGGTGAGTTCTATTTCGGGGCCGGCCGAGGCACCCGACATTTTATCTATATCACTATCAGCACGGGTATCGGCGGCGGCATTGTTATTGATGGCAAAATCTACACGGGGTGTGCCGGTACCGCTGCTGAAGTGGGACATATGACCATCGACGATGATGGACCGGTCTGCAACTGTGGAAACACAGGATGTTGGGAAACGCTTGGTTCAGGAACGGCCCTTGCCAGGGAGGCTCGTCATCGGATTGAAGAGGGAGCGAAAACGTCTATTCTGGACTACGTTGACGGCGATACGGAAAAAGTGACGGCGCAGATAATTCATACTGCCGCTGAGGAGGGTGATGCCCTGGCGAAAGAACTCATTGCACGGACTGGCTACTATGTGGGCGTAGGTCTCGCAAATCTCATTAACATATTCAATCCAGAGCTGATAGTTATCGGGGGTGGCTTGTCCAATATTGGCGATATGTTGCTCGGGCCAGCCTATGAGGCGGCAAAGGAAAAGGCATTTAAGGAAGCCTACCGAGCTGTTCGCTTCGCTCCGGCCAAACTGGGGCGGGATTCCGGCGTGCTTGGAGCCGCGGCCTTCGCCTTCCAAGAGATGAAAAAGAGTGGGTAGGTCCTTACGCCACGCACCAGGAAGGTGGAATAAGGCTCTGCAGTGGTATTCCTGTTTCCGTGGGCGAAATATCGATGAACACTAAATCGAGGGAAAGGATTCCCCCAGCAATGTAAACCCCATGGAATAGGCCGCAAGAGAATCATCCCACCCCCTATCCCTTTTGAAGTTCCAGCTAAGGCAAGGATGGCCCCCAGAATGGAACCCATACAAGGCGTCCATGCGAACCCGAAAGAGATCCCGATCAGAGCTGCCCCCACGTAACCTGCGGGCTTATTTTTCAACATGATAATCTCTTTGGAGCGCATCAAGAAGGGAATCTTGAAAACACCCGCTATGTAAAGACCAAAAAAGATGATGATCAGCCCCGCGATTCTCTGAATAATCCCTTGATACCTTCCAAAGAACCCTCCCAACAAGCTGAAGGAAGCAACCAAGGCAACAAATACAGCGGAGAAACCAAGGATAAAGAACAGGGAGTTCAATACCACACTCTTGCGGACATGTGTTTTCAAAAGCGGGCCTTTGAGATCGTCAAAGGACATCCCGTGATGAACGAGAGGTAAGATGGCAACAGTGGAAGCACACAGGGGAAGAGAAAGGAGAGTAGACCTCCCCCCAAAGCCACAAAGATGGAAAGATTTTCCGCAGATTCCATGACTACTCATCCATATTAAGAATTTGGCTTCGTTATGAGGAGTTGATTGATAAGTTCAAAGACTTCCTTGCTTGCCCAATCACGAGCACCCAGTGCTCCCCCTATCACATAACCCTCTCGATCGATCAGATACGTTGTTGGAATGGACCTAACTCCGTACCTCAAACCCACTCTGCCATCATAATCCAAAAGAATGGGGAAATTTAGCTTGAATCTCTCCTTAAAAGCCCTCACCTTCTTCGTCCCTTCCCGAAGGTCCACTGCCAACATAGTAAAATCTCTATCTTTAAATTCGGTGTAGAGCTTTTCCATGGATGGCATTTCATCTCGACACGGCGGGCACCAGGTTGCCCAAAAATTTAGAAAAACGATCTTCCCTCTGTGATCTTCCAATTTCACTTCTTCCCCATTGAGATCCTTCAGTGTGAAACTTGGGGCCGTGAACTTCCCATCGATCCTAACGATCCCGAGGTCACCCCAGAAATGCCTATGTCCTTTAGCTCGGCTCAGTAAGACAAAAAAGTGCAAGGAAATGAAAATAAGCGTAACCGAAAATAGAGAGAAGACTTTCTTATGTTTTCTTACCATGTTTTCTTGCAAACGATGATCGGGGGGATCACTAATCATCCCTTTGTAGATTTTCGTTTACACCACTAAACAATGGAGCCGTACAGATCGCCTTCAAACGTGAGGGAATATTTTCCCGCTGTGCTGAGATTTGTAAAAGCGTGAAAAGGTTTCTACTTGATGATCAACTTCCCCTTCATCCAAAAGTGTTTCCAGCCGCAGAATTTAGTACAGCGTATGGTGAACTTTCCTTCCTTATCGGCCGTGAATTCGATGCCTACCCACTCCCCCTTGGGGAGGCGTTTGTTGACGTTGAACGCCTTGATCCCAAGTCCGTGAACCTTATCAACGGCGATGGCCTTGATGATCACTTTATCCCCTTTGTTAACTGTTATCCTAGCAGGGATGAAATTGTAATTTTGGGCCTTAACTTCAAATGTCTTCACCTCCTCCGCCTTGGACAAGGAGAAACTCAAAACGATGACTCCCATTAACACCACACTTCCTAGAATTGTGCGTGCTTTTCGTTTCATGCACTCCTCCTCCCGTTTCCCGAAAAAGTGGTCCGTTCATTTCAGCGTCATGACACAAACCTACTCGTAACGGGTTGCACCTGTTCAGTAACCGCGCTGTTCCTCCATACTGAATAGGTGATCAAACGCCCAACTACTCGAATTAGGCCAGGTCCTTTTTCTTTTCCTCAAATTCCTCTTTATCGATCTCACCGCGAGCGTACCTTCGCTTGAGGATCTCCAGGGGTGATTCTTCCGAACTCGCACCGCGCCTTCCAGCACTCGTCGATATCACCAACCATCTGATGAGAAAAATGATTCCGACAATCACCGCGATCCAAAAGGCCGCCATGAGGATCATTCCTATCCAACCCATGCCGTACCCCCAGCCCATCATCTCTGGGCCCATGTGCCACCCATGCCCGCGCCATTGAACGAGAATATCCTTGAGAAATCCAAGAGCGATATTCATCCTCTCCCCTCCTTCTTAAATATGACAAGCATAAAAGGCATCCCAAAAGCAACCTAGCTTCTGGGATGCCTAATGGTTCAGTAGACGGAGCGCATCCATCCCGTACGCTTATCCACAAGGATTTTGTCCACCAACGCGCTATCCTTGGTCACTATCTCCGCCTCAAAGCCATAGCCAATATCCTGGCCCTCCGAATATTTCGCCTATCAACGAGAGCAAAGTTACTCCTTCTCCACATACCGCTCTGGCTCCTGGGCAAACCTTTCCTTACACCCTACGGCGCAGAAGTAGTAAGTTTTCCCCTTGTAGTCATAGGTAGCAGCGGCCTCTTCCTCCTTGACATCCATTCCGCATATGGGATCTTTTGCCATGGCTTACACCTCCCTTATCCGTTTACTTATCACAGACCGCCCTTCTCCACTTGGAGCAATGGAGTGCTTAGATACCTCTCACCAGTATCCGGAAGAATGACAACGATGAGCTTTCCCTTGTTTTCCGATCTCTTGGCCACCTCCAGCGCCGCCCATGCAGCCGCACCGCACGAAATGCCACCAAGGATCCCTTCCTCCCTTGCCAGCCTCCGGGCCGTCTCAAAAGCATCGTCGTTGGTGACCTGGATGATCTCATCGATGATCTTGGTATTGAGGACCTCGGGGACAAACCCCGCTCCGATCCCCTGAATCTTGTGGGGACCCGGCTCTCCACCGGAAAGGACAGGTGAATCCTTGGGCTCAACGGCGATGGCCTTAAACTCAGCCCTTCGCGGCTTGATCACTTCGGCAACCCCGGTTATGGTTCCTCCCGTTCCAATCCCTGCCACGAGAATGTCCACCTTTCCATCCGTATCTCCCCAGATCTCCTCTGCCGTAGTCTTCCTGTGAATTTCAGGGTTTGCTAGGTTTTTGAATTGTTGCGGCATGAAGCCGTTGGGGATCTCCTTGGCCAGTTCCTCCGCCTTTCGGATGGCTCCCGGCATCCCTTCGGGGCCCGGGGTCAAAACCAGCTCCGCCCCGAGCATCTGCAAGAGGTTCCGCCGCTCTATACTCATGGTCTCGGGCATGGTCAAGATCAACCGATATCCCTTTGCCGCGGCCACAAAAGCCAGGGCGATCCCGGTATTTCCCGATGTGGGCTCAATTAAGACCGTTTCCTTCTTTATTGAACCATCCCTTTCCCCGGCCTCAACCATGCTCACCCCGATCCTGTCCTTGACACTGGAGAGCGGATTGAAGGATTCAAGCTTTCCCACGACGTTAGCAACACTGCCTTTGGTTATCCCCTTCAGTCTTACCAGCGGGGTGTTCCCGATGGTTTGTGTGATATCATCGTATATCCTTCCCATTTCTCACTTCTCCTTTCCACCTCGTTCACAACCTTTTTCACGAAGCCATTACTGGTGGACTGAATCTCCTCAACCTCAGGGCATTACTCACCACCGTGACGGAAGAAAGGCCCATTGCCGCAGCCGCGAAGATGGGATTGAGCAGTATCCCGAAGAAGGGAAAGAGCACCCCCGCGGCAACGGGAATGAGAACGGTATTGTAAGCAAAGGCCCAGAACAGGTTCTGCTTGATATTTCGAATGGTCGCCCTGCTCAAGACGATAGCCGTCACGACGCCTCTCAGATCGCCGCTGATCAAGGTGATGTCTGCCGATTCCATGGCCACATCCGTACCCGTCCCGATGGCAATCCCCACATCAGCCTGAGCCAGAGCCGGGGCATCGTTGATCCCATCTCCCACCATGCCGACCTGCTTCCCCTCGGTCTGGAGCTTCTTCACCTCATCGGCTTTCACCTCTGGCAACACCTCCGAAAGAACTCGGTCGATGCCGATCTGTCTCGCGACGGCCTCGGCCGTTCTCCGGTTGTCTCCCGTAATCATGGCGACTTCAATCCCCATCCCGTGGAGTGCGTCCACCGCATCCTTGGAATTTTCCTTCAAGGTATCAGCAACCGCTATGATGCCCGCCGGATTTCCATCAATGGCCACAAACATGGGAGTCTTCCCTTGGCTCGATAATTCCTCGGCTTTTTTCTCGAGTCCATCCAACGGTATTCCGCGATCCTTCATCAATTTTACATTTCCCATCAGCAATAACCGTCCATCGATGGTAGCCTCAATCCCGTGTCCCGCGATGGCGTTGAAGCTCTCCGGGTTAACGAGGGGGATGTTTTCCTCCTTGGCCTCGTTGACGATAGCCTCCCCCAGTGGATGCTCAGAACCCTTCTCCGCCGAGGCAGCATACCGAAGGATGTCTTCCCTCTTGTAACCATCGGATTCCACAATATCCGTCACAGAGGGCTCGCCTTTGGTCAGCGTCCCTGTCTTATCCATCACGATGGTAGTGAGCCTGTGGGCCGTCTCCAGGGCCTCACCCCCCCGGATCAGAACGCCACTTTCGGCACCTTTTCCGGTTCCTACCATGATGGAGGTAGGGGTGGCCAACCCGAGAGCACAGGGACAGGCGATAATGAGCACGGCCACAAAATTAAGCATGGCATAGGTGAGGGCGGGCGCTGGGCCGAAGAAGTACCAGACGATGAAGGTAATGATGGCGATCCCGATAACAATCGGAACAAAGTAGCTCGCGATAATATCGACCATCCGGGCAATGGGGGGTTTGGAACCCTGGGCCTCCTCCACCATCTTGATGATTTGAGCGAGCATGGTTTCTTTGCCCACCTTCGTGGCCTCAAAGGTGAAAGTCCCCGTCTTATTAATGGTAGCCCCGATCACCTCATCTCCTGCCTTCTTCTCCACGGGAATCGACTCTCCCGTCACCATCGATTCGTCGATAGCCGAGTAACCATCTCGGATAACACCATCCACGGGAACCTTATCTCCAGGCCTCACGACCACAAGATCCCCGATCTCCACGTCCTCCACAGGGATATCCGCCTCCAAACCATCCCTCACGACCCTGGCTGTCTTCGCCTGTAATCCAATCAGTTTCTTGATGGCTTCGGAGGTTTGACCCTTGGCCCTTGCCTCCAAGAGGCGACCCAGGAGGATGAGGACGATGATAGCGCCGGCAGTATCGAAATAGACTTCGGCCATCAGACCCTTTGCCGCGAAGAGCCAAGGGAAAAAGGTGGCCATCACGCTATACGCGTATGCCGCGGAGGTACCCACGGCAATGAGCGTGTTCATATCGGCAGATTTGTGCTTGGCCGTCTTCCACGCCCCTGCATAGAACTGCCATCCCACCCAGAACTGGATGGGGGTTTGAAACATGAGCTGAAGATAGAAATTGACCTCTCGGCTCAGATCGAACAGGTTGGATAAGGCCAGCGTCTTCCAGTGGCCTAAGAGAAAGATGGGAATAACGAGCATAAGGCCGGTGATGAACTTGCGTTTCAGTTTTTTGTATTCCGCCTCCCTCGCTACTCGCTCCCGATCGACGATGTCCTCCTTTTCGACTCTCTCCGCCTCAAGCACTTCGTAGCCGGCATCTTTGACCGCCCTTCTGAAATCCTCACCGGAAACGGTCCCGGGGATATACTGGACCGTGGCCTGTTCCGTGGCGAAATTGACGCAGGCTCGCACCACCCCTTCCAATCCGTTGAGGGCATCCTCCACTCTCTTCACACAGGAGGCACAGGACATTCCATGGATGGGTATTGTTACCTTTTCAATTCCTGCCTCATATCCTAGATCCCTGATAGTTGCTACGAAATCACCCATCTGTACCCGGAATGGATCGAAGGTGATGGTAGCCTTCTCCGTGGTAAAATTCACCCTGGCATCCACGATGCCGCTCATCGCGGACAGCCCTCTCTCAATCCTGGCCACGCAACTGGCACAACTCATCCCCGTGATGGGAAGCTCCACTATCTTTAAATCGTCTCTCAGAACAGCGGTAGTCGGCTTCTTTTCCTCTTCCTTCTTCTCCCCCAAATCCAAGAACTTCTCGGGGGACGCGTTAAATTTCTCCTTGCAGGCCATGTTGCAGAAGTAGATGAACTCTCCTCTGTACACGCTCATGGCGGCAGCATGAGGAATCTCAACCGTCATCCCACAAACGGGATCAATGGCATCTCCCCACTCCTTCGTCCCTTGAATATATTTCTGGGGATCCCTATCGAAGGCCTCCCTGCAGTAGCTAGCACAGAAAAAGTATTCGGTTCCCTCGTACGTCGTTCTATCAGGGGCAGACTCCTCGTCTACAATCATCCCACAAACCAAATCGATAGCCATAACGTCTCAACCCCTTTAATGCATGAGGGTAAGGATATCCTCGAGACGATATCCATCCCCCACTATCCATATAATAATCGACCGTTCCCAATGCAAGTTTTTCTCTTCCCGGTTTCGTTATTCAAAAGGGGGACAATGGTCCCCTCTTGAGACACCACCCATCGGCTGGTGTCTCTTCAGGATCCGCCTCAATTTTTCCTCGTGTACCCTATGGGTAAAAGCTCGTTCGCCGTTTACCAACACAACGGGAATTTCCTCCTTAAACTTCTCATAGAGATCCTCATTCGATTCGATATCGACCTCCTGGAATTCAAAGGAAACCTCCTTCAGGACCCTCAAGATAATTTCCCTGGCGACCACACACAGCGGGCAGGCTTTTTTCGTGTACAACTCGACCTTAGGAACCATGTCTAACGGAACCTTCATGTGACTACCCGGATAGGCTCGGTAGAAATCGCTTCTTTCCTGATCCTGAATCCCTTCACAGCAGTCTCCCCGTCTTTCAACGAGATGATGACGTAAGCAACATCGGGATAGAAGGCCAACCTCACATCCCTTTTCGAGGGAAAGGGGGTGGTATTGGGGTGGGAGCGATATATGGCCATCATGTCCAGACGTTCCTTCTCGATCTCCGTGAAAACCTCAAGTTGCTCCTCCGGGGCCATCAAGTAACTGATCCTCGACTTGTCCGCATTCCTCATCTCGTACTTCCGACTAACCGTTTTCCCCTTTCCCGCGAGAATTCCACAACACTCCAGGGGTGCTTCCCGTAAGGCATGATCAACCATTTCGTGGATGATTGTTTTAGGAATCCTCAGCATATTTCTTACTAATTTAATAAAGAATTATGCGAAAAATGAAGGGGATGGAACCCCCCCCTCCTTGCCAACCTCGGTTTCCGACTGAGCTTAGGGTGGCCGGATATCTCCCTTTACCTCATCCCCATGCAAGTCAGACATGCCCGTTTCCAAGGAGATCCTCCTAAATGTATTACATTAAACTCTGACCAAGCTCCTTGCGAATCCCCAAGATCTCCGCCTTCTCACAGAGATCTTGGACGGTGACGGAGTCGAAGAAATCCTCCAGCTTCTCCCCCGCCTCCTTCCAGATGAGGCGAGTTACACACTCGGTGATACGGTCGCAATCCCTTCCCGACCTTTCGGGGTGAATGCAAAAAACAGGGTCCATTCCTCCCTCCGTCACCCGGATAATATCGCCTACCGTGATCTCATCAGGACCTTTTGCCAGTGAGTAACCCCCTGAAGGGCCTCTTTTGCTGACAAGGATACCTTCGTTCCTCAATTTCTGAAAAATCTGCTCCAGGTATCGGGGGGATATCTCCTGCCTCCTGGCAATATCCTTAATCTGTGCCCCTGCTCCCCCTCCATGGTAGACGATGTCAAAAACGGCCCTGACGCCGTAGCGGCTTTGTGTTGATAACCTCATAACTTAAATAATAATATTGTTTATTAAAATAGTCAAGAATTTTTAAACAAAAAAATTGCCCTTGACATTAGCCCATTAAGTGAATACGATTTTTGACAAAGTGCTACTAACTACATAATTTTTATCATAGCATGCTACATAGGAGGGTGGAAAGTGGTAAAGAAGATATTCCTCTTTATGGCTCTAATGCTTTCGGTGGTCTTCTTTTCCACTCCAATTGCAAGGGCTCATTTCCAGGGTCTGATTCCATCCGATGATATGGTCACCAAATCGGATGAGATAACCATTTCCCTGGACCTTGTCTTCTTTCATCCCTTCGAGGGCCGGTACATGGACATGGCCAAGCCCGCTCGGTTCGGCGTTATGGTTCACGGGAGGAAAGCCGATTTGTTAGAAACCTTGAAGGAAAGGAAAGTTGGCGAGTCCTCCGCTTGGCAAGCCGATTATAGGATCAAAACCCCAGGCGACCATATATTCTATGTGGAGCCCAAACCATACTGGGAGCCAGCGGAAGAATGCTTTATCGTTCATTATGCCAAAGTAGTGGTGAATTCATTGGGCGTGGAGGAGGGTTGGGATGAAGAAGTCGGTTTAAAAACGGAAATCGTCCCCTTGACCAGGCCATACGGACTCTGGACCGGGAATGTTTTCCAGGGGATCGTCAAGGTCAATGGAAAACCGGTCCCCGGAACCGAAGTGGAAGTGGAGTATTACAATATAGACGGTAAGATCGAAGCCGCAGCGGACCCCATGGCTACTCAGGTGGTCAAAGCCGATGCTAACGGCGTGTTTACCTATGCCATGCCTAAGGCTGGCTGGTGGGTATTCGCCGCCCTCAACACGGATGAAGAAAAAATGAAACACAAAGGGGAGGAGAAGTCCATTGAGATAGGCGCCGTGCTCTGGGTAAAGGTGCACGACATGAAATAGGAGGAAGGGAAATGCACATTTCCGAGGGCGTTTTATCCGGACCGGTGCTGGTGACGGGTGCGGCCCTCACTGCCGCGGGTTGTGGTATCGGCCTGAGGAAATTGGATTATGATAAGGTTCCCCAGGTCGCAATCCTCACCTCAGCATTCTTTGTGGCCTCACTCATCCATATACCCCTAGGGCCATCCAGTGCCCATCTGGTTCTCAATGGACTGATGGGATTGTTGCTGGGCTGGCCGGTCTTTCCGGCCATACTGGTCGCCCTGTTCCTCCAGGCCCTGCTCTTTCAGTTTGGCGGCATCACCAGTCTTGGGGTAAATACTTTCAATATGGCCTTTCCCGCCATCATCTGTTTTTACCTCTTCTCCTATGTGGTCAAAGGGGAAAATAACCTGATCTCAATGGCAGCGGCTTTTGCCTGCGGATTTTCGGGGATACTGTTGGGAAGCCTTATGGTCGCCATATCACTGGCCTTTACTGGGGATCCCTTTTTAGGGGTAGCCAAGGTTGTGGTCGCCGCCCATCTGCCCGTGATGATCATTGAGGGACTCGTAACCCTCTTTGCAGCTGGATTCCTGAAAAAACTCAAACCGGAGCTCTTGGAGGTCGTACATGCCAAAAGGTAGCCCAACGGGAAAAGATCGGCTATCTACAAGAACCTGGCCTTGCCTGATTTTTCTAATCTTAGTTATAGTGGTGCCCACCTCTTATGCGTTAGCTCATAGAGTTGTTCTTTTCGCTTACACAGAAGGAAATGTGGTCTTTACGGAGAGTTACTTCAGCGATGGAAAGAGGTGCCGGGATTCACGGATTGAGGTATTCGACAGGTTCGGCAATAAATTGCTGGAAGGCAAAACCGACAACAAAGGTCAGTTCTCCTTTAAACCCCCAAAGAGAACGGACCTGAAGATCATTCTCACCGCAAGCATGGGGCATAAAGACGAATACATTATTCCCGCAGGGGAATTGCGGGGTAAAGCGGAGGCGAAATCCCCAGCATCGGAGTCTCCTAAGGCCGCTAAGAAGGTTTTCCAGGCGGAAAAAGGCAGCCCGGCGAGGCAGCTAACATCCCGTGAAGTAGAACAGATCCGCATGGTGGTTGAGGAGGCACTGGATGAAAAGCTGAAGCCCGTTATGAGACTCCTCTCGAAACCTCAGACCGAGGGAATTTCATTCGTTCAGGTGATGGGGGGAATCGGCTTTATCTTCGGGATTATGGGGATCATCCTCTATTTCAGGAGCAGGAGAGGAAGGTAGATGGAGGGACCATCACATGGTAGCTGAGGAGTTTTCATCGGGCAGTTCTCCCTTGCATGATCTTGACCCAAGGATCAAGATAATTGTCACCACGTTATTCTCGATTATCGTCGCCGTTTCGGATCGGGTGGAAGTGCTTCTTTTGGCCCTCTCGTTTTCAGCATGCTGTATCATGGTCTCCAGCCTGCCATTGATAAAAGTTATGGGTCGCTTGCTTCTGGTAAACGGATTCATCCTCTTTTTATGGTTATTACTCCCCTTCACCTATCCGGGAAAAACCCTTTTCTCATTAGGGCCATTGGACGCTACGGTGCAGGGGATTCGATACGCTCTTTCAATCACCATAAAATCCAACACCATCGTCCTTGCGGGTATCGCCCTTCTGGGGACAACGCCCATATTTACGTTGACTCACGCCCTACGGCATCTTCGTGTCCCCGACAAGTTGGTCCAGTTGCTCTTCTTCTCCTTTCGCTACATCCACGTAATCTATTTCGAATATCTCAGACTTCTCAACGCCATGAAAGTCAGGTGCTTTCATCCCAGAAGCGATTTGCATACCTATAAGAGTTATGCCAACTTGGTGGGCATGGTGGTGCTCAAAAGTTACGATCGTTCCGAGAGGGTCCGTGATGCCATGCTTTGCAGGGGGTTTAAGGGAAAATTCTGGGTGCTGGATCATTTCCGCTTGAAAAGAGGGGACCTCATTTTCTTCATTATCATGTTCATCTATTTGACGGGATTGGGTTTGCTTCAATGGGGAGAAGGGCTGCTCTCATAAGGTTATGGGAAATTACCTTTGGTTATGACTCTACTCGAGATGTCCTGAGTAAATTGAGCTTCACCTTCTCGGAGGGAGATAGAGTTGGGCTTACGGGGCCAAACGGGTCCGGCAAGACAACTCTTTTTCATATTATCCTGGGACTTCTGAAACCGAGGGAGGGGGAGATCGAAATATTCGGGAAAACGATTCACGAAGAAGCCGATTTCCGTGAAGCCCGAGAGAGGATCGGCCTCCTCTTTCAAGACGCAAACGACCAATTGTTCTGCCCCACGGTGGCTGAAGACGTCGCCTTCGGGCCTCTCAACCTGGGTAAACGATATGACGAGGCACAAAAGGTCGTGAGGGAAACACTGGAGACCTTGGGACTTGCCGGTTTCGAAGAGAGGGTGACCTACAAACTCTCCGACGGGGAAAGAAAGCTCGTATCCCTTGCAACGGTCCTCGCCATGAAACCCGAGGTTTTGCTGCTGGATGAACCCACATCCGGACTCGATGAGGAGACAACGGAAAGGATTATCCAGGTACTGAACCGTTGTTCCTCTAAATCCTACATGATCATCTCCCAGGACAAAGGATTACTGGCCAGGACTACCCGGTGCATATACAGGATGGCGAATGGAAAATTGGAGGAATTAACGGATCGTAATCCCCTTTAGAAACCTACATCGGAGGCCAAATATTTCAAAGGTCTTCAGAAGATTTCCCTTCCCGTGGTGGTTGCGACCAATTTCCCGTGCTTAACCCCCCTGGTTCCGATTAACCTGTCGGCTACCTTTTTGATCTCCCGTGCCTTTCCCTTAACTACCAATACCTCAAGGCAATTGTGCTTATCCAGATGGACATGAAGTAACGATATCACAGCACCCTGAACCTGGTGCTGGTAGTCGATGAGCTTTTCGGTGAGATCACGCATCTCATGGGCGTAGACCAGGGTGATGGTTCCCACCGTCTCCTCATCTTCCTCCTCCCAGGATTGCTCGACCAACTCGTCCCGAATGAGATCCCGAATGGCCTCTGAGCGGTTGGAATACCCTTTATCGGCGATCAATTGATCGAAACGGGCAAGGAGACGACCATCCATGGAAATACCAAATCGAATCAGTTCGGACATTTTTGTACTCCCCAACCATCTATACCTCCTTAATTTAGTACTATTCGAATTGGATTAAGTCAATTCTTTTTTCAATTGACAACGAATAACATCTCGGAATTCATCGAACAATGGCGATTTCCCGACCTCTCCCTTGAAAAAGAGCGATCCAACTTCTATATTATAAGGGGAAATAGAGTAAGCCGAGGTTCAAATTCAGTGTCTGAATTGATTTTTATTCTTGCAATTATTGGGGCGTGGTTTCTCGTTAACATCTACGTTTTCCCCAAGCTCGGTATCAGGACCTGACTATCGAGTCTCTGTGATGTCGAGGATCGACAGAAAAGGGAAAAGTAGATCGCGGAGGGTTCTATGCCAATATATGAATATGGATGCGATGAGTGTGGACACGCCTTTGAAATGATACGAAGCGTTTCGGAAAGCGACCAACAGTTGAATTGTCCCCTCTGCAAGAGCTCAAAAGTCAACAAGTTGATGTCCGTGTTTAGCTCCTCTCACAGCCCAAGAAGTAGCTCTACTGGCAGTGCCCCATCCTGTGGTCCCGGAATGTTTACCTGAAGTTGAGAATTCCCGGTAGGTTGCTGGGTCTGGGTTTCGACTAAAACAGGGAAATGAAGATGAACAAAACACCATGAAAAGGAGATGCTAAGATGACTGAGGAAGGGTTGTTTAAGGCAACGGACGGGAATTTCGAACCCGAAATTCTGAAATCCGACGTTCCTGCGATGGTAGATTTCTGGGCTCCCTGGTGCGGCCCATGCCACATCATCGCACCTGTTATAGAAGAATTAGCAAAGGAATATGCGGGAAGGGTAAAAGTAGCCAAAATGAACGTGGATGAAAACCCCGCAACACCCAGCCGATATGGAATCAGGGGAATTCCCACGGTCATTCTCTTTAAAGATGGACAAGTCTTTGACCAGATCGTTGGTGCCGTTCCTAAATCGAAAGTCGAGGACATGCTAAAGAAGGCCCTCTAATCCGTAAAATCGAGCCTATAGATTTTCACCTGTCCTTTTATATCGTTCCCGCCCAAAAATCCCACCGGGACCGGATTTATGAAGTTGAACGCTCTCCCTCGAATTCGGCCGGGTGGTATGTTTATTTGGAGTTTCCGGACTTTCTGGAGGGCTCCCTTGTCCCTGAGCGTAATTGAATCTTCTCTTGCTACCAGCTTTTGGCCGAGCACGGGCGTATGTACTCCCCTGGCTTCGGGGAAGGGATGGAGGGTGAACTTATGCACATTCCCTGGATCCTCGATCGAAAATTCCCCTTGACATTGCATATGGTCATACAGTAAAGGTACGGACTTAATACCCTTCTGAACTCGGATTGAGGCTCGCATATGGGTGGGACATCCATTGGAGCCTTGATTGCAACATGATTTTGGGTGCTTCAACGTGAGGAGGTGTAAATTGCTCACCGAGAAGGGTCAGGATTTTCATCGGGTTAGTCGACTTCCACTCTATATCTTCGCCGTCGTCAATGAACTCAAACAGGTTGCACGCAGCAGGGGAGAAGACATCGTGGATCTGGGCATGGGTAACCCCGATATGCCAACACCTAGACACATCGTCCAAAAGCTCATCGAGGCATGCCGAAATCCCCGCAATTACCGATATTCAGCCTCCCGTGGAATCACCAAACTCAGGGTGGCTATTTGCGACTGGTATAGGCGGCGTTATGATGTGGAGTTGGATCCCGAATCAGAGGCCATCGTTACCATCGGATCGAAGGAAGGACTTGCCCACCTCGCCCTAGCTGTGATCGAACCGGGGGATGTGGTGTGCGTTCCTAACCCCACGTATCCAATTCACCCCTATTCCGTGATTATTGCAGGCGGTGCTTTGCGGAGTATTCCCCTGAGCCCGGACCGCGACTTTTTCGCGAACCTGACCTCGGCCACCAAGCTCACCTGGCCCCAACCAAAGATGCTCATCATATCCTTTCCTCACAACCCCACGACGACGGTGGTGGACCTGGGGTTTTTCGAGAAAGTAGTGGAATTCGCCCGTGAGCATAGGATCATTGTAGTTCACGACTTCGCATATGCGGATCTGTGCTTCGACGGGTACAAGGCACCCAGCTTTCTGCAGGCCAAGGGTGCCAAGGAAGTGGGTGTGGAATTTTACTCTCTCTCCAAGAGCTATAGTATGCCGGGATGTCGGGTGGGCTTCGCCGTAGGAAATCCTCGGCTGATCCACGCCCTCGCCAGGATCAAGAGCTACCTTGACTATGGGATCTTTCAACCACTCCAGATAGCCTCCATCATCGCGTTGAATGAGGATCAGACCTGTGTTGATGAGATCGTTGAGATCTACCAGAAGCGAAGAGACACCTTAGTCAAAGGGCTTGAACGTGCCGGCTGGAATGTCGAGAAGCCTAAGGGAACCATGTACGTTTGGGCACAAATTCCCGAGTACCACCGGAAGATGGGTTCCCTGGAATTCGCCAAGCTCCTTCTGGAAGAGGCGAAAGTGGTCGTTTCACCGGGTATCGGCTTCGGGGAATACGGAGACGAGTACGTTCGCTTCGCCCTCGTGGAAAACCAGCATCGGATTAACCAAGCCGTTCGGGGAATCCGAAAGGCTCTGTGAGAAAGTCCCATCCTTCTCAGATCGAGAGTTTTTCCCCTTTCGGCAAATTCACGCTTAGGGTATCGCCCTCCCCTATAGGGTACGATTCACATCCGAGGTTAGGTAGTTCCGCTTATAGTGTAGTTTATTCAAAGCATTGATGTAAGCTTTACCGCTCGCCACGATGATGTCGGTATCACTCCCGTGACCAATGATTGTCATCCCCTCCTTTTCCAGGGTGCATTTAACCGAGCCCTGGGCATCGGTGCCCCCGGTAATCGCGTCAACCTCATAGCGAACCAGCTTGCTCGTGTCGCCCGTGATCTTCTTGATCGTCTTGAAGACCGCATCCACGGGACCGTTCCCCAGATCGGCAGTCTTTATGACCTTTCCATCAACCTCCATTTGGACCGTTGCCGTGGGGATCAACTCGCTTCCACTGGTCACCGACAAAAAGGTTAACTTGTACTTGTCGGGGATCTGGACGATCTCGTCGGCGATAATCGCCTCAATGTCCTCGTCGTATACCTGCTTTTTGAGATCGCAGAGGTTCTTGAAGGCCTGAAAGGCCTTCTCCATCTGATCATCAGCGAGGTCGTAGCCCAGGCTTTTTACCCGATCGCGAAAGGCGTGTCGTCCGGAATGCTTTCCCAGAACGAGGATGCTCTTACTGAGGCCAACGGTCTCAGGGGTCATGATTTCATAGGTTGTTTTGTTCTTCAGGAGCCCATCCTGATGGATCCCGGACTCATGGGCGAAGGCGTTAGCCCCCACGATGGCCTTGTTGGGCTGGACCCGAATGCCAGTAATGGACGAGACGAGACGGCTTGTGGGGTAGATCTGTTCAGTTTGAATTCGGGTCTCGAGGCCAATGAGATCCCTGCGGACCTGTAAGGCCATGACGATCTCCTCAAGCGCGGTGTTTCCTGCTCGCTCTCCAATGCCGTTTATCGTGCATTCCACCTGTCGGGCTCCCTCCCGTACTGCCGCCAGGGAATTAGCCACTGCCAGTCCGAGGTCGTTGTGACAATGAACGCTGACCACGGCCTCCTGTATGTTCGGCACGTTCTCCACGAGATACTTGATGAGCTCACCAAACTCACCCGGAACGGCATATCCCACCGTATCGGGAATATTAACCGTCGTCGCTCCGGCCTCGATCGCCTCACCGATCATCCGCGCAAGGTATTCTCGATCGCTTCGGGTGGCATCCATGGCCGAAAACTCCACGTCATCGGTGTAGCTCTTGGCTCGTTTTACCGCCTTCACGGCCAGATTCAAGACATCTCTCCTCGACAACTTGAGCTGATGTTCCAGGTGAATATCCGAACTGGAGATAAAGGTGTGGATCCTCGGCTTTGCGGCATTTTGGATGGCTTGCCAGGCCCGATCGACATCGGCGCTGTTCGCCCGCGCTAGGCCCGCCACAACTGCTTCTTTCAGCTCCGCCGAAATGGCCTGAACAGCCTCGAAATCCCCTTGGGAGGCCACGGGAAATCCGGCTTCGATCACATCGACTCCCATCCGCTCCAACCGTTTGGCCACCCGGATCTTCTCACCAACGTTCATGCTGAACCCCGGAGACTGTTCACCATCCCTGAGGGTCGTATCGAAGATTTTGACAAATTGTGACATGGTCTGACCTCCCATTACTTTGCATTTTGACGAGGTTCACGAACTCCAATCCAAAAATGCCCTCCTCTAGATCTCCCGGCCAAAATCGCCTCTCTGATTTCGAGGGTCTTTTCGGCACCTTAAATCATCTCACCCCGGGGCGGTTGGATGTTCTCAGAACCGGGGATTTGACCGATCCCGAACGCCTGTCAATGAGCCTCTTCCCTCCCCGCGAAAGGGCTACCTGGCCTGTCCTGGCGATTTCCAGAATGCCGAAGGGTTTGAGAAGCTCCAGGATGGCGTTGATTTTCTTTTCATCACCAGTTACCTCCAGGGTCAGGCTCTCACGACTGGCATCCACGATTTTGGCCCTGAAAATGTCCGAAGTTCGCATGATCTCGGCCCGATTTCTCTCCTTGGCGCTCACTTTTATGAGGACCATCTCGCGAGTAATAAAATCTCCATTTGCGGTGGTGAAGTTGACCACCCGGATCACATCGATCAGCTTCCTGAGCTGCTTCATAACCTGTTCGATCTGAAGATCATCTCCCACAGCAGTACAGGTGATCCGGGAGATCGTTGGATCCGTGGTCTCCGCAACTGAGAGACTGTCGATGTTATAATTTCGAGCGCTGAACATAGCAGCGATTCGGGCCAAAACCCCGGGTCTGTTCTCAACCAAGATGGAAATCGTGTTTTTCATATCTCAATCCTCACGAGGGGAAGGTTAGGGGTACTACCTTCTTTGCCTTTTTATCGGGCTTTGCAAGTATCATTTGGTCAATACCGTGGCCGGGTGGCACCATGGGAAAAACATTCTCTTCCGGATCCACAATAAAGTCCATGACCACAGGTCCCTGGATGGAGAGAGCTTTCTTCAAGCAAGGAAGGACATCCCGTGGATGGTCGGCTCGAAGTCCAACCGCTCCGTATGCCTCGGCCAATCTCACGAAGTCCGGTTGGACATCCAAAGCGGTTTCTGAATACCGTTTGTCAAAGAAGAGTTCCTGCCACTGGCGAACCATCCCCAGGGAATGGTTGTTCAGAATGGCCACTTTGATGGGAAGGCGATACTGGACCGCTGTGGCCAATTCCTGCGCATTCATCTGAAAGCTCCCCTCCCCGGCGATGTCGAAGACGATACGGCCCGGGAAGGCCACCTGTGCACCGATAGCCGCTGGCAATCCATAGCCCATGGTTCCCAACCCACCAGAGGAAAGGATAGTCCGGGGGCGAGTGAACCGATAGAACTGGGCCGTCCACATCTGATTTTGTCCCACCTCCGTGGCGACGATGGCCTCACCCCTGGTCAACCGATGAATCTGCTGAATTACGTATTGAGGCTTGATCACAGTCTGGGAAGGCTGATAGCGCAAGGGATGTTCTGCCGCGTACCCGCGGACCTCCTCCAGCCAGGGTTTTCGGGCACCCTTCCACACGTCACCGTGCTCCTTGAGACCCTTGACCATTCGGGAGAGGATGTTCTTGGCATCCCCCACGATGGGAACGTTCACGGTCACATTCTTGCTGATCGATGAGGGGTCGATATCCACATGAATGATCCTGGCCGAGGGCGCAAAGGTCTCGACCTTCCCCGTCACCCGGTCATCAAAACGGCTCCCGATGGCAAACAACAAATCGCACTGGGTGATCGCTGTGTTCGCCGCGTACGTCCCGTGCATGCCCAACATGCCCAGGAAGAGAGGGTGATCGCCGGGAAATCCCCCCAGACCCAGAAGGGTAACCGTCACCGGTATCCGGGCCAACTCCGCCAACGCGAGAAGCTCCTCTTGGGCTCCAGAATGGATAACACCTCCACCGGCATATATGACTGGCTTTTTGGCTTTCAGAATCTCTCGAACGGCCACTTTTATCTGGCCGGAATGTCCCAAGGTCACCGGCGCGTATCCGCGGACTTCAAACTTTTCCGGGCTTTCCACCGATGCCTCTCCGGTTATGACGTCTTTTGGTAGATCAACGAGCACCGGCCCGGGTCTGCCCGTTGAAGCGATATGGAACGCCTCCCGAATAACTCTTCCCAAATCGCCAGTTTCCTTGACGAGATAGTTGTGCTTGGTACAGGTCCGGGTGATGCCCAGTATATCAGCCTCCTGGAAAGCATCATTCCCCATTTGATTCGTGGCAACTTGTCCCGTTAGCACCACAATGGGTATGGAGTCCATAAAGGCCGTCACCACGCCAGTAACGACATTGGTCGCTCCTGGTCCCGATGTAACCAGGCAAACCCCGGTTTTACCCGTCGCCCGGGCGTAGCCATCGGCAGCATGAATGGCTCCCTGTTCATGACGCACCAGGACGTGTTTAATATGGGGGTGATTTATCAACTCATCATAGAGGTGGATGACGGCGCCTCCCGGGTAGCCAAATATGACTTCAACTCCTTCGCGAAGGAAACTCTCAAATATAATCTGTGCCCCTGTTCGTTTTTTCAATGTCATCCTCCCAGTTGTGGTTACTTCCGCCCTGCCAGCTCCTAAAGCGTAGGGCGGTAATATTCTCCTACTCTAAGGGTGAAAATAAAAAGCCGCAGGATTTCTCCCACGGCTTCAAAAAGAGAAGGCCGTGGGCGCTATTGCTGCCCACGGCCTGCCTTCCCTCAGTAAACTAGATCTCCTCTCCGGGCAGGCAGTGGACAGCTTCTAAGGACCAAAACCAAAAGCAAACCCATTAGCTGGACGGCAACAACCATCAAAACCAACCCTACCTGACCCATGAAAGAATCCTTCCCTTCTATATGGGAACCAAATTAAGATTACAATAAATAAATAATCTATTAATACTCCATTTGTCAAGTATAAAAATGTAAAAAATTTCCCAAAGGCTCCCCTATTCCCGGGAAACGGGCGTGATCTCTATCGGCACGAGCACGATTTCGATGCGCCGATTCCGCGCTCTTCCTTCTTCGTCATCGTTAGAGGCGACGGGGTGGTATTCGCCGTAACCGGTCGCGGATAGCACCGTAGGATCAATACCGGTTTTCTCCTGCAGATATCTGGCTACATTGGTCGCCCGCGCCGCCGAAAGCTCCCAATTCGTGGGGTACCTCCTCGCCAGTTCTGGTCCGATGGGAACATTATCCGTGTGTCCCTCCACATTGATGGCGCTGTCCTTCACGTTCAGCAAAATCTCCCCCACTCGCTCCAATACTTCGACGCCTTCGGGTTTGATGGTGGTCTTTCCCGAATCGAACAGGATTTCGTCGAGCATATTCACCTTCAATTTTCCCCTCAATTGCGTGATGGTTATCTGGCCTTTCTCGATCTCGGATTTCATCCCCTCCAATAAGTCTTCGTAGGTGCTCTTTACCTCCTTCATCTCTTCTTCTCTCCGGCGCTCCAAAGCCTCAGCTTCAGCCTGGAGTGTATCTATCCTCTGCTGAAGACCCTCGTTTTCCTTCTCCAGCTCGAAGATTTGATTCCGGAGGTTTACAATGTTCTTGCTCAGGCTATCCTCCTTGGCCCGTAAAATCTTCTCCAGTTCGAGGTTATCCTCCTTGAGTCGGGCGACCTCCCTTTCAAGGGAAAGGTTTTTGAGTTTCAAATCGGTTTTCGCCTTCTCCAGATCATTCCTTTCCCCCTGGAGGGTAACGACCTGTTTATCGAGAGCCTCCCTCATTCCCTGCAACCTGGCGTTTTCAGATCGACATGTGGATAACTCCCTCGAGAATTTCTCGCCCTCCTCCACCTTCAATAAATAATCTTTCTTGCTTACGCAACTCCCCATAACTACTAAGCTCAGAATTAACATGGTAACCAAGACAATCCGCTTCTCGCGATTCATTGTTCACCTCCATTTGGTTTCCTTACTGGAGTAAGGATAGGTTATCGTTCCAAATCAGTCACGGTGGCGTCCAAGGTGCCGATTAGATCCTTGGTTCTGAGCTTCAGGATGAGGCCACGCCTTCCTCCATTGATATAGATTTCACCATGATCCAAGATTCCCTCATCGGCGTAGACCGGAAGTTGGGTCCTCGCCCCAAAGGGGCTGATACCTCCCACGAGGTATCCCGTGAGGCGCTGTGCATCGCGCTCGCTTGCCACCTGGGCCTCCTTAACACCCGTGGATCTGGCCAACTCCTTTAAGGAAACATCCTTGGAACCGGGCATGAGGACGAAGATGAAACGGTTATCCGCGAGCCGGACAATGAGGGATTTAAGCATAGCATCGAGGCGAACGCCCAACGCCTTAGCCGCATATTCCGAGCCCTTTTGTCGGAAATCATACTCAAGGGATTCAAAAGGAATCCCCCGTTCAATCAAGAACCGCTCGCCTCTACTGGACACAATGGCTCCTCGTCAGTACCTCCACGTTCGCTTGAGCTTCGGGATACCTCGGTGTCAAATGCAAGCCTTTCCCATACCCTGGATACACAGATCCTTATTATAGACGATGAACGGGCGAAGGCAGAAAATTGCGCCCATTATTTTATTATGGATTTTATTTGAAAGCAAGGACAAATTAAGTAAACCAGTTTTCTGACTTACTCGTGGACTCCGTTATCCCTTAGCGTAATCTACCGGAGAAGTAGAGTACCATTGAGGGTGATTTTCTTACAATCGACTTATACTATCTACATGGGACGAGGGAATACATCACATGGAATAATGGGGTGATAGAAATATACCGAGTGAGGGAAGGGTTAATATTTAGAACCCCCAATTGATATAATGAGGGATAGGATACGAGGACATTTTCGTAACGTTTGAAGGAGGACGATGTGACCCATAGAGATGAAGGACATTATGCCCAAAAACACGCGGATCAAGTCCAGCTCGGCCAAGCCCTTGCTGACACCATTAGGAGACATGCGGTTGGGGGAAGGGTTTCATGTGCGGCGGCGTTTCGCATCGTGGAGGAGATGCATATTAAGCCGATAGAGGTAGGGCAGGCCTTGGACTTTTTGGAGATGAAAATCATAAAATGCCAGTTGGGGCTTTTCGGACATGAAGGGGGGAAACGTCTTATCGTCGAACTCGCTGAGACGGTTCCATCGGAGCTGGAAGAAGCCCTTCGAGCAGGTCTTGTCAATGGACGGCTGCCCTGCGCCACCGCATGGGATATCGCACAACGATTCAATTTACCCAAAATGAAGATCACATCGGCATGCGAAAAACTGAATCTACGGATAAGTCAATGTCAACTGCGGACATTCTAACGGAGTTGGGCAAAGCAGGGTGTTCACCGGGGGGGGGATGTCAACAGTCTTGGGGCTGTTGCCCAAACCTCCTGGAGCGAATATTAAAGAATTTTTGTTAACTATTCTTAGTGCTTCGATTCGCAAATACAATGACGTATTCTCTGGAGCAAGATCTGAGCGAATGCTCACTCCATTCGGCCCGGGCTCATGGCCGAGGGCAGCACTAAGTCCTGAGGCCTTCGACGTCGCTCAGTCGAGGGCTAAATATGTTCGTAATCGAACTTATGAACCGAAGGACTTAGTGAAGCGAAACGGCCGCAAATCTAATGTTTGAGCCCAAGGGGCGAGTTTTAGGAACGAAGTAGCGCCCCAGCGTTCTTTGCAGTGAAGCGAACTTTAGAATGGTCAAAAATTCTTTTCAGATAGGCAAAGGGGGTTTGGGCAACGACCCGTCTTGCACGAACACGGAGTCCTTTGTTCTCGATCCGCTCTATTTTCCCGTATGAGACTCTGGTAGATTCCCTGCGGTATCGAGACGACAGACGAAGTCCATCTCGCAGGCTTCACATTCGAACTGAATCGTGGTGTGATCGATATTGAATCTCTGCCTCAGGAACCGATTGATATCCTCGAGAATCTGGGAGCTTCGGCTGGTCATCTGATCCTCGATGAGGACATGAGCGCTCAGGGCGTAGATCCCCGATGTAATGGTCCAAAGGTGGACGTGATGCAAATCCCTCACTCCCTCGATCATCTTGACCCCATCAACTACCTCTTTTAGGCCTATATGCTTCGGGGTGGACTCCAGGAGGATACGGACGGATTCCATCAACAGCTTGTAGGCACCTATCAGAATGATACCCCCGATCATAAAGCTGAGAATGGAATCGATGGCCTTCCAACCGGTGAGCAGAATAATTGCTCCTCCGAATATAACACCCACAGAGGAGAGAAGATCGCCAACGACGTGAAGGAAAGCCCCCTTGACATTGAGATTCTCATGGCTGCCCGCTCTCAACAGGAGGGCACTGACGATATTGGCCCCCAATCCGATGGCGGCAACACCCAGCATAAGGAGTCCTTTTATCTCCTGGGGTTCAATGAGTCTTTGATACGCCTCATAGAAGATAAATAGGGATAGGGCCAATAGCACCGTTCCATTGATGAGAGCTGCCAGAATTTCCAGTCGGTAAAAACCGAAGGTTTGCTTCTCCGTTGCGGGGCGGGTGGCAAAACGGAGGGCGAGAAAACTCAGGAGCAATGCCAGGATATCCATCAACATATGCCCGGCATCGCTTAGGAGTGCGAGGCTATTACTCAACAGTCCGCCGATCACCTCAGCCACCATGATGGCGCCGGTGATGAAGAGGGCGACGAGGAGATTGTGTTGATGTGAAGCGGCTGACCGCTCGTGATTGAGCTGATGAATGTGTTCCTGTGTCATATGGTGCCCTAACTATTATCGAGTACGGCCGTGCTCATACGGTCCGCTTGCCTGGGATCAGATGACGAAATAGGGCCCCCGAACGTAATAGGAAACATGATGTGGCGTCGCGGCCGGGAGAAATCCCCCGGCCGCACTGGCTCGATACCGCGAAATTTCGGCATCGCTCGATGCCTCACTCCTCGATGGCTATGGCTTCAACCGGGCATTCTTCGGCTGCCTGTCGGCACGTCTCTTCCGCCTCTGGAGGAACGACGTCCACCTTTGCAACGGCGGTATCGTTCTGCATCTCGAATACCTCAGGGCAGGTGTCGATGCACAGTTCACAGCCTGTACATGTATCCTGGTCAACGACCGCTTTCATGTTCGCACCCCCTTTCTCTTGTATTTTCCATGATAAGAGTTATTTACTTCCCCCAATGCCCTCTGCATTGGCGCTTATTATCACAACGTCCACGGTTGCTCCCCTTCGACGTCAGGCCTTTCCGGAACTCCCGAAGAGCTTCATTTTGTGGCGGACGATCTCTTCAACGGCCTTGCGGGCAGGTCCCAATATCTTCCGCGGATCGAACTCCTGAGGTTGGAGGACAAGAGCCTCACGGATGGCCCCTATAAAGCTCAACCGTAAATCGGTATCGATATTAATTTTGCTCATTCCTACCTTGACGGCCTCCCTGATGCTATCGTCGGGGACACCTTTAGCCCCGGGAAACCTGGCCCCATACTTCTCACCCTTTTCCAGAACGGCGGGCGGTACCCCCGATGCCCCATGGAGAACCAGCGGGATATCGACCTCCTCGGCAATCGCTCGTAGCCTTTGAAAATCCAATTTGACCTCACCCTTAAATTTATATGCCCCGTGAGAGGTTCCGATAGCGACGGCCAATGAGTCGAGCTGAGTCCTCTCCACGAACTCCCTCGCTGCTGCCGGATCCGTTAGGAAGGCCTCTCCTTGTCTTACATCGATTCCCTCCTCAATCCCCTTCAGTCTCCCCAATTCCCCCTCAACAGAAATCCCCCTGGCATGAGCCATTTCCACAACTTTTTGGGTGAGGAAAATATTTTTCTCGAAATCCAGATGTGAACCATCGATCATAACCGAAGTAAAGCCCCCCTCAATGCACGAACCGATTACCTCCAAATCCCTACCGTGGTCCAAGTGGAGGGCTAAAGGAACGTCCACATCCCCCGCCGCTACCCTCACCATGGAGATCAAATAGGCCAAGCCCGCGTATTTGATAGCCCCCTCGCTGACGGCAATGATGGCGGGAGAACGCTCATCCTGTGCCGCCTCGGTAATGGCTTGCAGGATCTCCATGTTGTTGATATTGAAAGCCCCCACCGCATACCTCTCCTCCTTAGCCTTTTGCAAGAGTTCCCTTCCAGTTATGAGAGCCATGGACTTCCCCCTTTAATCACCCTTATCTTGTCAGTGGATGTGGCCAACCGCCCCCAAATAGACGGCCGTTTCTTTTTTTCCGTCAACTCCAATGAGCTGATTTATCTCATCGTCGTAAAAGGCACCAATAGTGCAACACCCCAACCCAAGAGCTGTGGCAGCAAGATACAGATTCTGGCCAATGTGGCCAGCGTCCAGATAGATGTACCGATATCCCCTTTCCCGATACTTCCATTTCGTCCTTTCCACTACCGCCGTCCAGACGAAAACAGCGGCCGCCTCTTTGGCCATGGGTTGATCCAAGGCCGAAGCCCCAATATCACCGTTGCAATGTCCCACCGCTAATTGCTCCAATTGGTCCTCCTTCACATTGAAATGATAACTACCCGGGGCTAGATCCACGACCCGATTAATTACTACATATGTCTCGATGGGGTATAATGCTCCCGCTGAGGGGGCAACCCGAAGCTGAAAGCCGTATGCGGCTCCCGTAATTCCTTGAGTCGACCAAATCAACTGAGAAAGGTCGTCAGGGGAGATGGCTGTGGGCAAGAAATCCCTTACCGAACGCCTACTCGCCATAACTTCCCAGAGGGGTCCCCCCCCATCTTTATGGGCACGATGAAGGGAAAACCTCTGTATGCCAGCTGGATACTCTTTGAATTCTCTCGGTTTCTTTTTCCAGTTCAGAAATCCCCCAGCCATCTTGTCGCGATGGTATTTCGTTTCCTGCTGAAACTGATCGCCTATGCCAATGGGTTCATACACCATGGATATCACCTATGGAGATAGAATTTTCTATTATATCTAAAAAAAACCCAATATCAAACCCTAGCAAAACTGGAGTTTCCTGAATTTTTAGACGGGGTTTTTCTAACCTATTGATTATAAAGGAGATTATATTTTTCATAAGTGAACACCGTTGTCCCTTTGGTTGCTCGTGGCCTGTTGCCCAAATTCCCTTTCGCTCACTGAAAAGAATTTTGGACCATCCTAAGGCTCGCTTCACTGCAAAGAGCGCTGGGGCTCTACTTCATTCCCAAAAGTCGCCCTTCAGGCCCAGACATTGGATTTGCGGTCGTTTCACTTCACTAAGAATAGTTAGCCAAAATTCTCTAATGTTCGCTCCAGGGAATCAGGGCAACGGCCTGTTCCGACGGGACTCTTCTCCAGCAAATTTAGTTCATGGACATCGGTGTTCCCCAGAAACTCAGGAAACTCCAGTACCAAAATGACAATTACAAGCTTGACAAAAATTTCACAATGTGATCTCCTAAATAAAAGCCGAATTCGGTAACAAAGGAGAACCCTCAATGGATGGTGATTTCTTGAAAAGGGTGACGTTAAAGCCCCTGAGCTCTTCCCATGTGGAAGACATTGTCGAAATAGATCATCGCATATTGGGAAAAAAACGCCAGTCCTTTTGGAAAAAGAAAGTGAAGGCGGTGGAGTCCGCCAGCCCGCCCACCGGCATAGTAGCCGAACTGGAAAATAAGGTCATAGGATTCATTTTTGGTGAGGTCAGCGGCTGCGAATTCGGCGTACCAGTATCGGTAGGTTGGATCGACACCTTAGGGGTGGACCCCAAATATCAGAAGAGGGGCGTTGCAAAGGCTTTGATGAGGGAGCTCATTAAGAATTTTAAGCAAGCAGGGGTAAAAAACATATATACCTTGGTCAATTGGAGCGATTGGGATTTGCTCCAATTCTTCCGCCGGATGGGTTTTACCCGTGGGGATATGATTAACCTCGAACTCAGGACTTAGCGGTCACACGGATTGATTTAAGTCGCGTAATCCGTTGAGCTGAGGATTATTTAGCCCCTTGTGTTGGATGAGTACTTTGAACACATCCCCCATCCCTCCGTCGGGAAGAATCAAGGTCTTCATGGCCAACCAATTTCTGATCCCCTCAAGGGAGAACCCGTCCTCTCCCATTAACCTTTGGGCCTCTTTCAAAAATCCCAGGCTGATGAGGAACCGATACTGAGTGGTAAAGCCAGCCCTTCGCAGGCCCTTCTCCCTCCCCTTCGCCATGAGACTGGTGAAATCGACGTGGGAGGTTATGTCCTGGAACCCGATCCTCTCGTAAGGGTTATCATGCCTGGTGTGCCCATAATAGCACAGAAGGGTGCCATTTCTCCGAAAAGGGGAATAAAGGCTCTCCGCCTCATGCCCATAATCGATGGTTATGACGAACCCCTTGGTTAGGATTCGACTCACCATCTCCATCCAGTCGAGGGCCATGAGGTTGACTTCAGCTCGTTGTCCCTCATCCAAAACAACACCCAACTTTTCGAAATAATCTTCGAGTTCCGCAGATGATAGCTCTCCGATTTCCTCGCGAAACTCACCCTCCTCGTGGGTTACATATATTTCCCGGAGATGGCCCCCCATGAGGGTAACCAGGTGCACCGGGAATGAATCGATCAGCTCGTTAGATAGGATGCATCCTTGGACCCGAAAATGCTCGGACTCCAACCTCTTGGGGAGGATCCATTGTACCTTTTCCCCGAACCCGTTTTCCAAGAGGAGATTTTCCCCCTCTCTCCGGAAAAATGGGCTTGTCTCCACCAACTGGTAGGATAAGCTTCCAAAAAAATCGGGGGTTTCCTTGCGAAGGTAGCAGAGGATGTCATGACAGAGGATTCCTTTTCCCGAGCCAAATTCCACGATTCGGAAGCCCGATTTTCCCCCCATGATCACCCACATCTGCTGTATCTGTTTGGCTATCATCTGTCCAAATATGGGATGAACGCAAGGACTGGTATAGTAGTCCCCTCTCCTCCCTATCTTCTCCCTATTCGAGCAATAGTATCCATTTAGGGGATGGTAGAGGCAGAGATTCATGAACTCCCGAAAGGTTATTCTCCCCCTCTGCCGAATTCGGGAAATGATTTCCCTCTTCAATCCTCGATTTTCGGGTTCAGCATGGGGCTCCACTATTCGGCCTCACCGCATCTCTCTGAAACATTCATAAGCTCATTCCTTTGGGGATAACGACAATATCGGTATGACTTACCGTAAACTTCTTTCTATCTTCATGGAGGTTGAAGCCTATCTCCATCCCCCCGGGAACCTTAACCCCTTTATCGATAATGGTCCTTCGGATTCTCGCATGCCGCCCTATGGAAACTCCCTCCATGATGATGGAATCCGTCACCTCAGCATAACTATGGATCTTAACGTTGGGGGAGAGGATGGAATTCTCTACCCTTCCGCCACTGATGATACAGCCTCCCGATAGAATTGAGTTGATTGCAACTCCCGTTCGCTCCCCATCAGAGTGCAGGGTCTTGGCGGGGGCGAAGGGGACATAGCAGGTATGAATGGGCCACTCGGAGTCGTACAGGTTCAATTGGGGGATTACGGAAACCAGGTCAATGTTGGCCTCCCAATAGGCATCCAACGTCCCCAAATCCCGCCAATATTTCGGTTCCCTCCGTTCCTCATCCCAAAAGTTGAACGCATATACCGTATCCTTTGTAATCATGGAAGGGATTACATCTCGTCCGAAATCGTGACTACTCCCTCTCCGTTTGGCATCCTCAATCAGCCTTCGGACCAGTTTCTCCGTGTTGAAGACATAGATTCCCATAGAGGCCAATATGGCTTCGGGATTTTCTGGAAGGGTCTTGGGATGTTCCGGTTTCTCTTGAAATCCAACGATCCGAAAATCCCGATCCACCTCAATAACCCCGAATTCCCTCGATGTACTGCTAGGCATCTGCATGGTGCCAACGGTTAGGTCACCCCCCTTTTCCAGGTGATATCGAATCATCTCATTATAGTCCATCTTATAGATATGATCCCCGGCGAGGATGAGGACCAGATCCGGTCTCTCCTGCTGAAGGGTATAAAAGTTCTGGAAGATGGCGTCGGCCGTTCCCTGATACCAACGTTCGTCCACCCTCTGTTGGGCCGGGACGAGGCTGATGAATTCGCCCAGTTGGCTACTGAATAGATTCCAACCTAACTGAATATGGCGATTCAAGGAGATGGATTTATACTGGGTCAGTACATAGATCTTCCTGATGTTGGAGTTGACGCAGTTACTGAGGGTGAAGTCGATGATTCTGTAAATGCCCCCAAAGGGAACAGCCGGTTTTGTCCTATCCTTCGTCAGAGGGTAAAGCCTCTCCCCTTTCCCTCCCGCCAGTATCATAGCCAATACCTTTTTCATGATTATCCTCCTCAGAGCATGGATTTGGGCGATGAGGAGCTCTGCCACATATCCCGATTGGCTCAGGCACGCATCCTCTCCTCGATGACCGCCTTGCAATCCCCGCAGATTAATCGGAGGAGGGTCTTGGGGTACTCGATCTTCTCCTCCCCCAAACCCCAATTCACGATATCAGTCACCAACAGCTCTTCCCTGAAGAGATGATCCATACAAAGCCCCATTCCGCATATGATGCAAATGACTACACCCTCCGTATCAACGCCTTTCTTGGCACATTGATAGCACTTCATCATCCGTACCCCCTCCCCTGTGTCGACCATTACTGAGAAATCTATCAAAGGCTCTTCCAAAAAACAACTCCGGAAGAGAGGCCAGCCACAGCACAAATATTCTCTCGTTTCCTTTGAATAAGAGCGTGGGATAGAGAAAAGGATTCATTCCGCCAGAGAAGATACCTTAAAATGAGGAATTCCCCTGCTGGAAACCGAAGCTGAGGTCTCTTCCCGGGACCGGGCCTTAATCGAGCCAAATATCGTGGAACCCTTTCCCACAAAACGGGAAGCACCACTAATCCCAATCTGGTGGATGCGGTTATCAGATGGTACAAGAGCTTGGGCGTGAGGGAGATTATCCTTGGGGAAGGTCCCAGGGAAAGCCCCGTTATCCCAAGTCTAGAGCTTGCCCTTTTCGCGGCTATAAGCCAGAAGACCTCCGGCCATAAGTACCTCCCGCAGCCGGGGGGAAAGATCCAGACGGGTTTCCACCATGAACCCTCGGGTTACGTTCTCTAGCTGGAGGTTCTTCTCCTCTCGAATTAGGTGGCTAAGGCTTCCGATGCGGAGTCGATCCCCGGGAGAGAGACGTTTTAGGTCTTCCTCGTGGATGAACTCCAGGGGAAGGATGCCGAAGTTAATGAGATTGGCCTTGTGGATGCGGGAAAAGGAAAGGGCAATTACCCCTCGGATCCCCATGTACCGCGGAGCCATGGCCGCCTGCTCCCGGCTGGATCCCTGGCCGTAGTTCTTCCCTCCCAGGAGGAATCCCCCGCCCCGTTCCTCTACCCGGCTCGCAAACTCCGGGTCGGTGCGGGCGAATACATAACGAGAAATAGCCGGGATATTGGATCGCAAGGGAAGGATCTTCGCCCCTCCGGGTAAGATATCATCAGTAGTTACGTTGTCACCCAGTTTGATGAGAACTTCTCCCTCCAGCACCTCTGGCAAGGCCTCGAACTGGGGCAGTGACTTAATGTTGGGTCCCCGAATAATCTCCACCTCTTCACCCTTTGGAGCGGGGGGAATAATCATCCGATCATCCACCAGAAACCGTTCCGGCAAGGTTATCTTCACCGGCTCCCCCAGGTCCCGAGGATCAGTGATTACACCACGGAGGGCGGATGCAGCCGCAGTTTCCGGGCTGACCAGGTAGAGAAGTGCGTCCGAGGTACCGCTACGGCCCCTGAAGTTTCGGTTGAAAGTACGTAAACATAGCCCTCCTGAGCAGGGGGCCTGTCCCATCCCGACACAGGGGCCGCAGGCGCACTCCAATATCCGCGCACCGGCCGCGATCAACTCCTCCAGGGCACCACTCCCTGCCAGCTCGCGCAAAACCTGCCGTGAGCCTGGGGAGATGACGAGACTTACCCCGGGGGGAATCATCTGGCCTCGGAGTATGGCTGCCACCTTCAGCATATCCTCCACGGAGGAGTTGGTGCAGGATCCGATGGCTACCTGGTCAACCTTGCGCCCCTGCTCCTCCCGTACGGGAACTACGTTGTCCGGAGAATGCGGCCGCGCCAGCAAGGGCTCGATGCTGGAGAGATCGAGGACCAATTCCTCATCGTAGTGAGCATCGGGGGCTGCCTGAAACTCCCGCCACTCGTCCTCCCGACCCTGTGCACGAAAGTAGTTGCGGGTTACCTCGTCACTAGGGAAGATGGCGGTGAGGACCCCCAGCTCAATACTCATGTTGGTGATGGTGGCACGTTGGGTAGCGCTCAAGGTTTTTACCCCGGGGCCGCTGAATTCCAGGACTTTTCCACGCCCTCCGGAGACCGTCATCCGACGTAAAAGCTCCAGGATGACATCCTTGGCCGTGGACCACGGGGGAAGCTCCCCAATAAGCTCCACCTTGAGCACTTGAGGCATAGTCAGGTAAAAGGGGGCCCCGGCCAGAGCCACGGCTACATCCAGCCCCCCTGCTCCTATGGCCAGCATCCCCACACCGCCGCAGGTAGTGGTATGGCTGTCCGCGCCCAAAAGGGTATCCCCGGGCACCGAGAAGCGCTCCAGATTGACCTGATGGCAGATACCATTACCTGCCCGGGAAAGGTACAGCCCGAACTTGCGACAGGCCGACTCGATGAACAGGTGGTCATCCATGCTCTCGAAACCGACCTGGAGAGTATTATGATCGATGTAGACCACTGATCTTTTTGTCCTTACACGGGGGATCCCCAGGGCCTCGAACTGCAACAAAGCCATAGTGCCGGTGGCATCCTGAATCAGCCCATGGTCAATGGCAATGCCCACCTCACTCCCGGGTTTCAGGGTGCCCGAGACAAGGTGGGCCTCCATAATCTTCTGAACCATATTCTTTCCCATACCCTCTGCTCCTTGCCAGTTACATATTCCTGATGATCGCCTCGGCGAACTGCGAGCACTTCATCTCTGTGGCCCCTTCCATCTGTCGGGCCAGGTCGTAGGTTACTGTTTTTTGAGCTATGGTGCGGATCAAACCTTCCCGTACGCGCTCTGCTGCCTCTCTCCAGCCCAGGTACTCTAACATCATAGCCCCGGAAAGAATAAGGGAACCGGGGTTAACCTTGTCCTGTCCTGCATATTTAGGGGCAGTGCCGTGGGTAGCCTCAAAGATCGCTGTCTTATCCCCTATATTGCCACCGGGTGCCATACCTAATCCCCCCACCTGGGCAGCTAGGGCGTCCGAAATATAGTCGCCGTTGAGGTTGGTCGTAGCGATGACATGATATTCCTCGGGCCTCATGAGCACCTGCTGAAACATATTGTCCGCAATACGGTCCTTAATTACCACCTTCCCCTCGGGCAAACGGCCTACGGGCAAATCTGCCTCGGCCACGGTTTGTTCAGCAAACTCCTCACGGGCCAGCGTGTAACCCCACTCCCTGAACCCCCCTTCTGTAAATTTCATGATGTTCCCCTTGTGCATGAGGGTCACCGAAGGAAATCCATTGTCGATAGCATACTGAATGGCCATACGGATAAGCCGACGAGATCCTTTGGGGCTCACCGGTTTGATTCCTATGGCCGATTCCTCTGGGGTGTCTTCGCCGAGACTCTCACGAAGGAATGTTCGAAGTTTCTCTGCTTCAGGAGTCCCCGAGGCGAATTCTATGCCTGCATACACATCCTCGTTGTTCTCCCGAAATACCATCATGTTCACCCGCTCTGGATTTTTCATAGGACTAGGAACTCCCGGGATGTACCGAACCGGCCGGATGCACGCGTATAGATCGAGCTCCTGGCGTAGCATGACATTGAGTGATCGGAACCCTTCACCCACGGGTGTGGTAAGAGGCCCTTTGATAGCCACCCGATGTGTCTCTATCTGCTCCAAAGTCTCCTCCGGGAGCCACTTGCCGGTTTGTGCATACGCCTTTTCCCCAGCGAGGAGTGGTAGCCAATGGATCTTCTGGGTTCCTCCGTAGGCCCGGGATACGGCCTCATCCAGGATCGGCTGTGTGGCCCGCCAAATATCGGGGCCGGTTCCGTCCCCCTCAATGAACGCCACGGTCGGGGTATGCTGTGCATTCTCCATTACTTTCCTCCTGTTTTATGAAAATACTTTTCCGTAACATAAACATAGCCATCCATCAACCGCCGTGCCGTGCGACCCAACACTGCTTCCTTATATTCAAAACTGTTCCCCTCTTTGTCTACCTCAACCCCAACTGGGATAATCCCTCCAGGATGTCCCAGACGAATCTCTTTCGTTTCAAGAGCGCCCTTGCCCAACAACTCATGGAGGACCGTACCCTCAATCTTAGCAGCTCCCGCCGTACAGATAGCCCCGGTAACTGCATACGCCTTATGCAATGTACCCATCGACATTATCCGACCAACGATATCTACCTCGTCTTTTGAAATATTCCTCCCAGTAACTGCTGTGTAATCTTGAGGTTCACTCACAAAGGCCATCTTGGGCACATCCTGACTTATTTCACTTGCCTCTTCTGGAGAAGAGGCCAGACCGAGCATTACAGCCCCTCTGCTCCGAATGGCCTCGAGTTTCTGCCTGATTTCGGCACTTCCGTCAATTTCTGAGATTTCAGTTCCCTTGATACCAATATCCTTCGCCCCGACAAATACAACGGGATTAGCAGCATCAATGATGGAAATGGTAATTTCGCCGATACCGGGCACCTCTATAGCATCTGTCACATTGCCCGTGGGCAATAATTTACCGGTAACTGAACCGCCAGGGTTGACGAAATGAAGTGTAACCTTTCCTCCCGTACCCGGAATACCGTCAATGGCATAATCACCTTCTTCATTGTACAGACCCATCTCTTATCGGAACTTCTGCAATGATCAGTTTTTTCGTATTCTTTTGGTATATCCGTACCGTCGTAATGGGCTCCTCTACGTTGACCAATCCTTCATCGATAGCATAGGGGCCGACCGCAAAGGATATGTTGCGACAATTTCCCTGATAACCGATTTTCGGTTTATCAATAGCGACTTGGCCGAAGTAATAATTCACATCATAATTCGGATCTTTTGAAAAACTGATAATGGCTACTTTGCTCGTAGTAGAAACAGCCCCTCCCATGCCTTCAATCTGACGGCGGTTTGGATCAGGACTCCCATACGCTGCCATAATAACACGGTCCCTCATCTCCGGATCCTTTGGCAGATGATTTTCACGAAAAAAAACAGCCTTGCTCGTACCACCTCTCATGTACACGGCTGGTATTCTCACTTGCATCACCTTACCCCCTTTGCTACCGCATCTTAAAAATAAGGGCGGCTAAAACCCCCGATTGGCATGCCAGTGCAGGTTGCAATCGCTTGGTTAATGTCCCCTCAAGTCGTCCGTGCCGGGTACCCGCAGCCTGACTGGAAGCGATCCCGCAGGCATTTGTAAGGGCCTCCGGAGTCAATCCGAGAATTTTTCCTGCCGCTAAGGCCACCCCAAAGATCCCGTAAGTTGACGAGATATGCCTACCTGGGTGGATAGGCAAAGAAACTCCGACCCGACAAACCAGGTCCACACCGAGGATAATTGCTGTGAGCAGTTCTTTGCCTGAAACCCCACCCTTACGTTGCAATACGGCGAGGGATGATAGGGAAGTCGGGCCCCACCAGTTTTCCCTCCGAGGTGTACTCAACAACTCCTTTTTGTTCCCCCCCTGCTGCCTCCTCAAGTTATGAGTGATGGGATAATGAGAATACTTTCTCTCCCAGGCGAGTGTGTGAGCCCTTACCACCTCTTTAACCTAACAGACCCCCTTGTCCTGGATAAGCCCTCCATGGACCACCAGCTTTCCTGTAGAACTCCGAATCCTCTCCGCAATTCACAAGATCGTCGCTTACCCCCCCATAATCTCCATAGTGCGGATGAGAGTCAGTAATATAAGGTGATCTTGATCAGGTCAATTGATCCTGTGGGAAATCTCTGTTTTTGGGTTCCCAGCCGGAGCTATCTTGAGGTTCTTGCTCCCTCTGCAAATAAATGTCCTTGAGGTGTTCGCTATCTAGTTTCAACAATGCATCCAGAACCGGTGCGAATTTCCCCTCTTTGATCTCCTGAATCCTCCTTTGAAGATTTTGGGAAGGAGGCAGGACATACCTTCCATAAATTCTCCGGGCCAGTATGGCGATCTGATGTTGAGAGAGCTCAGCAGGACACTTAGAGGCACAGGTTCCACACATTATGCATTCGAAAGAAAGCTCAGCTACTTCCTTGATATCTCCCCTCATGGCCGCGGCGATGTAGTCCATCACCTTGATCTCTTGCGGGCAGACACGGGTGCAGGTATTGCACTGGACGCATCTCAATAATTCAGGGTAAACCTTGACTAAGACCGAATCATCCCCATGGAGGGAACTGAGGTCATAGGCCTCCTTGTGGGATGGGACGAATCGGATTTGGGTAAGCTGCATCTCTGGTTCAATCACCGACTGGCAGGCTAACGCGATTTTCAATTTATAATCGCCAGGAGTACGATATTCGGTCACACAGGCACCGCAGATTCCCCCTCTGCACCCGCAGTTTCTCACAAACTGGTAGCCTACATACTCCATGGCCTTCTGGATCGTAAGGGTCGCTGGAGCTTCATACCGTTTCCCAAAGATGTAAATGGGAATAAACCCGTTTTTCTGAGCTCGTCCTTTTCTTGAAGCCTTCATTACTGCTTCCGTGATGTATTAGGGCGACTAACCTATTGGTGAACCTGAGTAAGGGCCTTTTCAAATCGGTAATCCGGAAAGATTAAGGGAGACTTCAATTTTCCCTGAATACCGAGCTTCTTCAAAGCATCGTGATATTCCTTGACGTGCTGGAGGGTGAGTCTCCCTGTTTTAATTTCCTTGGATCTGAGAGCAGCTGTAATCCCTACCCTTCGGCCGAAGACAAAAATATCCAAAAGGGAATTTCCTCCCAATCGGTTTCGCCCGTGTACGCCTCCTGAAGCCTCCCCAGCTACAAACAGATTTCTCACCGTACTTTCGCCGTTGACATCGATTTGAATACCCCCATTTTGATAGTGCTGGGTGGGATAGATCAGGACGGGAAATTGTGTGATGTCAATTCCAAAGGTCTTGAATCGGTGAAAGAGATGAGGAAAAATCCGATGAATTGTCCCGCTTCCTTTGATAATATCAACCAACGGCGTATCTAACCACACCCCCACCATCCCCGTTGGAGTCTCTACTCCCTTTTTCCTCTCTATCACTTCCCTGATCACTGCCGAAGAAGTAATATCTCTCGTCTCGAGTTCATTGATGAATCGTTCACCTTCCACATTTACAAGTTGGGCGCTCCACCCTCGAAAGGCTTCTGAAACCAGTAACCCGAGGATCTGTTCGGGGTAAGCAGTACCAGTAGGATGAAATTGAGTGGAATCGAGGAAGACTACCTTCGCGCCAGCACGGTTAGCGATCACGAGTCCATCTGCTGTGGCCCCATAGTGGTTCGTCGTTGGGAAATTTTGAATATGTATTCGACCAATGCCGCCTGTGGCCAAGACTACTGTCTTAGCCTTGACGAGAAATTGCTCTTGTGTATCTAAATTAAGAAAGATAGCCCCAGCGCAACTCCCAGATTCATCAGAAACTAATTCAATCGCAGCAGTGAATTCCAGGATATCAATCTCCTCGGCATAGAGCTCATCGCGCAGCACTCGCATCATCTCCAGGCCGCTGTAATCCGCTGCAGAATAAACTCGCCTTCGACATTGTCCCCCAGCAAAAGAAGCGAGGTACTCGCCGTCCGGTCTCCGATCAAACATGACCCCTAACTGAGTTAACCAATCAAGGATCATGGGTGCATCGAGAGCAAGGGCCCGAACCAATTCAGGGTGGTTATAGAATCCGCCGCCTCCCATTGTATCCAAGTAATGGAGAGCGGGCGAATCATACTCAGAGGTAGATGCTTGAATCCCCCCCTCGGCCATAATCGTGTTTGAGTCTCCAATTCTCATTTTCGTAGCGAGGATTACTTTGGCTCCATTCTCCTTGGCAAAGATTGACGCGGTTACACCCCCACCCCCTCCACCAACCACCAGGACATCGGTCTCATATTTTGGCTTGGAAAGATCGAAATGTTCTGGGACGACTATGCTTTCCCCTTCAAAGAGATCGGCCAGTTCATTGGGTATCATCTCTCCCCTGTTGATGCCCACCTGAATCTGCCTCCTCACTCCCTCCCGGTGGTCCGGGTGATATTGTTTGAGAAGGACTTCCCTTTCGGATAAGCTCAGAAGGGGAATCTTCTGATCGCTTCTCGTCTCTCGAGTTGCTTCGAGTCGTTTGATCGATTCCATCATGCTTTCAGGATATACCATATTTTTCCGCTCACTTCCCATTTTTCAGCTTTCGAAGGTTAACGGAGAGCCAGCTTTTCCGGTTTAGTATATATACCCCCTCTCTAAGAAATATTCAGGAGCGCAACCCAAATCATGCACATTTGTTTGATGAACGAGGGAAACCAGACGCTGCCATCTCATCAAGACAAATTATAGCAAAACTTCTTGATACCCCTCTATGCTTAACACTCTGCCACCGGGGAAAAAGGCCTTTCTCAATGGCAAAGGGCCACACTGCGGAGCTTATATTTCCCCAATTAGCGGAATAGTCAACAAAGGGCTCGATGATCCCAAAAGCACCGAAGGTGTATTTGGTATCTACTCTCTTGTCTTCCGAAGGACTGATGATTGCCAGTTTACTGGTCAAGGAATCGGCGCCGTAAACCCATCAATTTGTCTAACATCCGGCCTTCCGAACAATGAAAGGATAGCCTTATCCCAGGGGCCAGGGTAAGCTAATCCAGTTCTGGAGGACTCCCGAAGGCCAGTCGATTACCAGAAGCTTGGAAATGAGGGAAATGAAACCCAATCCGGCCAGCCCTGCCCCTATGGCCACCCACCAATTGGTGTTGGTGATAAAGCGATAGAACACGATAACGAATAGGGTAATGCTCAAGGAATAGCCGATGAGGGATATACTTGCATAGAGCACCAGAACAATCCCCATGAAATAGCAGAATCGTTTGAGCACTTCAACCATAGCCATATCCCATTTTGACTCCAAGTCCACGAACCCCACCCCTGAATGGTCAAGCTGCCTCCAGGAGATTCGGACCTCCATGACCAAATTAATGCAGGACAGGATAAACATGGCCAGACATACATACAGGGGAAATATCTTTGCTAGATACATGTAGGAAACCGCCTCATAAATCCCGTACCCGAAGGCCAGGACAACCAGGGCCGCAAAGATCACTCTGATCGTGAGAACCTTACTCGGCATAGTCCTCTCCTGTCCTCGGTGCCTTTTTGTGTTGCCAGAATGCACCCATTACCAGGGAGGCGATGATAATCAGGGCAAGGATGATTACCCCGCGACGGGTGATCCAGGTCAATCCGTAGCGCTGCACTGAGATGAAGAGATAGGTCTCAATGTTATCCGAAAGCACATAGCCGATAAGTGCCGCCGGCCGAGGCCACCCATACTGCTTCATCACCCAACCCAGGATTCCCATGACCAGGAGGGCGATCAAGTCACCCCAACCCCTGGAGGCTTGGTACGAAGCCAGGGTAATGATGAGAATCATAAAAGGGGCCAAATAGGTGAAGGGAATCACGGTTAACCGCGTTATGGGTTTCGAGAGGAAGATACAGAGGCCCGCGCCGAAAACATTGGCCAGGGCCAAGCTCCAGATAGCAGTATAGAGGAGGTCTACGTTTTCGGTGACCATGGCCGGCCCCGGCTGGATTCCCAGGATGAGGAGACCCCCCAGGAATACGGCCATGGAGCCGGATCCGGGAATGCCGAAGAGGAGGGTAGGGATAAGACCGCCCCCTTCTTTGGCATTGTTGGCGCTCTCCGGAGCAATTACCCCCCGGATATCCCCCTTGCCGAAGTTTTCCCGATCTCGAGTGGTCTGAATAACGTGTCCGTATGCGATCCAGTCCACCACCGAACCCCCAAGGCCAGGAAGAAATCCCACGATGACCCCAATCATGCTGCATCGCAGGATGATGAATTTGTGGCGGAGGGCATCCTTCACCCCGTCTAGCCACCCCTTGCCCAGGGTTGCCACTTCCGAGATAGCCTTCCCTTTGATGAGGAGGTCTACAATCTCGGGGAAGGCGAAGAGGCCCAAGCCAACGATCACCAGGGGAATTCCGTCCATGAGGTAGTCAATGCCAAAGGTATAGCGGTATTCAGGAACCGCTGGGGCGTCTCCCAGGGCCCCAATCATCAGACCGATCCCCGCGGCGAGCACCCCTTTGATGGGCCTCTTTCCGGAAAGGACGCCGACCATGGAGAGGCCCAAGAGGGCCAGCATAAAGAGTTCAGGCGAGCCGAAGGCCAACACAATAGGGCGGGCAATGGGAACGATCACCGAAAGGACCGCTGCACCGAACAGTCCCCCCATGAGGGAGACGGTAAAGGCCGCACCCAAGGCCCGGGCTGCTTCCCCTTTTTTGGCGAGGGGATACCCGTCCATGATGGTGGCCTGAGAGGCAGATGATCCAGGAATCCCCATCATCACCGATGGGAAGGTATCGGAGGTGGGAATCACCGCCACCATCCCTATAAGGAGAGCAAAGGCGGTATGGGGGTCCATTCCGTAGATTATGGGGAGGAGAATGGACATCCCCACGATCCCCCCCAGGCCCGGGAGTATGCCGATGGAAAGCCCCACCAGTACCCCCAAGATGAGCATCAAAAAATGGGAGGGATCAAATATAACGCCCAGGGATTTCAGTGCCGCATCCACGGGACCCCCCTTTCCCAATTACTTCACGGTTACATCAAATCTCTCCTTAAGCCATTTGAGTACCCACTGCTTGCTTTCCAGGGGAACGGAGAGGACTTCGTTGAAGGCCTGTCTAGCCTCCTGTCCCACCAGCTGTGGATACCCACCAAGGCTCTTCTTAACCATCTTCTGAAACTCCGGGTCCGCCACAATCTCCGCCGCGGCGCTGCGGTACGCCTCAACGATCTCCGGGGATGTCTTCTCCGGAAGCCACATGGCCTTCTGGACCCCGAAACCCGCGACAAAGAAAGCTTTCCATGCCTTCCAGGCTGATCCGGAGGGCTTTTTACCATAGACCATCTCATACGCTTCCGGAAAACAGGGGAATTCCGGCTCTACCGGATCCCGCACTACATTCCCCTTGTCGTCCAATATCCCCCAGGTCATCAGGGGGACTGCCAACCCTTGGTCGATGAGAGGGCGGACATTCTTGGTAAATGCGGTTGTGGTTTGGTAATCGATATTCGTCTCGCCCTGCTCGAAAGCCACCCGGCCGGGGCCCCTTCCCTTGTAGCCAAATACCGCCTTTACGTCCAGGCCCAGCATCTCAAAGGACAGCAAGGGGATAAGATCGAGAGACGTAGCCCCCTGTGAGGCATAGGCCAGTTTCTCCTTGAACCCCTTGAGGTCCTTAGGCGATTTCACCCCAAATTCCGGCTTAATGTAAGCCACTCCACCCGTGGGGGAGGCGAACACGATGTGGTACTTGGCGAAGTCGTATTTCACCTGGCTCACGCCCAGGAGATAGGGGAAGCTCGTGGAGCCCGAGGAGCCGAAAGCGGTCAGCCCGTCTGCTTTGACCCTCGTATGGAAGTAGTTGCCTCCCGTTATGCTCCCCCCTCCCGGCATGTTTTGTACGGCAACAGTGGGCTTTCCGGGAAGATATTTCTGGAAGAAGGGAGCATAGAGGCGGGCCCAAACGTCGCTCCCTCCCCCCACACCGAAGGGAATAATCCACTTGATGGTCTCACCGGAGAAATCAACCCCTTGGGCCAGAGGAACTAGCCCTAGAGACGAGATGAGGAAAAAAGCAATACCTAACAAGATCCATTTCTTTTGCATACAGTAACCTCCTTTCTTTTTTCTGGTGCTAGCAGTGAGTCCCACCCGTCGCAAAGAGTAATAAAATGCCGTTCAAATGTCAATCTATTTTATGTCAAGAAACCGACTCCATGCGGGATGTTTGAGTGGCTTCATAATCGCTGTATAATTCTTCCCTTACAGCCACACCTTGAGCCCGATATCCACTCACCTTCCCACGGCATCACGATAACCCTATTTTTCAGGTGCCTAGGAGATCTCGCTCATTTCCATACTATCTGACCACCGCAGGAATGCAATCAAGCGTGTGGAGCAGGACGAGCACTCGGTCACGCGGTCCCTTCAAGAGCAGCATTTTTTCAGATGGCATCTAGGTAGACGGAGAAAGGCGAAAAAAATCTATGTCTATTGACTTGTCTCGTGCCGTTGGAGGGATTTGAATACAAAGGGCGGGGATCAAAAAAGAAGCTTTATGACCTCCCTCAGGGATTCAACCCCCTTCAGTTGGATGGAATCGTCCTTTTTCATCCTCTCTCGATTTGTCTTGGGGAGGATACAGCGTTCGAACCCAAGTTTGACCGACTCCCTCACCCGAAGTTCTGCCTGGCTGATCCCCCTCACCTCTCCGGTCAGCCCAACCTCCCCGAATACGACGGTCTTGGGATGAATCGGTTTATCCAGGAAGCTGGAGGCAACTGATATGGTAATTCCCAGATCCATCGCGGGCTCGTCAACCTTCATCCCACCAGCCACGTTCAAAAAGATGTCTTGGTTATACAATTTAAATCCCATCTTCTTCTCCAAAACGGCCACCAGGAGTGAGAGGCGGTTGTAATCGACCCCCATGGCTGTCCTGCGGGGAACGGCCAGACTTGTTGAGGTGACAAGGGCCTGAATCTCCACCAGGATAGGGCGGGTTCCCTCCATTGATGGAACCACCACGGATCCGGAAACATTTTCGGGCCTTTCCGACAGGAAGATCTCCGACGGGCTAATGACCTCTTCCAGCCCGGATTCCTTCATCTCGAAGACTCCAATTTCGTTGGTAGGCCCGAACCTATTCTTCACCGCCCTGAGGATCCGATACGGATGGCTCGTTCCTCCCTCGAAATAGAGAACCGTGTCCACCATGTGTTCCACCACCCGGGGACCCGCTATGGCGCCCTCTTTTGTGACATGGCCGATCAGGAAGATAGGGATTCCCGTGCCTTTGGCAAGCTGCATCAATCTAGCGGATGACTCCCGGACCTGACTAATGGATCCGGGAGCCGACTGGAGCTCTGATGTGAAAATGGCCTGGATGGAATCGATGATTAGGGCAGAGGGTCTGAGTTTTTGGATTTCTTTGAAGATCTCCTCGAGAGCAGTCTCTGAAAGCACCAATAGGTTGGAGCCGTGGATTCCCAGCCTCTCTCCCCGAATCTTGGTCTGTCTTGGTGACTCCTCCCCGGAAACATATAAGACCTTTTGATCCTCCCGGGAAAGCCGATCCGATACCTGAAGGAGAAGGGTGGATTTCCCGATACCCGGGTCACCGCCGATCAAGACGATGGACCCCGAGACAACCCCCCCTCCCAAGACCCGATCGAATTCCTCGATGCGGGTCTTTAACCTCTCGCCTTCTTCAGCCTCTATTTCCGTTATGGGCCTTGGAGGTTGCTCAACTGTGAATCCCCAACCTCGCGGCTTGGCTTCCGGCGTTTCGACGACCTGCTCCTCCACCAAGCTGTTCCACGTAGCACAGTCCGGACATTTTCCCAGCCACTTGGGGGTTCGGTAGCCGCAGGATTGGCAAACGAACTGTGTCTTCACCTTGGCCATGAGGTACACCGACTTGGGCGGATGAATTGTAGCAGGAGCCACAATTCTTGTCAAACCCGGAGGCTCCAACCCGCTTCAGGCATCCTAAGTTCTTTTATCCCAGCTCGGCTCGTATATGAAGGGCCGTCTCCCCCAACGCCTCCTTGATGCCCTTTTCATCCCCCGGCAGCTCCTGAGGGATAATTTCGAGGGTGATCATCTCATCGTAGTTGGATTCCTTCAGGTATTCCAATAAACTCGCAAGGGGTAAAGTCCCACGACCGGGAAGGAGGTGCTCCCTCTGGTTTCGGTAATCGCTGAAATGGATGTTCTTAACCCGTTTCGTTCGGTACAATTGGAGGAAATTCCACTCGAAATTCGCCTTCGCTGTTCCCATATGGGCGCAGTCGAAGGTGAAGTAGAGGTTCTTCTTCTCGATAAAACGGACCATGTCCTTGGTCTTCCGTAAAATGCAGGGGTTAAACCTCAATGGCCTTCCCCTATACGGCATGCTCTCCATGGCGATAGCTACGTTTTCCCCTCCAAGCTCTCTCTGAAAATCCCTTACCGTATACATCCACCGCCAAAATTTGATCTCCAAATTGAGCCATCTGGGGGGATGAAAATTAACCATGGGAACGGAAATCCTCCTCGCAAGCTCGATGGTCTTGAGAAGGGCTGTTATGCGATCTCCCCAGCCCGGAATGACATGGAAAGGAGCATGGAGGACATAGATGGGGCGAACCTGCTTCAAGATACTTAAAAGACCATAGCCCTCTTCCTGCCCGAAATTTTCGGAAATGATGACCTCCATACCATCGTAGCCCGTCTCGGAGGCGATCTGAAAGGCCTTTTCCAATGGTAATGTGTAGAGGCTTCCCGATGAGAGCAAGATCTTCATGGTTTTATCTGATCGTTCTTTATGACGACCTTCCCTTTCCGCCTAAGATTCCATCCCGCAGTAAACCACGCTTGGACTGAAATTTCAATGGAGGGGGGCCAGGGGACTTTTGACTCCGTGGTCCCCCAGCGAAATCATCTAGGGAAATCCCCTGCCTCTCGGGGAGAGGGGGAAAAGGCAGCACTATTCCTTTTGAAGTTCCAAAGGTAACTCAGGAAGGGGAAGGCCGGCTCTTTAGAGGCTATCGATGATCCGATCCGACCCCATGAATCAAATGTCAATATTTCACGGAAAGAATTTACACAAAATTCTTGACGGTGCCTTTTTAATATGCTAATGGTAGGTGGCATTTCCTTAAAAGGACGCATTACGAATTGCAAAATAACTAGGCAAAAGCGAATAAGGAAATGGGAAAGGTAATTGATTTAAGAAGTGATACCGTGACAAAGCCTACCCCTGAAATGAGGGAGGCCATGAAGAACGCAGTTGTTGGGGACGATATTCTAAGAGATGACCCAACCGTTATTAGGCTTGAAGAACTTGCCGCTGAAATCTTTGGGAAGGAAGCCGCTCTATTCACAATTTCAGGAACAATGAGCAACGAGATTGCTGTGATGGTTTACACAAGACCAGGTGATGAGATTATAGTTTTCTCTGATTCACATATATACAATCTTGAAACTGGTGCACTTTCAGCCATTTCCGGAGCCCAACCAAGACCGATAAAAAGCGAAAATGGAATTTACGAAGGAGAACTTCTCAAGCAGGCTATTATGCCTGATGGAGTCCAAAGAGCGAGGACTCGTTTGATTTGTTTGGAAAATACTTTTCACCTTGATCGGGGTCTCGCGGTTAAGAGGAAGGATTATGAGGAGACAATAAAAATTGCTAAGGAGCATAAGATCCCAATATTTATGGATGGCGCTCGTATTTTCAATGCCGCAGTGGCTTTAGGCCTAGAGGTGAAGGAACTGGTTGACTCTTGTGACTCTGTTGCTGTATGCCTTTGCAAGGGATTAGCTGCCCCTCTGGGATCAATACTTGCGGGAAGGAAAGGTTTTATTGAAGAAGCCAGAAGAATTAAGCAACGTCTCGGTGGAGGAATGAGACAGGCCGGCGTCATTGCGGCACCTGGAATAATTGCTTTAACAGAGATGGTTAAAAGGCTGCATGAAGATCACGAAAACGCGGAACGGATGAGATTAGGTCTTGAGGCTTTAGGGATGAAAGTGGATCGAGGAGGGATCTTAACAAACATAATCAACTTAGATGTTTCATCAGTAAATTGGGAATCTTCATCCTTAGGAGAAAAATTGAATCAGTTTGAGATTAAAGCTAAGGTTTGTTCAAGAAGTACCATGCGTATGGTTCTGCATAATGATATCAAACCAAAAGACATAGACTTTGTCCTCGAGAAAATTGGAACCATTATTGGGTGATCCCAATAAGGTATGGAATCATTTACATTAAAAAACGTTACTAAGAAAAGGAGGGCTAGTCATGAAACAATTTGCTTTAATAATCAAATTGGTTGTTGGAATCGTTTTGGGTTTAATTGTTGGATCATATGCGGGTGAGTGGGCAGGTACTAAGTGGTTAATGTACGTTGTTGTTTTCGGACGATCGATATTGAAAGATATTATCCAGTTTTTCTTACCCTTAATTATGGTCAGCTTTCTTGCCGTGGGAATTGCCGACCTGGGTAGGCGAGCAGGTAAGATGCTAAGATTCACGGTAGGTATTTCTTATATTTACACAATTATTGCCTGCGCATTGGGAGCAATCGTGATTATTGGTTTCTTTAGACTCTTCCCTTCTATCACAGAAATTGCCATGCAGGAGATAAAACCCCGTAAGCTTCCTCCGAACATTGTTAACATTAAAATTCCTTACCCATTCTCAGCTTCTCTGATTACCTCCATTGTACTAGGTTTCGTTCTTGGAATCGGAATGACTTGGGCCAAGGCGGAAACTCTCATGAATGTGCTTCGGGAATTGAGAGATATAAGTGGTACAATGATTCGTAGGGTAATCATTCCTATCATTCCTTTCTATATCGGATGTGTATTTGCGCAGATAGCTTATAAGGGAGATATCTGGCCCAAAATGCAACTTTTGGGATATATGCTGATTATCATTGTTGTTTTGCAGTGGATATGGCTCTTCATTCAGTACAGTGTTGCGGGCTCTCATGTCAGACAAAATCCATTTCCCGTATTTAAAACCATGTTCCCTGCTTATATGACGGCCTGGGGGACTATGTCCAGTGCGGTCACAATGCCGGTATCCCTTTCAAGGGGAAAGACGATCCCTTTCATGAAAGAAGACATTGCGGATTTTGTTTTTCCCTTGTGTTCCCAGACTCATCTCTCAGGGTCTGCCATGACGATAACGATCAGCGCAATTACTGTTTCAATGCTCACAAATAATGTAATTCCGGGGATCCTTAGTTTGATCTTGTTTATGTTGATTCTCAGCGTCATTGAAGTCGGGGCGGTAGGAGTCCCGGGTGGATCGATCATGGCTGCATGGCCGGTACTGGTGGGTGTTCTCGGCTTCGGTGATGAAGCCATGGGATTGATGTTTGCCCTTTTTATGATTCAGGATTCGTTTGGAACAGCTGCAAATATCACAGGTGATGCCTCCATTGCGATGATCGTAAACAAGAAATTTGGTGAGGTAACAGCTGGTTAATCCAATCGGCGGTTCATTAGGCAGTTCATAGGACGAAAAGGATGAAGCAAACGATTGTCTTCATCCTTTTCGTGTGCGCCGGCCATGGCGCGCAGCGCAGGGGTGGCGCTGCCAACCGGGGAATAAAAGCGAACCGGGAAGTGACTAGGAGGTAAAAGTCCTCTGGGGGCTTTGGTGGCAGGAACCCCTAGCTCAACAGCAACTGCGGCGCCGCGAGGTGTCGTGGGGAGGAAGTTGTGGGCAAAGCCCCGGCCCGAGGAACACGAACGGCATAGGAGGCTTTTATCTGGTGGGCAAGGAGGCACAAAAAACTGAAGCCCAATACCACCCGGACTGGGTAGGCGTAGAGGCAGCAGGTAGGTGGGGCGAAAGTCAAGCGTCTTACTCCGTTGGAATAAATCGGGGTATATATAACGTCATTTCTAAATCAACTTACAAATAGTTCTCGATTTCCATCACATGGTGCAACGTCCCGGGAGCATCGAGTCTCGGCTGCCCGGGCATAACAAATCCTTAAACCCTTTGACCTCCTGTGTGTAGAGTCTATTCAGAAACTATGTCCCCTAATTCTATTAATTCCTCTACAAGACTACGCGGCCTTGCCAGGCCGCAGTTAATGGGTAACCCCATTTCTCCACATCACGTCTTGACCTGAATCCGAAATTCCTATAAATATTAATGGGAATCAAAATAATTAGTATAAGCAGACCGTATTATTCCAAGTCAGAATATACCTGAGCTTCGAAAACCGCACTCAGGGGATACATTCACCTTCTCCTCTCGGCTTTTATTTCTCGGTGGAATATAAATGACAGAGTTGGAGGTTGAAGCGCAGAAAGATTAGAGATATAGATAGCACTTATTTTGAGGATCCCTATAGTCCCCTGACAGGGGAACACCTCCGAGTGATATTGATGGCTAGAAAAGGGGATCTTCACGTCCAGAATGTTCTTCATAAGAGAATAAAGGAAGAACTTGCACGTCACGCGGATTTCGATCCAAGACAGGTCGATTGGGGAGAGTTTTCCGACTACTTGGTTCCTTCGACAAGTACCGAGTCTTATTCCCCGGAAGAGATTGGGAATAAAGCATATAATCTACTGAAACTCATTCGCCTGGGTTATCCGGTTACTGCTTTTTGTTTGATTAACGCTAAAGTCAAAGAGGTCAGTTGGCTTGCAAAATCCAAAGTGATGGACAAAGCCTTGGAGGTTTTGGAGAGGCTGCAGGGTAAAAGATTTAATTACGCCGAAAAACCTCTTCTCTTTTCTTTGGGCAATTTATCCTTTCCGAGAGAACAACATTAAGTGATCCTTTTTGGAAATTGTGAAGTAATCGATACGGAAAGGTTCAAGGAACCTTGAAATGAGACGAAATTTTTTGAGTTCGGAGCCGAAGAACAATTACTGAGTGGATCTTAACTGAGATGAGGAGGGAGAGAGAATGAAAGTTTCAAACAGAGCAAGCTTATGTACGATGATTGATAGGGCAACAGCGAAAATTTTCACGACATTGTCAGTAATAATGACTGAATTTCTAAAGCCAGCTATTCCAAGGATATATAAACTTCCAGTGGTGGGGCGTTTAGCCGTAGGAGTATCAAATTTGGTTTGTTGGAGAACGATCTGTTACGGCCATTTTACTTGGAACGATGGAAGCGCCACCAAGGACGAAGCTGGAGAAGGAAATTTTTGGGATAATCCTGAATCGGTGGGCGTCAATGCTGAGAATGTAAAAGTAAAAGTCGGTTTTGATGTTCTGCGTGCTGCCCAAGTGAAGACTGAACAAGTAGTGACCTGGTGGATGTTCGGTTTTCACTTGAACGCTGTGACTCACATGGCTTTGGATAGGTTGTTTCCATCCGCGGAAAGCGAAATTACCTCCGCCGCTGACGCGTTAATGTATGTCGGTGGTGCTTGGGGAAAAGCGGCAATATACGCTGCTATTATGTCGGCCATATTGCTTATTAATCATGAAAGCGGCCACTATGCTGCTGGTGTCAAGGGGGGAAATTTGAGACATGCTATCATGGAGCCCATATTTGAACAGAAGAAAAAACCTCTCTCTCAGAGATTGGTATGGACAATTCGCAATTATGCTGGAAGAGTCTTGATACCTTTTGGTAAATTTAGCGGAATCGCTAGGCCAAATGCTTTGGATTACGAACTTGATGGAGCTGCGCCTTTGCCTGTGAGGGCGGCCGGTCCTAGGCGTGATTTATATCTAGCTATTCCTACATTATTGATTTCTCTAAGTGCGTTAGGATTTCTTGCAGACAATGTTGGTGACTCTTCGATTATTATTGAAGCAGCCCGCAGATTATCGGAATGGCTTTTTCCAGCCGGTGTGGCGGCTTTGTACGGTTCTTTGAGATACGATAATGGAGCTCTTATGGAAAATGCTCGTGTAAAAAGAGAAGAAAGAAGAATAATAGCGCAAGGTAGGCAGGGGCAAGAAGAGAAGGTGTTAGCGTTCGATACCGAACAAATCAAAAGAAGTCACCAAGCAGGGGAGTACGGAGGATAAAATATTAGTAGGGAAAAGGAGGATAAATAAAGTGCCACATTTGTACATGCCAAAAAAAGTAAACGTTGCTCCGCTTCATGCAAATGTTCCCGGAGTGGGAAGGGTTGGCGTGCATAGGTGCACACCGGTAAAAAACTGGGAACAGGGAGGGTTGCACGCTAAGTCGGGGCCAAAGGACCACCCGGTCTATATGTCCAATCTGAGAATTCAGGAAAGGCATGCTATTCCCGTTGGACTGGATGCATTCGAAGCTCAAGAGGTTACCTTTAATTTGTCAAATATGATGATAGCTAAGGCGGATGAATCGGATGTGATGCAGTTTATGGGAACCTGTAACGAGGGAGGAAATGGGGTAAGGGTTTTTAGAGGTGGAGAATACGAAGGGTTTAAGTTGATGCTCGATGCTGCGGAGGCCTGCGGATACAGACCTATGTTGGGCAAAAGTCTTTTTTTTGGTTTGGACAGTGCGGCGGATAACTTTTATAAGGGCCGCGGAGTTTACGAGCTGGACGGAGATCCCAACTATAGTGAAGAAAGATTGTCCGCTCTTTACGAAAGCCTAATGTACGAGTTCCCTCTATACTACATAGAGGATCCATTTGCATCCAGAGACGAGCAGTGGCATAAATGGGCCGAGCTTACCGATAGATATGGAGAAAAATGCCATATTGTCGCAGACGATATTGCGACCACGAACGCCCGCCTAGTTCGGCCCCTTATCAAGGGGAAGATCGCGAATAATCTTTTATTAAAACTAAACCAGATAGGTTCGTTGATGGAGGGTTGGAGGGCAGCTCGAACTGCCCATGTAGCAGGTTGGTATACCACTTCCTCCCACCGTTCTCAGTCTGGGATGGATACCATGGAGGTCGAGGTTCACCTTGCTTTGGCTTTACCAAATGAGGTCAGGAACTTATTCGGTAAATGGGGTGGATCTAATCTCATCGAAAGGGCCAACAGGTATCTTTACGAGCAATTGGCAATAGATGAGTTTATGACTGGGGCGCAATCGTTTGAACCAATTAGCCCTTCACGAAAAATTAAAATCGCTATGCCCTTTATGGCTCCATTAAATACCGGGCAGCAGACCCTGGGGCTGCGCTTTACATTGGACGATGGAAGGATATTTGAATCCGTTGTTCCTGCAGGCACATCAACAGGAGAGACGGAGACTTCCATCATGCCTTTAGATAAGGCGATCCCCATCGCCAAGGATATTATCAAAGAATTTGGGCTGATTGACAGAGCGGTCAGTGATCTGCCGGAACTATTCGAATTCGAAAGGGGACTGCTTACCATGGCTAACAGAGAGGCAAAAAGGCAAGGAATTCTTACGGATAGTCCCGAACCTCTTGAGGTATTTGTAGAAGCTGAAACCAAGAAGGCACTGGGCGGTAATGTCCACTTGGCTTTCGGCTTGGTTATGAACAGAATATTGGCCGCCAGGAAAGGACTTCCCTCCTGGTTGAATTATAGACTGGCCGGCTTGGAAATGGATAAGTCATTGAAAGAGAATCCGTTGGATGATAACAGCGACAATGAATTCTACGCTTTCCTTTTGAAATAATCGGAAGTCGCAAAAGTTTACTCGTAAACAGCGGCAGCTATTGGAAGCAATTCCTCACAAGTGGCAAAGTATGCATTCTCTTTTTGACTGCACCATGAACCGTATATCAAGCTGATTCGGCATACGTATGCATGCTGTGGGGAACACTTTAACTCAAAGAAATAGGTAAAAATAGGGGCGCTGTTTCTCAATCAACGTATAAATAGTTCTCGATTTCCTGAATATCTTCACGCAATCAATCCCCCGGTCCATCACATGGTGCAACGTCCCAGGAGCATCGAGTCTCGGCTGCCTGCATATGTAACCCTCTTTATGCGAAATAGAAACACATAATTTCATGGCCGTCCCCATTTCTATTAACAAAAAGCCCGCCACAGGGACGGGCTTCTGGTCAATTTAGGTGATCTTAAGCGTTCAGGATATTAGTTGCCGTAGAAATCGATCACCTTCAAGCCGGCAAACAGCGGCTTGTAAAGCTTCAAAAAGGTTTGGTGAAGCATATGAGGCGCATAGACGTTACCGGTTTCGTTGTTCTCCCACTTCACATATAAGGCAACATCGTAGTCCTTGATATGCACGTCCCGGTCCTCTCGGGCCTTTTTGTTGATGGAGACCTCCAGAACCCCCGGGATTTGCGAGAGAAGTGCCTCACCAACGGCAATGAGCTCTTCAACCCGTTCCGGAGTCACGCCGTCCTTCAGATCGAACAGCACCACGTGATGGACGTTGGGTTCGCCAGCAAACGCCGACGCACTGAAAAGGATGGTGGTGACGAGCGCCATGGCCATAATCAGATTTTTCATAACAATCCCCCCTTTCAAGACTAAGTGATTAAATAGAGCCAATGCAGCTCAACAAAAGCACATGAAAAGAGTCTTTATTTTATTTAATTCAAAACATAAGCTAAAACAAGTTGCCGAAAATATCAAGATTTAATGAACACATTCTTATAATTTTCTCCTAAGTCATTGACATTTGCTCCTTTAGAGCGGTTTTTATTCGTTTCATTTTTCCTACTAATCGCCGTAAGAGCCAAATATTATCAATTCTGGTAATTTTGAAATCTGGCGCACCAGATTTCCCTTCCCGTTTTCCTTCATGAAGAATTTTTATTTTATCATCAACCTGGCTGGCAATACCGGTCAGAAGGTCTTTGAGTTCAGTGCGAAGGGAATGCTCGGTAATTTCTGCAAAATTATACGATTGTAATGC
>SMTZ1_10001116_pt1 | contig 60510 bp, 54 predicted proteins | sample DeeMarSWOR136_30_FD_25667 | JGI IMG/M metagenome (IMG submission 25667) | reverse complement strand
ACATGATTTCTGTGATGCGTAGGTTCTCTGCGACCGGACCAATGGCAAAGATAGCCTCATTTAAGGCACTCCACGTGCTTCCGCTCAGTACGCGTGCCCTAACGTGGGTGGTTTCGCTCAAAGTTATTGGCCCGGTGTATTCTATCGCAGTGGGTGAAATACCACCGCCTGGCGAGCTGCTTTCGCCGGCCACCAGCTCGGCAGAGATCAGAAAATCGGTGCTGGTTGTACCGCGGTTCAAACCGTGGATAGCGAGGATGTTATCGCCCATCTTTAGGGTGCTGAGGTAAGAAGAGATATCAAAATTCTCGAAGTGCACGGCCTCGGAGTCTGAGTGACTGCTGCTGGCACCTGAGTTCCAGGCTGGCGTACCAGTGAAATTACGTCTGGCTACCTCGACACCGTTGATATACGCGATAAAACCATCGTCGTAGCGCACCTTGAGCGTCACAAAATTAAACGTGCTCAGCTCGGAGCCGACCGTGAATGGAATACGGATGTAGCAGCTCATATTTTCATTGTACATCTTAGATTCCACATCAATACTGATGAATCCTTCATAGCCCGAACCCGTTTCGTAGCCGACTCCGCCGGTACCGCTGGTCCAAGATAAGTCGTTGAAGCCCGTCCCACCCTTCCAGCCGTCGCTGACCGGACCAGTTGGAACAATGACTCGCTTGGCAGCATTTTCCGGCACCAGAGTAGTGCCGCTGATAGTACCGCCTGATGTCTCAGGCAACCGTGGATCAAAACCGTCGAGCGTATAATAGACCTTGCCCGTCCCGGCTGTCATCGATAACAGGTCACCCAGCATAATATAGCCGCCGTGCTGATATGAGCCGTTTATGCGAAAGACCGGAGCATCTACGTTCGGGTACCAACCCCTCGATTTCAGTTGCCCCAGAACGATCCCACTACGTTTCGGAAAGTACTCGTTCAGCAGCCAATCACGTTCGCGGACCCAGTGGACGTCCCTCGTATAAGGCGTATGCGAATGATTGTCACCCCAGCGTGCCGACTCGCCCACGACCGCGCGGTCAACCTCGTTGAGCCGAATCTGGTACAAGGCCTTTGCACCATCGACAGTGAGCGCGCCGCTGTTAAAGAAATGACGGTGCACATGATCCGCAAAGAGCATACGGTAATCGGGATTCTCCACCAGCCTGCGGTGAAGGCGCGTAGGACCGCCGTTGTTGTCCTGGCCGGTCACATTGGCATTTAGGGCCTCCATCACGTGTTCGGCGTCCCAGCTATGGTATCGCCATCGACCGTCCGGGTCCACGCGACTGCGCGTCGCGTACCAGTTATGATGCGCCCAGTCAGTATTGCCAACGTAGAAATTCGTGATCATATAGTCAATCAAGTTAGGCACATCCAAATACTGCTGGATCAACTGATACTGCTCACCGGATCTAAGCCCGGCATTTGCAATGCCGAACATCGCGTTGTAGTTTGCCCCGGAACCGTTGATAACCGTGCTGGAGTTGTGCTTGAGAACATCATAGTCGTCCGCATCGCCGCCGAAATACGTCGCAGCGAAATGTTCGTCAGGGCGTTCATGAAGCCAATAAAGGCCCCAGTACAGCCCGTTAAGGTACAAGTGGACATGGCGGCCGTAAGGTGCGTAATCACCCGTGGCGTTCTGAATGTCGGATACAAATTGGTCCCGCGTATATTGGGCCACATCGCGCTGCGTCGGTCTGCCACTGGTCCAAGGACGACTGTTGTCCGGAAGCATAACACCGCCGCCGTAGCCCCACGAGTTGTTCATGCGGGCATCAACAACGATAGTGTCAAACTCGTCCGTAGCGTCTTCACCAAACACCGGAAATCTGAGTCTGGAAGGCCCGTACAGACCCTTGAATTTCAGCCTCATAGAGAGTTTATCCATTTTCCAGCGGATCACACTGCTTCCGCCGACAATCATCACCGAGCAGTTTATCTGAAATCCTTCGCCACCGTCGGGGAATATCAGCTCAGCAGAGACGGCACGCTCGCTCCTTTCTCCCTGAATGTAAATGCCCTGGCCCCCGCTCCCAAACCAGTCATCCCGGTCCATGACCAGAGACAGAGTCGGGACCGCTTTCATATCGTCCTTTATCCTGCCGTTGTAGCTCGCGTCGTTGACGACATCGGGGTCCATCTCATAGTCGGCCCCTGCGTACCCCCAATTGTTTGGAAAGCCGGCTGGACGTGCAGTTTGCCGAATGACATCATCGAGAAAAATATAGGTGTGGGTGTCCACGTCGGTAAATATCCAGCCGTGCTTGATGGCCACGGCCCGCAGACATGTAGTCTTTGTAATTGAAATTGGAGAAGTGTAAACACTGCCTGCTGGGACTCGGCTGCCAATATCATATGGCTCGGTGCCGTTGAGTGTATAATATATGGTGGCACCTTCCGTCTCGGTGGAGATCGTGACGGAAAACGGCTCATCATAAAAGCCACGATCATGACTAAATTTTGTGTCCGCAACGAAGCCCAGATAGATACCGATATTCTCTCCTCCCGGCGTGGGGAAAGCCATGTACCGTAGGTTATCACTGGCGTCGGGATAGCGACCATAGGAAATGTCGGTAGTCTGCTCGCCAAAGGCAATAACATCGATCACGGTACGGCCATCCGTCTCGAAAAGGCCAAGCTCTTCGCCCCCGGCATCAAGCTTGAAGTTCGCATGCAGCCCAGGATCGCTTACATCGTTATCCGCCCATATTAGCAAGTACCCGTTGGCCGCTATAGTTGTTGAAGCGGGATCATCATTGGGAATCTGCCACATCATGGGATTGTCCAAATCGTCTGTCAGGTACATACCCCCGACGTCAATAGGTTCGTCACTGGTGTTGTGTATTTCGATCCAGTCATCATATCCATGCTGGGGATCTCTGATAATGCTGCTATTAGACGCCAGACACTCGTTAATCACCAGGGGAATGCCCACCCGATTCCAGTCCTGGGCCAACAGGGCAAAGTCAGCCGTGCCGATCTCGTCATCCCCGTCAAGATCAGCGGAACTGACTGGAGAAACAAGCCACTGCCCGGCCAAGACCTGGATGTCATGCAAACTGACTCGGCAGTCACCATCCAGGTCGCCTGCTGGACACTTGGCCGTCACAGAACCAGCCAAAAACAACGCGAAGACCAGGCTGAACAACGGAATTCTCACGGAACCGAGCATCTCTGCATCCTTCCTCACTGATGTCGCAGACGACTGAGCGCCGTTATACATTCGTTAGCTTCTCGGCCCCAAAAAAGCGGAGTCATATACACCAAGTACTAATTTATTGTAACATAGAAAAGGCAGCGAAGTCAATAGACTTGACCGCAAATCAGGCACTGCCAGAACCGCCCTGTTGCCTCCGCGGCAATTCTCAGAGGCATAAGAGCGAGGGCCCGGCACGACTTTGTGATGACAACGGGTTTATGCCTATAAGCATCTGACGAACATGCTCTCTTCAAATCTTCGCACCAAAAAGTCTGTTGCTTGAAATGACAATTGACAGGCGGTAATCAGTTGCGTTATTCTATGGCAGAAATGAATCTCCCCAGCGTTCCGCACTGGACAGCAAGGAGATGAGAAAAGTAAGTTGCTGAAATTTTGGTTTACAAGGGGTCAGATCATGAGCGATTTGATAAATCGACGACAGTTTTTGGGGGCAGGCGCTGCCGGAGCAGGAGCTGTGCTGTTGGGCACACAATGGGCAAGCCAGGTTGCGGCCGCCGGCGCGCACGCAGACTGGCCACCCAAGATGCCGCCAGTGAAAATCCACAAGGTTTATGTTGGCAGGACCGGGGGAATTTACCTATCCAGGCCCACAGAGGAAATTGGCAAGTTCGAGCAATACCTCACCAGGCTCGAGCGCAAGCTCGGTGACGTCAAGTTCGTAGGCGGAGAGATTGTCCCTCCCGCCGACGTGAATAAGGTGGTTGCCAGGCTCAACCAGGCCGACGCCGTTTTGCTGTTCCATCTTTCCGGACATGGGGGAGATGCACCCGAACAGGCGATGAGCCAGATTATCGATGCAGGGTTGCCTACCGCGGTCTTTTCGCAGCCGTTCAGTGGTCACGGCTGGATGTATTTCCCTCGGTGGCAAAAGGCCGGCAAGAAGGTCGTGCTTCTGCCGACGAGTGACTGGAGTGAGATTGGCGATGTGGTCGCAGTGATGCGTGTGCCGCCGCGGCTCAGACAAACCCGCATAATCGTGGTGCGCGGGCCCCAAGGAACGGCCCCGGCCTGTTCCGCAGAACAGGTCAAGAAACGCCTGGGCGCCGAGATTGTCCCGATTAGCGTAGAGCAAACTATGCAGCTTCACAAGGCCGTCGACCTCAAGGCCGCCGAGGCCGAGGCCGAGCAGTATTGGATCAGCAAGGCCAAGAATATCGTCGAGCCATCCAGAGAAGAGATTATCAACTCGGCACGCTTCTACTTGGCCATAAAGGACCTGATGATCAAGGAGCGAGCCCAAGCCATCACCAGCTCAAACTGCATGGGTGGCCCGGCTAAAGGCTGCCTGACGTTTAGCAAGCTCAATGACCTGGGATTGGTCGGCGCCTGCGAGGGTGATATGGACTCGACCCTGACAATGCTCATATTCGCCTATGCCTTCGGTGTGCCCGGATTCATCACCGATCCCGTTTTCGATACATCCACAAATGCCTTGATTCACTTCCACTGCACCTGTGCGACCAAAATGGCAGGTCCCGACAGTGAGCGACTCCCATTTACCATCCGGACTCAGAGCGATAGCGAGAGAGGCGTCTCGCTTGACGTGGAGATGCCCATAGGACAGGATGTTACCTGTGCAAAGTTCATAGATCTTGACACGATGCTGATATCCACCGGAAGGGTTTTCAAAGTCACCCACGACGAGCTTGGCTGCCGGACGCAATTTTGGACCGAAGTAGCTGACGCCAACAAGATGTTTCTCAATTGGGGTGCTGACGTGCTCAAAGGCGGGGTAATGACCCTCTTGCACCGGGCCGTCTTCTTCGGCAACCACCTCCAGAGCATCAAGAACCTGGGAGTCCTGATGGGCTTTAAAGTTGTCGAGGAAGGGTAACAGCTAAAGTCATAGCAAGCCAGCAAAACAGTGAAGCGAAGAAACCGCTGCGGAGACGCTCGATGTTGCCGAGCTCTTTGATTTCAGGCGGCCGCAAAAAGTCCCTATAGAACTATGGTGCCCAGAATCCTGCTCGTAAATCCGCCAGTCTACGATTTTGCCGCATACGATTTCTGGCTCAAACCTTACGGTCTGCTTAGTGTGGCAGGGTACCTTCGGGACAAAGCTGATTTCAAACTTTTTGATTACCTCGACCGGCTCCACCCATTTGTAGCTGGGCAACAGAACCTTCAATCAGACAAATGGGGACGCGGACGATTCTCTTGCCGGCACATACCTAATCCACCTTCCCTGCAGACGATTCCCCGATACTTTCGCCGCTTCGGTTTGCCTCGCAATATATTTGAAGATTTCCTGGCAACGAAAGGGCCTTTCGATTTCGCGCTCATCCAAACGACTATGACCTACTGGTACCTCGGTGTCACTGAAGTCATAAACGATATCCGCAAAGCCTGCCCAAAGGCAAAAATCGTGCTGGGTGGTAACTACGTGACACTTTGCACAAATCACGCAGAAAAATTGCGACCGGACTACATGGTGCCCGGCACAAATCTCGAGCCGCTCTGGACATATTTGGGAATCGCTCCCCATTTGGAGCAACCCGCATTGTGGGAGGCTTATGACAAGCTGAATGTTGGTGTTCTCAGGCTGACGGATGGTTGTCCTTTCAATTGCACCTACTGCTCTGTGCCTTCAACCTATGGCAAATTCAAGCCCCGCCCGTTGCAACGTTCCTTAGCTGAGTTGGAGCTGCTAATGACGTGCGGCGCTGAGAATATTGCTTTCTACGATGATGCCCTACTTTTTGAAGCTGAGAGTGTTCTGGTGCCTTTCTTGAATGAAGTTATGAAACGCGACATAAACGTGAGCTTCCACACTCCTAACGGCCTCAATGCTCGCTTTGTCACGAAGGAGCTGGCTGAGTTGATGATGCGGACGGGTTTCAAGACATTCTATCTGGGATTTGAGAGTGCTTCGTTGCAGTGGCAGAAGGACACCGGCTCAAAAGTCTTTTGCGACGAGCTCACCCAAGCCGTGCACCACCTTCTTTCTGCACGTGCCGAGCCTGCAAGCATCACGGCATATCAAATCCTTGGCCACCCATACAGTGACACCGGCGACCTCGAAGCTTCGATGCGCTTTGTCAATAGCCTCAGCATCCGTGGAATGTTGGCCGATTTCTCCCCGATCCCTGGAACACTGGACGGCGATTATTGCCGCAAGTGGGTTAATATGGATGAGCCTTTGTTTCACAACAAGACCGCCTTTCCAATTATCCTGCTCGGTTTCAACCAGACAAACCGCCTAAAAGACCTCCAGCGCAAGCTCAACCGGGCACTGCCCACGAAATCGTTATAGTCCGACCCGCCACAGCGAGTCCAACAATGCAACTGCCGGATTGCTTTTGCACGCCCGCCCTGTATACTCTACAAACCGGTCGGGTAAGTTAAGGATATTACGCAATGCAACGTCGAAAGCCAATAGCCGTTCTTACAGTCGCAGACAACCGCTGCCGAACAAATGCTTCAAGAGCACCGGCAGCAAAGAACACAATCTCCAGAAAGGATATGCGCATGTTCAGAGACTACATGCTCACACAATCCGACCATGCTGTCAGTACCTGCTTCGGACCTTAAAGCGACAGACAATCCTGCCTGGTGGATGCCATGGTTACCTACGTGCTGCTCATTCTTGGTTTCGTGCTGCTGATCAAAGGAGCGAACCTGCTTGTCGATGGGGCATCCTCCATCGCAAAAATCCTTAACGTCAGCGACCTTGCCGTTGGGCTGACAATAGTCGCCTTCGGGACATCTATGCCCGAAATGTTCGTTAATATATTCGCAAGCGCCAGGGCAAATGCCGATATCGCTATCGGCAATATAGTGGGCAGCAACATTTTCAACATACTGGTTATACTCGGCGTTTCGTCAATTATCGCTCCTCTGACTGTCACCAAAGGCACTGTATGGATTCAAATACCGCTGACGCTTGTGGCGGCCCTACTACTCGGCTTGCTCGCAAACTACCATCTCCTGACAAAAAGCACTTTCCGCGGATTGTCGAGAACGGATGGATGCATTCTCCTGCTCTGTTTTGCTGCCTTCACATACTACGTATTTCTTATAGCAAGGAAAAAAGAAAAAGGCAACGACGCGTCAGTGCCAGCGAAAGAGTATTCAATCAAAAAGTCAGCTCTTGTTATACTTGTAGGGCTTGCATGTCTGTTCGCGGGGGCAAAATTCGTCGTTGATGGTGCCGTTGACCTGGCTACAATGCTGGGTGTCAGCCAATCGCTGATAGCTTTGACAGTAGTAGCAGCAGGAACAAGTCTGCCGGAACTTGCAACATCAGCAGTGGCAGCCTATAAGAAGAACAACGATATCGCCGTCGGCAACATCTTGGGGTCGAATATCTTCAATATCTTCTTGATTCTGGGTGCAAGTGCTTCCGTCCGGCCCATAACTCTACAGCCAAAAAGCAATATAGATATCGGCGTTGCGGTGCTCGCCAGTTTCGCCCTCTTTGTGGTTATGTTCTCGGGCAAAAAGCAGGTCCTCGAAAGATGGGAGGGTGCGATCTTTATCATTTTATACGTCGCCTACATTGCCTTTCTGATCTGGCAGGGTTAGCCGCGACACCGCCCAACGCCACATTCATCGCCTTTTGGTTGCCATAACTCCGCTCGCCCTTGACGAAACAAGCCACCCAATAGACCTCCAGCGCAAACTCAACCGTTCCTTGCTCAAATAGCGGTCCATTGATTTTAACGGATTGAGCGGATATACTCGTCTATCGATTTCAAATTAAAAGATTTCAAATTCATGGTCGTAATCTGCTGAAGCTGACCTATGGCGACCTATAATTATTTCGAAGATTCACCAGTGTGGCAAAATGCCAGAGAATTAGCAGTGTTGGTTTATAAAACTACGTCTAAGGGGAAATTAAGAGCAGATTGTGGATTAAAAAATCAAATTGAGCGAGCTGCAGTTTCAGTATCAAGTAACATCGCGGAAGGTTTTGAGAGAGGTTCAAAACAAGAATTTATCCAGTTTTTATATATAGCCAAAGGTTCATGTGGTGAATTACGCTCACAACTATTTATTGCCCGAGATGTTGGTTATATAGACAATAATGATTTCAAGGTTCTTCTCGATTCTGCAACAAACGTATCAAAACAGATGAGCGGGTTCATCGAATATCTGAAAACTACCAAGTTTAAAGGTCAAAAATTCAAGGTTCGAAAATCTGTAATGTGAAATCTGAAATTTCTAATCTGAGATGTGTAATTTGAAATTTCTAATCCAAACCTACGGGTGTCAGATGAATAAGCTCGATACAGCGCTCGTGACTTCTGCGCTCGAGGATGCAGGATTCGAACTGACCGACAGTGTCAAAGCCGCTGATGTCGTATTGATAAATACATGCTCGGTTCGCCAGCACGCAGAAGAGCGAGTTCTCTCGCATCTCGGCCATCTAAAACACATCAAGAAAGGCCGGCCCGGAATGAAGGTCGGCGTGATTGGTTGTATGGCTCAGCGGCTCGGTGACAAGCTGCTCGAACACGAAGCAGTTGATTTAGTTTGTGGGCCTGCAAAAATACCACAAATAGCCGAGCTTGTAGCCACAGTTGTTCAGAACAAAGAAAAGAACTTGGCGGTGACAGAGAACATCCGCCACAGAGCGCCCCAAGAGCAAGACCAAGCCTTAGAAAAATTCGAGTCTGTCTACAGCACTGGGGCCATGGACCAGGAATTTCGAATCTTTGTTCCCGGTCAGGCCTTTGTTCGAGTCATGCGGGGCTGCAATAATTTCTGCTCGTATTGTGTTGTCCCTTATGTGCGCGGGCCGGAAGTCTGCCGGTCCCCCGCGGCAATAATCGAGCAGATTAAGAAACTCGCCGACGCAGGCGTAAAGCAGGTTACACTGCTGGGTCAGAGGGTGAACGCGTACAAATATGTCACAGGCGAGAAAGCCTATTGTTTAGCTGATGTTCTTGAGATGGCAACTGACATTGATGGAATCGAATGGCTGAAGTTCGTGACGAGTTTCCCGTCCGAAGAGTTCTTCGACCCGCTCCTTCAAGTCATGGCCGATTCGCCAAAGGTTTGCAGCTATCTGCACATACCAGCCCAGAGCGGCTCAGACAGCATCCTGCGAGCGATGAATCGTCATTATACAGCCGACCAGTATCTGCAGCTTCTTGATAGAGCCAGAGCTACGGTGCCGGATGTTGCGATTGCAGGCGATTTCATAGTCGGCTTTCCCGGCGAAACCGACCGGGATTTCCAGGCAACCGTGGACTTAGTCAAACAGGCAAAGTACAAAAACTCGTTTATCTTCAAATACTCACCCCGACCGGACACGAGGGCAGACAACAGGTTGCAGGACAACATACCGGCCGACGTAAAAAAGAGACGCAACATCGAGCTGCTCGCTGTGCAGGAGAAAATAGGCGATGAGTTAAGCCGCCAGTTCCTGAACAAGGAGTTCAAGGTCCTGGTTGAGGGCCTGAGCAAGAAACCTCATCTCGATTCCGCCGAGACCGGGCGCGAGCCGCAATTGGTCGGCAGAACCACAACGGACTACATAGTAGTATTCAATGGGCCAGAATCTCTGGCTGGCCAATTCGCAAACGTAAAGATAACAAGGACAAGCCCACTGACGCTATTTGGGCACATAACTTAGTCGTTTTTGCAATAACTTGCAAAAGGATTCCGAATTTATGCAAAGGCTGATGGACAAAAAAGGCTATATCTGTGACATGGATGGCGTCATCTATCACGGCAGCAAACTCATCCCCGGCGCACGAGAATTTGTCCAGTGGCTCAGAGCAGAGAGCAAACGCTTCCTGTTTCTCACTAACAGCAGTGCAAGCTCACCCAGGCAGCTCAAGCAGAGACTTGCCCATTTGGGAATCGAAATCGGTGAAGAACATTTTATGACGTCGGCGCTGGCGACGGCAAGTTTTCTGGCCAGTCAGAATCCAAACGCCGGCGTATTCGTTATCGGCGAGTCGGGGCTTATCACAGCCCTGCACGATAAAGGATTTCATATCGATCGGGTAAACCCCGATTATGTCGTTGTAGGCGAGACACAAACATATAACTTCGAGCAGATAGCGCACGCCATTCAGTTGGTGCTGAAAGGTGCAAAGCTGATCGGCACGAATCCGGATGTCACCGGGCCTGCTGAGACAGGTATTGTGCCGGCCTGCAAAGCCCTAATATCACCGATCGAGCTTGCGACTGATAGAAAGGCCTATTTCGTCGGCAAGCCCAATCCCCTCATGATGCGCCACGCAATCAAGAGAATCCAGTGCAGGCGCGAAGAGACGCTCATTATCGGCGACCGAATGGACACCGACATCATCGCTGGCATCGAATCGGAAATTGAAACCGTGCTCGTACTGACCGGTATCACCAAAAAGCAGGACCTCGCCGCATTTCCATATCAGCCGAATCACATCCTCGACTGCGTTGCAGACATCATAAGCAAGACCTAACCATCTTTGCGGCTCACTCACATCAATTCTATTTATTGATTGCCGATTGCCCAGGTCCGTCATTCCTGCGAAACTTGTCCCTTCGCGAAAGCGGGGAGCAGGAATCCAAGCCCCTCCAGCAGTATCGTGTGCGATCCCATCGGCAATTCTTAACTGGAATTGGTATCACTTGTACAAGCCGAGGCCCGCCGTCAGAGCAGTCGCTGCCTTTCCCCTAAACGATAGCTTTTGTCGCTCCGGTGGTGAAGCCGCCGTCTACCAGAATGATTTGCCCCGTAATATATGCTGAAGCGTCCGAAGCCAAAAACACGACCGTGCCGTCGAGGTCGTGTGGCTGACCGGGCCGGTTGAGCGGAATTCGGCTCGTAATATAATCCACCCACTTCTTATTCTCATACAGCACCGCGTTCTGTGCCGTCTTGAACCAGCCGGGTGCAAGCACATTCACCGTGATTCCGTACCTGCCCCATTCCGCCGCGAGGCTCCTGCTCACCTGCAGAATACCCCCACGACTCGCCGTATAAGGCGCAATCCCCTCCATGCCAAAAACACAGGTACACGAGCCCACGTTTACTATCCGCCCGTACTTTCGTTTTATCATCTCCTTCGCTACGGCCTGGGCGCAGAAGAAAGCACCTTTTAGATTCGTATCCAGCACCGTGTCCCAATCCTGCCAGGAGAGCTCCGCACTTGGGCTCCGAATATTAAGGCCGGCATTATTGACTAAGATATCGATCTTGCCATATTCTTTCATCGCTGCGCGAACCATATCCTCGATGTCACTTTGCGAAAGCACATCGAGCTTAACAGGCAAAGCCTTTCTGCCCAGAGACTCTATTTCCTGCTTGAATTCTTCTAATCTGGATAAGTCCCGGCTGGTAATCACCAAATCGGCGCCGGCGCTGGCAAGCGCCCTGGCGAAGTACTGCCCCAGGCCCCGGCTCGTCCCCGTGACAATCGCAATCTTGCCGGAAAGGTCGAACAAATCTTGCATCTTTACTTCCTCAAACTCTAAAGCCTTTAACTGTCATTCTGAACCCGCCGTTGGCGGAAAGAATCTCAACGTGATATATACAACCCTATGGCTCTAAAACGATTTTCAGCAGGTTTTCCTCAGCTTTGAGCAGCCGGTCAAAGGCACCCGGTCCTTCTTCCATCGGTAGAGTGTCACTAATCAATGGCTCCACATTGACCTTGCCCGAAGCCACCAGGTCTATACAATCGCGGAATTCGCCGGAGCTGGCATAAGAACCCGTGAAGGTCAGTTCCCTGGCGACCAATTCCTGCAAATCAAACGCCGCCATCTTCTGCAAATTGCCGACGGCCACAACATAACCGCCCGTCTTCGTCACCGAAATGGCATTGCCGAAAGTCTCCGCAAAGCCGACTGCTTCAAACGTGACATCTGCTCCCTTATTCTCTGTCAGTTTGAAAACTGTTTCTTTCAGCTCACACTTAGCAGGATTAACGAGCTCATCGGCCCCTAATTTCTTTGCTATGTCAAGCCGAAACTCATTGATGTCACACGCTATGACCCTTTCAGCCCCTCGTAATTTAGCAGCCTGCAAAATGAATAGGCCGATTGTCCCTGCCCCAATAACCACCACCGTATCCTCACTCGATATGGGAGCCCTATTGGCGGCGTGCGTGCCTATTGACGCGGGCTCCAAGAGCGCTGCGCGCGTGAAGGACAGATTATCCGGAATCTTCGACACAATCCAGGCCGGCACCGCAACATATTCGGCAAACGCGCCGTGCCTCTTAAATTCTGCTATTGAAACACCGAGCACCTCTCGTTTTTCGCAGCGGTTGTACCAGCCTTTTCGACACGCCTCGCACTTATTGCAGTACACAGTTGAGTCGAAGCAGACCCTATCGCCGCGCTCAAAGCCTTTGACATTCTTGCCGACTTTTTCGACAACACCCGCTGCCTCATGGCCCATAATCAACGGCGGAATCCTTCTGCCCGTCTTGCCCGTAAACCCATGAACGTCCGACCCGCATATCCCGCACGCCTTAACACGGATCAGTACATCATCGTCGCCGACACCCGGATCAGGAAAATCCGAATACTCAAGACCGTATGGTTTCGTATAGATCAGAGCCTTCAATTGAGCACCTCAATCTCCGAACAAAGCGGATGGTATCTGAAAGATGCAGAAATAACCAAACACCAAAAACGCGATAATCAATCCAACGGCAAAAAGCCAATTGGGCTTAAGAATTTTCGCAGCCTCTTTCGAGAGCATCTTCGGCATCACTACAAACAGCCCAATCGCCACCCAAAGTGCCTGCAGCGGCGTCAAAAGCAGACCGTCAAGTATCGCGCCGGTCTTAACAAGCACCACGGGTTTCTCTTTGAAGCAGAAAACGATAATCATGTTCGCACACAAAAAGAAAAGCAGAAACAACCTGAACTGCGTCTTCCAGGCAAACTTCTTGCCAAAGCCGGGCATGCAAATCCTGCAGGAATCCGCCAATAACCTTGGCCAGCCGGCAAGTTGGCCCGTCTGTGTCGATATCAGCGCCGCAGCTCCTGCCAGCATGAAAAGAAAGCCGCCCGCATGTCCCCACCTTGATGAGAAAAGCTCCGATAGCTCGAACGCCACCTGCTCACCCTGCGGCGCAACGTGTGCCGGCCGCAGAATGCCTGCCCCCGCAATCAGGAACGCCCCGGTGACAACGATCCCTATCACCATCGCCAACGTTGCATCCACATACAGCACCCTGCACCACCCTTTTATCCTCTCCGCACTCGCCCGGCTCATACGCCCAAGCGCCGATACGTCCGCAGGTCTGCCGTATCCTCTACCCGCAGCGGCACCATACCCCGCACCCAGCACCCAATACGTATACCATACCTGACTGGCAAACCCGCCCGCGCTCCAGCCGAGAAGCGGAAGTATCTCCTTCCACGGATTATCGCTCACGCCTTTGACCCCCAGCGCCCATTCTGGAACCTGCGGCGTTTGAAGGCCGAGACTCCGCAAAAGTTCGCTAAAGCCCGGGAACACATGGGCGGCGACGTATATGACCCCTAAAACGATAATCAGCACAAAGATGCTCATTACGATTTTCAAGATGTCGAATGCGCCGGACCAAACCACCCCCAGCGCAAAAAACGTAACGAGCCAGCCGCAAAGACCCGCACCGATGGGAATCAGGCTGTTCACAAAAACACCCGCAGCCGTCGCAAGCGAGCCGATCGCAAGTGTCGCACTTGCAAACTGGGCGACCAGCACAATCCACACCGCCCAGTGCCTGCCGCCAGGCATACGGTCGAACATGTCTATCATACCCTCGCCCGTGCAGACCGTATAGCGGGCGCCGCTCATACCGATCCAGAACTTCAGGAATGTGCCCACAACGATAGCCCAGAGCACCGTCGTTCCCAGGATAGCACCTACACGCGTAGCTAAGATGACCTCGCCGGAGCCGATATATTCCGCAGCCCACACAAATGATGGCCCAACCATAACCAAAACCGCAAGGCCAACAGGCGGCTTACGAATCGTAATGTCATTGCCTTGCTGTTCTTCTTCCACAAGTACTCCATTTCAGAAATAGTACGACTACGAGATTGCCACGCTTGGCTGCGCCTCGCTCGCAATGACGCCGCATGTAGCCCTATGTCATTGCGAGGACCTTGCCCCTTAGGGGGAAGTCCGCCTTTGGCGGAGAGAAATCTGTAAAAAACACAGTATCCATTTTCACATAGTCCAGCCACCTATGCGATACGCTACTGCTGCGGCGGCGACAGTAACTTACCGGCCCAGCGTTGTGTTGTCCATAAATTTTCGTTTACCGGGTCGAAGATCCGCCGTGCTGAAAGTCTGCCGTCGTTTGGCAGACTGAAAGTCCGCCTTAGGCGGAGCGGACCGTTCGTCAGGCCAAATCAATTGCCGGCCGCTCATTAACAGCGAAAAAAAACCTTTTGACTTCAGTTTTCGGGCCAGTTCTACGATAACCTATATAGAGACAGCGGTCTTTGTAGTCGTTTTTAGGAGTAATCCATGAAAACAGAAGGCCTGGACCCACAAAGCGTGAACCCTTGTCAGTTTGCAGGTTTGCATATCAAAGCCAAAAAGGTCAAAGAAACTCCCGCCGGCCCGACGGCCAAGCCCGAAGCCCCGGAGCCTTCGCCGGAGCCGCCCGAACCAGGCACCGACAGCTCAAACGAGCCCCAAGAGAGTAAAGGCGTCATCCGGCTCCTGCAGCAAGGCCACTTCAAGGGCGTCGCAGACGTCCGCCTGCGAATCAACTTCTTCGACGAGCTCGCTGCCATCGAGGCCGATAAAGTCCAGGCCGTCACCCAGCAAAAGCTCGCCGGTATCCTTGAATCCGTCGGCGCAGTCGTCGAATCATTTCTCGCAGATACCGAGCTGACCGAAGAGCAGACGACTTCCGTACTCCAGCTTCAGGAAACATTCGTCCAGTCCGCCAAACAGCCCGGCGACGACCCTGTCACTAATTTAAGTAACGCATTCGAAGCCTTCGTAGAATCTCTGCGCAATCTGTTTGCCCCGCCGATTGAGACACAGCAGGATAATGTCCCGACCGACGATATCGCCGGTGAAGAAACAGCTACTGTCACTCCCACCGAGGAGCCGCCCGCCGAAGTACCCGAACCGCCGGCAGCACCGCAGCCTTCGACCGCCTTCGAGAAGTTTATTGAGAGTCTATATTCTGCATTTACCGCCGCCAAGGACGACCTTGTCAACACGCTCAGCGCAACTAAAGTCCTTCCGGAATTGTCTGAGCCAACCGGCAACGGCAAGGCGTACGACAAATTCCTCGCTATCTACAACGAATTAAGGGGCATCGAGCAGCAAGACAGCTCCGAGCTCGCATAACAGCAAAACCCGAACGTCCTCTTTAGCCCCCAGATATATCTCGGGGTTTTTTATATTGTTAGCCCCTTGCATCGTAAGGCGTTTTATTTATCCCCGCAATCTCAGTACCCTACCCGCTAAACGCTGCTTTTTTCTTTGGAGTTTTCACTAAAACAAGTAAATTACATACCACAGCAGCCGAGGCCGACAACCGGGCCAAATTAATTCGTGAATCGTGAATAGTACTGAGTATGTAGTATTTAAGATTTAGTCCTAACGACCAGCGACTAACGACTATTCACTATAGATTAACGTTTATCCCCCGTCGTTTGGCGGACCGTTCGTCAGGCGGAATCAATCACTCTGCTCCATCTCACCCGAGAAAGCCCCTCCCCAGCCTTCGCCTTGTGAAAGATGAACAAGTTACGTAGGGTGGGGCTTGCCCCACCATCTCCGTATTACAAAGCCCTGCTGTACCGCACGCGGGACAAATCCTCCGCTTTTCTCGCCTTGCGAAAGATGAACAAATGCTCGTGCATTATAAGGTAGAACTTATCCCGCTTGGCTTTCCACCTCCACCGCTCGGTATATTTGCAGTGGTGCTGAACCTTGATAATGTCCTCTTTCAAAACGAACCCGACCTTCAGGAACCGCTGCATAACGTTAAACGCCAGCGGCACAAAGTGTTTTGCCCTACGCGTATCCCCGATAAGTATCGCACAGTACTTATCCGGCTTAAGAACGCGCAATAGTCCTTTGGCGATTCTTTCGATTTCGTCGCAAAACTTCGGCAGACTGCCGATATTCGAAAGGTCCCCTTCTGTTTTTCCCCCGGAATACCGGATAATATTCATATACGGCGGATGCGTAAGAACAAGGTCGAACGAGTTATCATCAAGGAACGACAAATCCCGTGCATCGCCAACCTTCACCTCCTGCTCACTCGCCGGATGATGCCTGAACTGCAAGGCTTTCTTCGTCAGTTCCACCGCCTCCGGATTTATATCCATCCCCAAAGCATTTCTTGCCAGAAGCTTCGCCTCAATAAGCGTCGTTCCTGCCCCAACCATCGGATCCAGAATATTATCTCCCTTCTCCGTGTACATCTCGATAACATTCCGCGCTATCTGCGGCGCAAAATTCCCACGATATTTTGAACTATGCGTCGCCCAATTACCACGCTCAGGAAATGACCAAACTGTAGTCCACTCAGGCCGCCAATCGCGTGGCCCAAATTCTTCCCAGAGCCAGTTTTGCTGACCAGACGCAATCACCGGTCACCGCCCGAAAAGCTGCACAATTCGCGATCTTAAAGATCGACTTTTCGGGGGATCGTACAGGAATGTGCTAATTGATCAACTACCTATACGTAGCAAACCCAAAAAATGCGAAAATTTTTTCGCCCATAACCCGATCTTTTACAAGAACTTAAGTCCCTAACCGCTTTACCCTATGGTACTTATAGTCCGTAGACACGTGATCCCAAACAATCTACATTCTTGGCCGGATTATGACAAAAGAGAAGAAATCCGACCGCGACGTTTTGTTAAAGGCTGTGGGAGCCCGGATCCGTGACCTAAGGCTGGAGAAAGGCCTCTCCCAAGAAGAACTCGCTCTGGCTGCGGGCCTGGACCGCTCGTACATAGGTGGTGTTGAACGCGGGGAAAGGAATATAGCCGTAATGAATCTCAAGAAAATCGCCAACGCTCTGGGAGTATCCCTCTCTGAGCTTGCGCGCCATCTCTAGCAGCAACTCGCGCTTCGGAGACAAAGCACATGGCGCCAGCGCAGAGCAACCAGTTTCTTTATCGAACGGGAAGAGTTTCGCTCGTCGGAATAATCTCAGTTTCTCATACACCAAGTGTGATCTTTGAATGCTTAGTCTAAAAAATTACTCATTTAGATTTGCAGAGCAAGTTCTTAACAGTAGGCTCGCCATCAAGCAAGAGATCCATTCCATCTTGCACGACCCTGCCATTGTACTGGACCAGCTTTCGCGCCCTCACTTCAACAAAGTTCTGGATGAGTTGTTTCGCCGCCATGGATGGCAAGCTCAACCTCAGGTCTTTCCCGAACCAAAGGACCCCTCCTCGAAAATGGATTTTCTTAAGGACCGCGTCGGTGTGGAAGTTGAGTTCGGACACTCATCTTTCATAGGTATCGACTTACTCAAGTTCCAGGTATCTTCTTATTCATCCTTGGACAAGATTGACGTTGGTGTTTATATTGTGACCACTCGCTCCTTTCAGAAGAAAATGATTTCCGACTATGCCCAAAAATGGGAAGGAAGTCTCACGTTTGAAAAGGTCCAGCGGTACTTGCCCCACTTGAAGAGTGCGATTCAAGTGCCTATTTACTTGGTAGGAATCGACCTATGACTATTCGCCATTAACCTACCCATCTGAACCTGTGAACGCTATTGGCCAGCATATTCGATCGGATTCAACGTGTTAATTCGGAGAACTCAGGATGAATAACACGATAATTCTTGAAAACGCCCTGGCCGCGTTTATGAAGAGAAATGACATTGAGCGGCTTGGTGAACACGAGGCATTCCAGCTATTTGCTCTGCGCCAGATAACGAAGGACTACGACCTTTCTGACAACGATATAGACTCTAGCATCGTCGATGGTGGTCAAGACGGCGGAATAGACTCCATAATTGTATTAGTGAACGACCAGTTCATAGCCACCAAAGATGAATTAGAGGACATCGATTTCGGGCAACATACACACGTTCACGTCATGATTTCCCAAGTGAAGTACGAGCCGTCTTTTCGGGAAGACCCGATCGACAAATTGCATATTTCTATGCCTCCTGTTCTGAATCTGGAGCTAACAGACGATGCGTTGCTTAGGCGGTTCAACTCTGGATTAGTAGAACGCGTTCAACTTCTTCGCCAAGCATGGCTCCAGTGTGCTTCAAAAGGCGGCCATTTCAGCATAGCGTTTATCTACGCTTCCAAAGCCAACGAGATATCTGTGAACGACAGTTTTCAACAAAAAGAGAATCAGCTAATTGACTTGACAAAACATTCAATAAGCCGCGCGAATGTTGTGTTCTCGAAATACAGTGCGAAAGAGTTGATGGAATTATTTGGACGTCCCCGAAGCCAGACAATGGAGCTTAGGTTTAAGGAGAATCCTATCCCGGTTCCATTCATAGATGATGAATACGGCTATGTGGGCGTAGTTTCTCTGGAGGATTACTTTACCTTCATCAATAAGGAACCTGGAAGGATTAACGAACAGATTTTTGACAGCAACGTCAGGCATTTTCAGGGTAGCGTCGACGTAAATACAAAGATCAAAGCCACGCTGGAGAGTGATTTCGCACGCGACTTCTGGTGGCTGAATAACGGCATCACCGTGATTGTTTCTGAGTGCAGGTCGGTCCCGAAGGCCCTGTTCCTTACCGATGTTCAAATAGTCAACGGCCTGCAAACTTCATTTTTGATTGCCAATCATTACACTCCTGGGAACCAAAGCGATTCTCGTTCCCTTCTCGTTAAGGTCGTGATTACCAAGAACAAAGAAACAATAGACAAGATAATTCGAGCATCCAACAGCCAAACCCCTGTCTCTCATGCTGTTCTCAGGGCAACAGATGAAATTCAACGCCAAATCGAGTTTTTCTTTGCAGGGTCGGGCTATTGGTATGATAGAAGAAAGAATTACTACAAGAATCAGGGCAAACCAGCCAGAAGCACATTCGGCATTCAGCAGACCGCCCAGGCAATCGAGACAGTGCTTCATAAGAATCCTGCCGCTGCACGCTCGAGCCCAACCGGAATTGTCAAGAGCGACAAGTCCTACGAGAGAATCTTCGATCCACATGTTGATTTCACAGCATACCTAAACTGTTGCCTTTTAGACAGACAGGTTAGAGACTTCATAAAGACAGAGCTCGAACGCGACTCGAAGAACCAAGCTCGCAATTTCTCATTTCACACAACTCGGATCCTCGCTTCGGTTCTCACCGGCCGAGCAGATTACACGACCACTGACGTAGCCAACCTCTCAGACGCATCCATACATGACGCTAACAATACCCGCCGCGCATACCAGTTCCTCGGACTGATTCTGACAAAGTATCAAAAACATAATCCTGATGAGAACATCATCAATGTTGCCAAGTCGAGGCGTTTCAGCGAAATGCTAAATCAAGAAATTGCACAGCTACTCTCTATTCCTGACTTGTGACCGAAGCGCGTCCCACCTGTCCTTTGTAAGACCGCGATCTCTTCCAATTCGTGTGATGTTGATGCCCGCTCCCTCATTAACATTACTCATGTCTAACCCTCCTCATTTGATTTGAATTGTAAGGCGTGATGCCTGTCGGTCGACAGCCTAAAGCTAACAATCTGAAATTTCGGATTGATGCCGTCGCATAGTTCCAGCCCGTATCTTATGCGCTAAATCTGCGCAATCCGTGAAACTTGTGCCAACGAAAGCGGGTATTAGTGGTTAAATCAGTGCTAATCTGCGAAACTTGTGCCCAGGGTATCCGTGGTTGTATTCCCATTTTGCATTTTGCACTGTCATTTTGCTCTTTGCATTTTGATTTTTGCTTTCCCCTCCTGTACCCGCAGCCTGGCCCCCGCGGCGAAGCAGCCTGGCCCCGTCTTCCCTGTCCGCTGGTCCCTGACCCCTGAACCCTATCGCTAATACAAAATTTTCCTTTACAACCACCCTCTTTTCGGGTATAATATGCCCTGAACTGGCCGAACCGACCGGTGAAACTTGTCCTGAGCGGAGTCGAAGGATCACTCAGGAGACATCATTCATGACTTGCAAAGCCCAAACCCGTATCTCTCACGGCAGCAAATGCCCCGGCAAGCGGCATACTGCGAAAGATTACGTACGAAATTATCAGCAAAATATGCAAAACAAACCCAATTTCCGCGATGCCCAAATGAACGTAAGTGCCACCCAATTCAAACCCAATCAAACCCAAAACAAACCCAATTTCATCGGAGGCCAAAATGAGCGCAACCCTCGGTCTTACAAGCAATTATGAGAATAATCCCGCTCCGCGGCTCGGCCAAGACAAACCCAAAACAAACCCAATCGGAGCCTATTTCGATGATAAAATAGGCAAAATAAAAGCCCCTTGCCGCACGCAAGGGGCCTTGCAATCACTAAGACTCAAAACGCAAGCTGGGCAACTGCTGTCGCCGGCTGCCATTCGCCGGCCAGCAGACCGTAATCGAGGAAGTTAATGAGCCCCTCACCACACAGAGCTGGTATCTCAAATGAAGGCTTCTCTGTCAGCCAATGGCTGCACAGGATGCGCAAATCCTCCAAATCAACATCCCAATCAGAATCGAACCCGCGCTTGTACGCAAACGGCAGACACTCCGGTACGACATGCACCTCCGTCGTGAACTTGTACGGAATGTCCATCCCGCTATCGAAGGTAAGCTCGACAAAAAAGGCCGTCCAGCCTTCCTCCGGCTCCGGAACCTTCGCAACGTACGTGCCGTCGCCCTCGGCGGCCAGCGGCGAGCTTTTCCACACCGGACCGATGCTCTCAAGCCGAAAGTCCCGCTTCTTGACATTGGTTGCCTGCCACAGCTTGACCTGCGTCGGCGTGGTCGTGGTTTTTACAGCGATTGAGCCATCTTCTTTGACAGACCAGCTAAATTTCGGCCGGTCCGAACCGGCTAAGATAGACTTATAGAAGACAATCAGGCTCATCGGAGCCTCCAGATTGTTAAGCCCATGATCCGTATTCGGAATATAGCGAAGGTATTTCTCCTCCGGCAGGTCGTGGAAGTAAAATTGCGCCGAGTCCGGCAAAAAGAACTGGTCACCCGTCGAGTTGACACCAAACTTCGGAATCGTATAGCGGTCCCGATACTCGTACGGGTCCACAATCTTTATCAACGCCTGACCTTCCGGCGTATTCAGCTTTTCAAAGACCTTCATCTCCTCGTAATCTTCTATCGCATTCGAATAAAAGCCGTAAGCACTATAGTGGTGCTTCATCTGCTCATCCATATTCAGCACATCTATGACAGCCGGAATAATCGCGATGACGCGCTTGTCAACCGCCGCCGTCAGCCACGTCGTCCAGCCTCGTTTGGAGCCGCCGGAAACCACAAACTTGTTCACATTGACCGCGCCCCCGCTGACCTTCGACAGATGGTCGTGAACCGTATCCATAGCCCGCACGGCACTTTTTACCATCGGCAGCAACAGCGGCCAAGTTCCGTCGCCGGTCTTGGCGTACTTGTCAAATGTGTAGGCGATTATCGCATCCTCAGACCGAGGCCTGCCACCATCGGGAAATACCAAAGGCTGATTCGGCACCATCCGCAGGTCCGCAATCACCGTGTTTATCTGCGAAGCTACCCCAGCCAAAATCGGGTCTACCGAACCGGGAGCGGAGCCACCATTGCTTCCGCCGTTTATCCACAGCAGTGCCGTATCACCCGTCGCGCCGTCAGGCTTCAGGACTGTCAGCCAATGCTGCCACAGCGTCCGGTCCACTTCCGCCTTGCTACGCCAGGACTGAGAAATCATATCCAGGACATAGGCCTTATAGCCCGGGCCGTCAATGGTCTTGACCACACTATAGCGGTAGTTCGAATCCGGCGCTGCGACATAATCGTCCAACGCCGTGCCGAAAGCAACGTGCGCAGCCCAAAGAATCGTAACGACCAATATCGTAGAGTGTTTGTGCGATTTCATAATTTACCCTTTCCTTTTGTCTGTCCTGCGGTTACCTTGTCCGAGCAATCATGCCTTAAGTGGAAAGATTCGCCGCAGATATTTGGCGTCGTAGCGGCAGCTTCCCTCTATTCCCAGCGGCATCTCGGTGCCTTCCATGACTATCCACCCACGATACCCGATGTCATCCATTGCACGCCGGACGTCCGGGAAGCTGATCGAGCCCATTCCGTAGAGGTTGTCGTAGTCCTTAGCGTGAAACTCGCAGATTTGCCCGCCGAGCTGTCGTATCTCATCATAGATATCGTAACCCGCTTTGTGCGAGTTAGCCACGTCATAGTAGACCTTGACGGCGGGCGAGCCGACCCGGTTGACAATATCCAGATGCTGCTCGGCACTGAGCCAGGATTCGACGCCGAGCACCACGCCAGACTCTTCTGCTTTCGGCGCTACCTTCTTCAGCTTTTCCACAACAGCGTCGGTCCCCTCTTTGTCGTTTTGCAGGTCAGCCTCACCAAAAAATGGTACGAGCACGACCGTCACGCCCAAAGCCTTGCAGACGTCGACGCTCTGGGCCACCCATCGCTCAGCACGAGGGTCACTCTTATAAGGGACGCCGTTGAGCACCCCCAGGGCCAGCGACGCTATTTCCATCTCCTGCTTTTCTGTTTCGTCGAGAAATCTCTTCTGCAATTCGGAATCGAAAAGAGGCAGCTGTTCCTCCCCACTTCCGAAGTCCACCTGCACACCATCGAGTCCGATGCGCTTGGCCATCTCGATAGAAGCCGGGTCTGTTCTCTTGCCAATTGTCCAGTCGCAGACGGCCAGCTTGAAGCCATTATACTGCACCTTCGCAGGCTGACGCTCGCTCAGAGGAGCACAAGAGCTGCTCAACGTAAGTCCTGCAACGGCGCGCACTGCATTCAACATCATCTCGCGTCGAGTAACAGATGTCCGTTTCACTTGGTGTCTCCAAAAAATGCGCAAACCAAGCCAATATTGTCAGGCTGACTTACTGATCCTACGCCTTCAAACCTTTCAGGTTCGCGTCCAACTTTTCCTTGCTGTTGATAATCTCATCCCAGGTCACTTTCCGGCGTTCGTATGCAGCGGTCCGGCCGAGAATTGTCACAAGATTGCTGCGAACGCTCGGCGCAACCGTTGGGTTATCGAACTTGCCCTCAGTAATACTCTCGTGGAATGTCTTGATGTTGGCAACAGCGCCTTCCTGATATATGCCTGGGCTTTTTCCGCCACGATAGAAATTCTCGCCGCGGATGATCACCAGATCGCCATATTCAGTTTCGAGAACGCCTTCAGAGCCGAACATCCGATTTCTTATTCCTTCCGGCTGGGTACCATGACCGTCGATCTGTCTCGAGCTGAACGTAATGCCGACATGGTTTGGATACTCGAACAGCCCCGCAAAGTGGTCCCAGCACGTGCCGACGGGCCGTACCGTTCGCCCGCCCGTTCCGACCGCCCAGACGGGCTCGGCGTCCATGATCCAGCTCATTACGTCCAGCGTGTGGATGTTCTGCTCGGTAATGATGTCGCCTGAAAGCACGCGGTCGAGGCCCCACGCTCGCAAACGATTCTCAGCACCGTCCGGATCGGCACGCCATGAATCATACATCCGCTTGAATGGGCAGTCCGCGTGATAGGTGGCCTCGCCGAAGGCAAAAGTCCCGAGTGCACCGTCATGGACACGTTTGATCGCTTCGCAGAAAAACTTGTCGGCGCGCGTCTGAAAATCCACGAGGAAACAACGTTTCTTACGTGTAGCCTTTTCACCGCTTGCGGCAATACTGTGACAGCCCGGCACGTCCACTGCGAGCGGCTTGGCAACGTACACGTGGCAGCCGGCCTCTACCGCCGCGGCAGCCTGCTCAGGATGGAAATATGGCGGGCTCTCGATGGCAACCGCATCGACTTTGCCCTCAAGTAGTCTGCGGTAACCCGACAGCCCGGTATACAGGCTGGATTTGGCAACACCGAGTCTGCCGAGCTGGTCGACCCGGTCCTGGAAGTAATCTGCACCGGCGACGATGTTGTATCCTCCATGTTCCTTGAACAAGCCGGCGATCCATACCCCCCGCCCGCCACAGCCGATCAATCCCAAATCGACCTTGGAATTAGCATCGTAGCCCCGAACAAGCTCGGGCTTGACCACCGTAAAAGACAGTGCAGCCGCGCTTGCGCCGGCAATGAACCGACGGCGACTAAACCCGTGCTGATTCTGTTCGGTGCTTGGAGTCTCTCTTTCATTTGACATTTGCAGTCCTCCTAATCTGAAGGGCACAGCTAACAACTGGACGGCCCATAAGCAGTCTTGTGCTTTTTTACACTCTTGAACTTCCTTTTAAACTTCTGCCTTGGCATTCTTAGAATAGCAGCGTCCCTTTGTCAAACTTTGACATAAACCTCCCGCTTGATCTTTCCGGTCGAGGTTTTCTGGAATTCGTCTATCCTTATTTCAAGATGACGCGGTGACACCTTTTCGAAGCCCGATAACTGCCGATTCTTCCGTTGACACTCATTGATGCTTTGCCAAACGAGGCTTTTGAGAACTTGTGGCTGCTTCAACAAATCAGCGTAACAGTGATTCGTATGGCTCTCTATTGCGTCCGACGCCGGCAGGACAATTGCCCTGATGGTCTCCTGGACTATCCCAGTGGGATCTTTCTGCAAACCTGGCACGACCAATATCTCCTTCACGAATCGGGCCTCGGAAAGCGCTGATTCAACAAGTTCGGGATTAACGTTCTTGCCACCGGGTAGCACAATCACAAATTTCTTTCTACCGGTGATAAAGAGATTACCGTCTTCGTCCAAGTAACCCAAATCACCCGTGTGCACCCACCGCGTCCCCTTATCATCGACCCTGATGGCCACCTCCGTAGCTTTGGGATTCTCGTAGTAGCCCTTCATAACACAGGGGCCGCCAAGGCAAATTTCTCCTCTTTCACCTGGCCCAAGTATTTGCTTTCTTTCATCAACAATCTGAACCGACAGCGTGGAAATTGGCTTTCCGACAGAGCCTAACTTGTCAGGCCTGTCGTTGAAGCCGTAAACGGGCGAGTTCTCTGTCGTGCCGTAACCCTCGTACAGCAGCAAGCCCCTTCTCCAGAACACGTCCAGCACCCACTTTGGCACCGGCGCCGAGCCTGAAAGGAAAAAACGCAGGTTATCCCAGCCAAGCTTCTTTGTGACCTTCTTTCCCACCAACTTTGGCTGATAGCGATCGAGCAGTCTAACGATTGCTTTAGCTTCTTTGGCTCTGCTCAGGTTTTCTTCGATTCTTTTTGCCAGAACCGTAAAAAGGGCAGGCACAGCAATGAAGATGGTTATCTCTTTGTCCCTGATAAACTCAGGTATCTGGCGGTATTTGTTCGTGTAAACATTAGTCGCCCCGACCGACAGAGGCAGAAATTTACCAACGGTCAGGCCGAAAGAGTGATGCGGCGGAAGTATGTGACCGAGCTTATCCTCCTGGGTTATCTTTATCTTTTCCACAGAGCCCTGAATATTGGCGATCAGATTAGCGTGAGTAAGCTCAACTTCCCTTGGGTCACCCGTAGTGCCGGACGTACACAAAATCACTGCCGTCTGGTCCGGCTCAATCTTTGTGTCAATTTCATCCAGCAGCTCAGGCGTGTTTTGCGGCCTGTCACACAGTGGCCCGTCGGCCATTTCCACGAAGCCCAAGCCCTTGATAACAGCGAATTGTCTGAGCTCTTGCCGAGAATCGGCATCCTGATAATCATCCGCCATAATAAGCAGACGAGTGCCCGTGTGGACCAAATGATTCACAACTCCTTCAGCCCCCCTTTCCGGGTCGATCAATACCGGGATTGCACCGGCAAGTACAGCTCCCCAAAGCGCAACATCCCAGTCTACGCGGTTTTTGCCTAAAATTGCGACCTTGTCCCCTATCCGGATGTTACCGCTGTGGATTAGCCAGAGCGCAAAGTTTTGTGCCCTTGTTCTTAGCTGGTCAAAGGTGAGTTTCTCCTGCCGTTCTGCCCTAATGATCTCGAGGCACACCTTGTCGGAAGGTTCGACTCTTCCAAGCGACTCACTAAATAGGTCGATCAAATTCCTATACTTATACTGCCTATCCATTTATCCTTTAGCCCCGTCCAATGGGATTACAATACCGCAACTCACTGAATCCCTGCATAATTCTTCCTGCCGAAAAATCATAGTGGACGGGAGTGTAACTTCTGAAGGCTGATATAGCAAGACTTTTTGCCAATTAACCGGCATTTTCCAAAAGATGGCGGAAGTTACCCTGTGACAGTCACAAAATCAGACCCTTGGCTCTTATCGCTGGTATTGACACTTTGTCGCAATAATGCCTGTTCGCGTGCACGCCAAGGAAGAACGATAACCCAGGGACCTGTCATCTGTGGCGCGGGTCACGAGCAGCAAGCAACCGCCTTTCTATGTAGGCTGGCAAAAAATACCGTGGGTTTGTTTTTCCTGCTTCACACAAAAGTCAACAGGCAGAAATTTCTTTATTATCTCCACATTTGTCAGAAGATGGCTGGAAAGCTCGTTGGTTGTGTAGCAGCCAGACTTCGAAATAGCCATGTAGATTAAAAGCTGGTCGGCTAAGAATCGGTCAGCGGCAGCACCGCTCGCCAAGAGACCTGCTGCCAAAACCACAGCCTCACCAATAACTTCGTGCGAAGGCTTACCTCGCATCCCAAACGCAGTCAATACTGTCGTCTGGCTTTTACTGCAAAGCCTAATCATTACGCAGTTGCCCGGACCATCAGAATCCGCCACCTCGATGTGTTCAATGTCTTCAATGGTTAGCTCGCTTTCCAGCAACAGTCTCTCCTGGCGCTGCGCGATATGCGCGGGCAGCTTGCTGGTATATATCCTGGCGCGAACTTCGGCGCGTTTGTCCGGCTCACAGAGATTGACCATCTTTTGCGGCTGGTTCTGCCAGGGTTGGATATCAAATGTTATCTTTCCGCCGCCGGCAGGAAAGAATCCGTGCCTTGCAAGTCTGCAACTGCCCTCGAACCCGGCGGTTGCAATAGCCGGCAAGAAGGTCTCGTCAAGAAAATCAAACGGCGGCGCTAATGGGTTATGAGTTCCGCCGGTGACACTGACTGTCGAAGGCGTGTCGGCCAAAAACAAGGCAGGCAGAACGGTCTGAATCACCAGCGACGCCGACCCCGCCGAGCCAATATCGAAACTAAAATCACCGCCCCGAACTGGACCCGGCTCAAAATCCAGGCGCTTTGAGCGCAAAGTAGCCCCCTCACACTGGCCGTTGCAGATTTCACACGCGGCTTGAACACAAGCTAAATGCTGCTTTGCCAGGCCCGGATTACGGCGGGCTGCACGAATATTCTCAATGTGCAGACTTTTACCGGTTATGCAGGCAAGCGCCAGGCTTGTTCGCAGTATCTGACCTCCGCCTTCGCCGATGCTCCCGTCTATGAGAACGCGGTCCATATCATGTCTCAGCTATATCAATAGTAGCATCCCCAATAACCAGACAACGTACCTTCTTAATGTCGAGCTGCGGAGTCCTGACTGACGCAATACCTTTGTCATCCTGCCAGTCATCTATGATACCTATCGCGCCATCTACGCCTTTTTCATCCCGCAGTCCTACCAGCCGACCGACAAGCATATCACCGCTTAGCCTGCCGCTCGTCTGCACCGCCACGTCTGTTAGGTCAACATCGTAAGGCCGTGCATTCCGAAAATACGTGGCAAATTGCTGCTGCCGATACTTGCGCCGGGCGTCCCATGTCTTGGCAGGTATTTCCGGTGCTTTTACGTGTTCGAGCGGGCAGTCAGGCCACGCCCAGCCCGCGAGGATGTCACCCAGTTCGTCATATTGTTGAACCGCAACGATCAGGTCCGGCCTCAATATCCGCTGTACCGTCCACCACAAAGCCGCCGCCGCTGGTCCTCTGATAAAGCCGGGCGTGTCGATTAAGACCGACTGAGTGATTTTAGAGACCTGCTGCACACCTTGGGCGATGGCGGCCGCCAACTGCAGCAGGTGACGCTCCGGCGTGACATCGCCAACAAAGCTGATTCCGTTGGCGGTGAGCTTTGAAAAATCGTCCTGTGGACTATCGAGGATGGCCCAGCCAACCGTCGTAGGAGGCCCAATATGGCTCTGCCCAATGTCTGCATCGACAATGCCAACAGACTGGCTCTGAGCCAAATGCTCTGCAAGAGCCGCTGTGAGAGTGGTTTTGCCGGTGTCCACACCGCCAAGAATAAGACACACACCTGCCGGCATTGAGCCTTGAGCTAATAGCTGCCGTGCGATTTTGTCCGCCCAGTCGTGTGACATTTGAGCCCGCACCCAAAGTTACTTGCGACAACAGCCCACTACAACCATATAGATAGGCTCTAAGTGCTTCGGCAATGCCAAGACTTTGCTGACAGCAGCATCGTCAAAGGCACCCACGGCTACCGACCCCAGCCCCAAAGACTCAGCCTGAAGATGCACGTTCTGTCCGGCGTGGCCCGCCTCCATATAAACATATCGAACGCCACGCTTGCCGTAGCGACCCGTGGTTCTGGTAAACTCCGCCGCAAAAACCAATGTCACCGGCGCGGCCTCAACAAATCCCTGCCCCCACGCAGCCATGGCAAGTGCCGAGCGCAGGTCCCCATCCGCCAGCTTTTCAAGAGCGTGCCTGGCGACTAAATAGTGAAATAGGCCATCCTGCGTAACGAGAAAAAGCTCCAGCGGATACGTCGCTCCGGCTGAAGGCACCGTGCGATACCTGCCGCGGGCAGCTTGCCCCTGGGCTGCCCATGCCAATTGGCCGATTTGCTCAAGTGTGAGAGATTCGGAGAGAAACTCGCGCCGCGACCGCCTCACAGCTATCGTCTGCTCCACCGAGACAGAACCATCAAGATTGGGCTCCGGAAGATTTACTATTTCGGCCATCACTAATCTCACTTTACGGTCTCAATCTCCGGTAATCATATACGGGCGGGCTGATTTTGTCCAGCCCTGTTTGGCGTACCTGATACTGGCACGATTGGGTAGAGAATCTCCATGCGCAAGCCCTTACTGTCGAGCTGTGGCTTCTCCGGAAGTGTCGCAGCATTTGCCATAACAGCCTGGCTGGCCGTCCAGGCGGTTACAAGGGCATCAATAATATCGTCCGGGCCTGCTCGTTTGGGTTTGCGTGCTCCGGCGACGAGCTCCCGGACGTCTGCAAAAATGCCCGCCAATAGCCTCATACGTTCGGTTCGGCCGACGAGACTTTTCTTATTTTGCTGCATCGGCTGTTTGCCGTTTAGCGCCCAAAATGAAACCTCAGGGTGAATCTCGCGCACACGCCGCTGAAGCCTCGGCGTCATCGCTTCGTCAACCTCGCGAATCTTGGGCATTATGAAGAAGCTCTGCCTGCTCAGCTTCTTGCCGGAGTGTTCAAAGCAAATCCTGCTGGCTGTTTCAGGGTCTTTAGCTGAAAGACATGGCCTTACCGGCGGCGCAAAGACACTACTGGCCCGCGGTCCGCCAAGAATCTTACGTGCCGCGAGATCACATCCGCGAGCCTCAGCGCCATCACTTAGCCCGATGGGAATATCGATGCAAACTAATTCGCAATCGTGAGTTTTTGAAAGCACCTCGGCGAAGGTGTTTGCCACCAGAGAGTTTTTCAACGTAAGAACACAAGAGGCATCTGGCCGGCCGGTTTGCTTCACCGCCGAGACGATAGCAACAAACCAGCCGGCTTTGCATCCATCCACACCAGCAACCTGAACCAATCGCAGGGACGACATAGTAGTCAAAACATCTCCGCCAGAATTCATTCCGCCTTTGGAGTTACTATGAGCCTTCTTTTAAGAATGACAGGATTTGTAGTATCTCATCGATTGTGCTATCGCAATCCTGATGGCTCAAGTCGAATAGTCTGACGCCGGGGTAGTCCTTCACCTCCCTGATAAGGCCGCTGCCTTTCTGTGCTACGGTGGCCAGTACCGACTTCTCGGATGCAAAGAGCCGACGCACGGCCGCAACAAACTTCTCAGAGAAGCATTCCATCTTGCCAATCTCGTCAATGACGAATAGCTCAGCATCGCTTTGCTCGACATCTAAAATGGGCACGACCTGTCTCTCAAAGCTGGCAACATTTACGCCGTATTTGCCGACTTTCGCCGATCCTCGCATGCCAACGTGGGCCAGTGTCCCGGTGGCCCCATCCAGCCGAGTCCAGCGAAAACCTTTGCGTTTATCTTCTTTGCGGATTTCCTCAGTATAAAACCCTGCCACCCTTTTGCAGCCCAGACTCTCTACGATTTGCATGACAGCGGTGGTCTTACCGCAACCGGGCAGGCCGGTTAACAAAATTTTGGCGGATTCAGGCTTCATAAGTGCAACCTACGGCCTCTTAAGTTTCGTCCAGCTTTTAAGTTTGCCGGGCGTGAGTGTGTTCAGGACATCTGCTTTCGTTGCCCAGCCTCGCCCGGCCGTTGCCACGCCATAGCCCATCAAGCCAAGCCCGGCGATACTGTGAGCGTCGGTTCCGATGGCCAGCTTTACCCCGGCTTCGATTGCCATCCTGCAGTGCGTATCTTTGAGGTCCAGACGCCAGGGATTCGCATTCAGCTCCAGGGCCGTGTGTGTTTGAGCGGCATGTTCGATAACAGCCGCCATGTTCATATCCATCGGCTCGCGCTGCCCAATCAGCCTGCCCGTTGGATGCCCAATGCAGTTGACATAAGGGTTATCCATCGCCTTCAGCGTGCGAGTGGTTACCTTTTCGCCTGCACTGGCCAGGCCCGAATGTATCGAAGCTGTCACAAAATCCAGCTCGGCAAGCAACTTATCGTCAAAGTCTAAAGAGCCGTTGCCAAGGATGTCAACCTCCGTCCCGGCAAGCATGGTTATGCCTTTTAGCTTCTCATTGAGTTTTCGGATTTGCTTGATCTGCTGAGCCAGCCGTTTCGCGTTCAGGCCGTTCGCAATTGCAGTCGATTGTGAGTGGTCCGTGACGCAGACAAATTTATAACCTAAGTCTCGCACAGCTTCGGCAAGTTCGGCTATGTCGCAATTGCCGTCGGACGCGTTCGTGTGGACGTGAAGGTCGCCCTTGATATCTTCGGCCTTAATCAATTCAGGCAGAGAATGGCTTTTCGCGGCTTCTACTTCCCCACGGTCTTCGCGCAGCAGCGGCCAAATATAGTCAAGGCCGAGCTTGTGGTAAATCTCTTCCTCGATCGGGCCCGCAATCATCTTCTCACCCTTGAAAAGCCCATACTCGTTCAGCTTCCACTTCGCCTTTACGGCGATTTCTCGCAGGCGAACGTTGTGCTGCTTTGAGCCGGTAAAGTATTGCGCCGCTGCACCGAAGCTCTCCTTCGGTACGACACGTACATCAACATGTACGGGTGCAGTCTCTGTTTGTATGATAGTCGAGCCTTTTGTCGGCCCGGCTGCAAGGACCTCCTGAACGAACGCTGCCTTTGTAAATGCCTTTATGATTCTCTCACCCTTGTCAGCGACGACGAGTATGTCGACGTCGCCGATGGTCTCAGCTCGGCGGCGGAGCGAGCCGGCAGGCTGAATCCTCTCGATGCCGGATATTTCCCGAAGAAATCCACTGACCACATCTGCCGCCTCCAAGGCCTGGTCGAGTCGGATTCGGCCGGTAGATTTTTCAAGAAACTCGATGCCTCTTGCGATCGTTGCGGCCTTTTTCTCGCCGAAGCCCGCTAACTTGGCGACAGAGCCATCCTCGATCGCGCCTTTCAGCTCAGCGACATTCGTAACCTTCAGATTCTCATAGACGGCCTTTACGCCTTTGGGCCCCATGCCGGGAATCGCGAGTAACTCAAGCAACGTGGGTGGAATTTTGGCCAGTAGCTGCTGGTGAGCGGTCATCGTGCCGGTCTTTACGAACTCCTCGATTTTAGCCAGGCTCGACTTTCCGACACCTGGAACTTCTGCAAGCTGTCCGCTTGCCAGCAGGACCTCAACATCGGTTGGTATATCCCCAACAATTCGCCCGACCTTTCGATATGTGTTGATGCGGAAGCGGTCCTCGCCAAGGATCTCCATGATATCCGCCATTTGGTCAAAAAGCTCCCTTAGCACGGCGTTTTTCATAAGGTTGATTATATCCCGCTACTCACAAAAGCAAAGTGATAATTTCTATGTCTGTCCGCACAGGCTTTTCAGCTTACAAAGCTTGTGAGAAATTTGTTATAATTGCAGCATCGATGTTGGACGCCGGTTTCTTGATATTCGGCGAGTATCCAGTTCGCCTTGGCGGAAGTATCGAGGTTCGAGAATGAAGGTTCAGTGCGAATTATGTCCGAAGCTGTGTTTGATTGAGCCGGGCCAAAGCGGTGAGTGCCGGGTGCGAATCAATATAGATGGCGTACTGCGAACTGTAGTCTATGGATACCCCTGTTCGATTAGCGTCGACCCGGTCGAGAAGAAGCCCCTTTTCCACTTCCTGCCGGGTACCGGAATTCTTTCCATCGCAACCGTCGGCTGTAACCTTCACTGCAAGAACTGCCAGAACTGGGATATATCGCAACGCAATCCGGAAGATGTGCCAGCCGAATTCTGGGCGCCCGAAAGGCTTGTCGCACTTACAAAACGCTGTAATTGTCCTTCACTGGCATATACGTATTCTGAGCCAATTATTTTTTATGAATACACGTACGACACCGCAAAGCTGGCCAAAGATGCCGGTATACGCAATGTCCTTGTTACTGCAGGCTATATAAATGAAGAGCCCTGGAGGAAATTGCTCAAAAATGTTGACGCAGCCAACATAGATTTGAAGGCAATCACCGATGATTTCTACCGCGAGGTCTGCTCAGCGACATTGAAGCCGGTTCAGAATGCACTGATCGTGGCAAAGGCGAGCGGCATACTCGTTGAGGTCACGAACCTGATTATTCCCACGCTGAACGACAAGCCTGGGCAGATACGCGAGCTTTCCCGCTGGATAAGAGCAAATCTGGGCGGCGAGACACCTTTGCACTTCTCGGGGTTCTTTCCGCGGTACAAGATGCAGCATCTGCCGCCGACTTCGCTCAAGACACTGGAGACGGCACGAGAAATCGCGATCAGCGAAGGCCTAAATTACGTCTATATAGGCAATGTTGCAAGTAAGGAAGGGCAGAACACATATTGTCCGGGGTGCAACAAGCTGCTAATTGAGCGGATAGGCTATACTATCCGGCAGAACCACCTTAAACAAGGCTGCTGCCCTGACTGTGGCAAAGAGATTTACGGAGTCTGGAAATGACACGCAGAAAATTTATTCGCAAACTAATAAACGCAGTATCGGCTGTCATTGCGAGTTTACTGTCTGTCATTGCGAGTCCGCCTTCGGCGGACGAAGCAATCTCAAAGCCTACTGTCAAGAGATCGCGGCGGACTCCTCACAATGACTCCGGCCCAATGCTTGACGCGCCGCCATTAGGCTCCCCACGCAAATTTGTGCGGGCCGTTCGACTCGATACATATCCAGGCCCATTAAGGCCTTTGCAAAACACGTCCAAGCAGAGCAAATGGAGTGGCTGATATGAAAATCAAGTGCAACATATCATTGGCAAGCACGTCTCTCTTGAACTCAGCGATCTTGATTCACTGTATTCTTGGACTGCTTTTCATCAATGCGTGTAAGAAGCAGACTCCCGCCTCACCGAACGAAGCAGCAGAGCCAAAAACCGAGAAGTCGGATGAACCGGCAGACGTTGCCGAAGACGCGAAGGAAAAAGACGCCGTCGCAGCCAAGAAGGTCGTTCTCCGCGCGTCGCTTGCCGGCAGCTGGTATCCTGCCGATGCCAAAACGCTTACCACACAATTTGAGGGCTTTTTCCAGAAGGCCGATGTCGAGCCGATGAACGATGTCATCGCCTTGATTCTGCCGCATGCAGGATACGAATGGTCGGGCCAGACGGCGGCCTCCGGCCTGTTATTGGCCCAAGCCATCGCGCCTACATGGAAGAGATGCTCAGTGTGCCAAGAGCAACCCACTGCGAAACCCCTCTGGGTGAAATACCGCTGGATACTGAGTTCATAGACAAGCTCTTAAGATTTGCGGTTTTTCAGAATCTGCCCTATGCACATGAGCATGAAAACAGCGTCGAGATGGAGCTGCCGATATTGCGCTATTGTCAGAAGGATTTCAGACTTGTGCCTATTGTCGCCGGTCAGTGCTCGTTGGGGACTATCAGGAGAGCAGGCAGCATTTTGAAAAGCCTGATTGATAACGAAACGCTGGTCGTCGCAAGTTCCGATTTCGTGCATTATGGCCGCGGGCATGGCTACGTGCCGTTTACCGACAACATACCCGAGCAAATAGAGAAGCTCGATATGGGAGCGTACGAATACATAAAGAAGCTGGACGAAGAGGGCTTCCTCGAATACAAGCAAAGAACCGGAGCTACGATTTGCGGCGCCATACCAATAGCAGTGCTGCTCTCGATGTTCGACAAGGACGTTAACGCCAATTTGGCGAAGTACACTATTTCCGGCCAGCTAACGGGAGATTTTTCAAATTCCGTAAGCTATCTCTCAGTGGCCTTTGCCGGACAGTGGCAGAACTGTCCGGAGGTCCAACCAACAAATGTCCCCAAATTGACCGAAGAAGAAAAAGAACAGCTTCTCACTTTAGCCCGCAAATCAATAGTCCATTATCTTGAAAGCCGGCAGCCACCCCAGCCTGACGACTTTGATGTCACAATCAGTCCACCGATGAAATTGCCACGAGCAGCATTTGTGACACTCAAGAAAGATGGTCAGCTTCGGGGCTGTATAGGTGATATTTTCCCGCGACAGCCGTTGTATAAGTCGGTCATTATCAACGCCATTAACGCCGCCGTCAACGACAGGCGTTTTCTTCCGGTGACAGAAGCCGAATGCGGCCAAATCAAGATCGAAATATCCGCGCTGACTGCCCCTCAGGCCATTTCCTCGTACGACCAGATCAGGGTCGGCGTAGACGGCGTTGTGTTGAGCAAGGACACCCGGTCTGCCGTGTTTCTGCCTCAGGTGGCGCCCGAACAAGGCTGGGACCTAAGTCAAATGCTCACGCAACTGTCACTAAAGGCGGGATTACCTCCAGACGCCTGGAAGCAGGGTGCAAGCTTTCTGGTCTTTCAGGCTGATGTTTTCGGTGAAGAAGGATGAGATTTAGCCGCCCTGTCAGAGATAGGTCGCAACAGCAGGTCACTATCGGCTCGCAACAGCTTCTCAACGGGGCCCGCGCCTTTGTCATATTCAGTTACGGGCTATTCACCATCGCAGCGCAAGCATTGCTCTTTCGCGAATTCATTACTACCTTTGAAGGCAACGATATAAGCGTTGGGACCTTCTTTGCCTCATGGTTCTTATGGGTGAGCATCGGAGCGCTGCTGGTCTACAAACGCAAGAACTTCGCTGAGAAATTGCTCGCAAATATCGAATTTCTATTTCTTGCTTATCTGCCGGCCTTTGTTCTGCAAGCGATGTTGATTATCTACGCCCGCGAGCTGGCCGGCATCCCAATCCTGCGTTTTCTTTGTGGGACGGGGCCGGGGGGCATCGAACCATACGCGAGGCTGACCGTAAGGGCGATCTTGCTTTTGTCAATCGTCGTCAATGTCCCGGTCAGTACAATAACCGGGATGCTGTTTCCAATTGCCTGCCGATGGGTCCGGCGAGGTTTCGGCCTCGCCGTCTCGCGCGTCTACATCATCGAAGCTGCCGGGAGTTTCTTCGGCGGACTCGCAGCTACGCTCCTACTTGGACTCGGTGTTAGCTCAGCAAGCCTCTTCTTGATGCTTGCCCTTATACTTTCTGCATCGGTATTCTTCGTCCAGACCACAAAGACACTTACACAATATTCCTCAGGCGTCACCGGGCATGGGGCACAAAGAGCATTTTGTGGCCTTTTCTTTTTGGTCTCGCTTTCTTTCCTGCTCTGTCTGACGCTCGGAGCCGACACCGCCGTGATGCAGCGCGTGCGGACCGTAAAGTGGAACAGGCTTCTTCCAGCCGGCAAGCTCGAAGGCTCGTTCCAGACGCCGCAGGCAGAGTATCTCTATGGAACGTACCGCGACCAGTGGGTGGCCGTTCGAGAAGGTAGCGTCTGCGAGGCACTACCCAACGAGAGTGTCGCCGGTCGCGTGGCGGCTATTACTCTCTGCCAAAAGCCCGATGCCAAGAGCGTCTTAGTCGTTGGCTCGACGCTGAGTCTCTGTCGCCAGCTCCTGAGCCTGCCGCAGATTGAGCGCGTAACTTGGGCACATTCCGACAGTGAATATGTACAGGAAGTTAACAAGTTCATACCCGTAGAGTTTCGAATCAGCGATGAGCGATTCGACCAACCATCCGGTGACATCCGTTTGATGCTCGCTGACAGAAAACAATATTACGACATCGCAATTGTTGACCTGCCGGAGGCCACCAGCTCAGTTCTAAATCGCTATTACACACTTGAGTTCTATCGAGACGTTAAAGAATCCCTGCGCCCCCATGGCCTGTTGGCAGTTCGCATAGCAGGCGGTGAGAATATCATGGGCACAGAGCTCATCAATCTCGGCGCTTCTACGAAGCTGACTCTTGAAAAGGTCGTGCACCAGCCCATCGTTTTGGTACCCGGCGATGACACTTGGCTTCTCGCGTCTGATTCCGAAAACGTTACCGGCGAGCCAGGCATCCTGCGAGACCGCTTTGCAGCAATTCAGGGAGCAGCGAATATTTACCCTCCGGAGGGTCTGCTTTCCGTCTATTTGCCGGACCGTGCCGACAAGGCCCTGGAGGCCTATTCGACTGCTGATTTGCCGGAAGCGCTTTTGGTCAATCGCGACGCCAGGCCTTTGACGCACCTGTACAATCTATTGCTTGCAGCGAAACAATCGGGGGCACCGCTGACCAGATTTGTCAAGCTCCTGGCCTTGGCGGGGCCATTGGCTTTTCTTATCCCTTGCCTGGTACTTGTGATTTTGCGCGTCGTGTACGTTCTGTCGTCCGTCGCTCGTCGCCTAACGCATGTCTCACGAGCGACGGGTCACGAGCCGCGAGCCACGAGCTTTGACAGCTCGTTTTTGGTCTTCTCATCCGGCTGGGTGGGTATCGGCGTGGTCATCATCCTGATGTATCTGTATCAAACACATTTCGGCTCGCTCTACCTGTACATCGGGGTGATTTCATCTTTATTCATGGTAGGCTTGACAATGGGCGCTATCATCATCAGGCGGATTCTGAGGCTTGCCGTCTTAAAAGAACAAGGCCGAGAGCCGGCACAACAAACAGTGTTATTCGGCGTAGTGTTTGTGCACGCATTGATTCTGGCTGCGGCAGCCTATTGGTCGACCGGAGAATGGACGGCAGCCGGCGGCACCATGGCAAGCATCTTAGCACCGAGCCATCTGACCTTTGCGGTTGCATTTGTTCTATGTGGCTTGTGCTCCGGCTGCTATTTCCCGCTCGCCGCCGCCCAGCTTGCTGAGTCCGGATTCGAGGCGGGCGCGGCTGGCAGCAAGCTCGAAACCGCCGACCACATCGGTGCTTCAGTGGGGGGCTTAGTGACGAGTCTGGCCCTTCTTCCTGTGCTGGGGGCAAAATTGGCCCTGTTCGTGTTCATAGTACTCATTCTGGCCAACCTGCCACCCGCCGCTTTGAAGCTGTATAAACCACAAAAAATCTTGACCCTCGATACAACCGCCTTTCGTTTGCGTCGCGCAGCTTTCATCCTGTTTGCGGTCGGAACATCTGTTGTGCTATGCTCAAATCTGCTCGCCACCGCTGCCGCACGTCTAAGACCCGCACTGCCACGATATGCAGCTCAAGCACTCGCTGGCGAACTGCGCCTGCGGCAAGAATCAGCCGTTCTTGCCGATAGTGCTCGAAGCATCAGCTATTTTAGCGTTTCCGACCCCAACGATAAGCTGACAGGCTATATCTTCAGCTCACAGGACCTGGCACCGGAGGTTCGCGGCTTCGGCGGCAAGATGAATCTTGCCATTTATCTGGACGACCCCAACGGCAAATTGATTGACTTGCACATAATACGATCCAACGAAACGCCCGCCTACCTTGACATGCTTAGCAGACCCGACGCAAATAACACCACGTGGCTTGATGCTCTCAAGGGACATCACCTTTTTCAGCCCGAGCCTTTTGCCGACCTTGATGCGGTAACCGGCGCCACCGTAAGCTCTAAAGCTATTCTCTCTGCACTCGAAACGTCAGGCCATAGATTCGCAACACAGGTTCTCGCACGTGCGATTCAACCAGGCTCGATTCAGCAAAAGCATACGGCCGGCTACCTACGGGACACACCGGGCCTATATCTAATTACTGCTTCGCTGCTTACGCTGGTCGTAATCTACGTCGGCGGATTTTGGACCAGATTGGCTGTGCTCTTGTTCAATGTCGTCGTAGGAGGCATCGTCTTAAATGCACAGTACTCAAGCGAACAGATAGCGACCGCACTGTCTTTGCATGCCCCTGCACCGGGATTGACCGGGGCGTTTTTGCTCGTGGTGGGCGTGCCGGTGCTGGCCATGCTATTCGGCAACATCTACTGCGGCTACATCTGTCCTTTCGGCGCCGCACAGGAACTGCTTGGTTACCTTATTCCTAAAAGATTCAAGCAGCCCCCGTCCATAGAGACCATGCAGAAAGCAAGATTTGTCAAATATGTGGTACTCTTTATTCTGATAGCCGTGTTCTTTGTTTCGAGGGACCGGACAACTCTTGGCTCGGATCCGCTGATTTCAGTTTTCGCACGGCAATTCTGGCAACTAACACTACTGATGATAGCAGTGACAGCTCTGATAGGTTCGCTTTTCTATGTCCGTTTTTGGTGCCGGTATTTGTGTCCCGTGGGCGCGTTTCTGTCGCTATTCAATAAAATCGTAATCCTGAAGCGCTATGTGCCCGCAAAAAGATTCGGCAAGTGCGATTTTGGCCTGACCGCCGGCGACCACCTGGATTGCATATATTGTGACAGATGCCGTTACCAGGCGAAGGTGGCCGTCAAAAAAGAACCCTCGCCCAAGCCCGCTTATGCGCCAGCTTGGCTGCGGGCTCGGTATTTCGTAGCCTGGGTTCTTGTAATAGCGATACTCGTATCCGCCGTGTCTCTAAAAAGGTTTTCACAGGTCACTGCCGTCAGCAGCGATTATTCGGCTGCTTTTGTTTCTTCCGGTGGCCAACCAAGAGACGTCGACATGCAGCGCGTCCGCAGAATGATTCAGCAGAAAAGACTCTCCGACCGGGAAGCCGAGTTCTACAAAAAGGTCGAGTAGTGTTATTGATAGCTGCGTTGTTGACAGAAAACAAGCCGGTTTCCAGCTATGGGTTGACAGTTTGGCGGCTTCGGCGACACGGGCACGGCAACAGCATGTATGCTCCTACACTCGCAAAAAACGCCACACTTAAACGCCACAATTAATCTGCAACTAAGAGGCTAATCATCACCCCAACTAACGAGCCGTATGATCCCCAACTCAGAAAAAAAGCCGTCAGTGGGGGAACACTGACGGCTTCGCATCAACTTCATACTATGTGATGCTCATTTTTTCTTTCCTGTCTTCTTCGTTGGTTTTTTCTTGGGTTTTGCCTTTTTTGCCATCTTAAGGCCTCCACATAGTTGAAAGTAACCATTGATAGGAACCGCTTCGCAAGCGGCATCTACATCCATTAATCCCTCAGACCGTTCCGTGTCTATAGGGTATCATCGTCAAAATCGTCCTTCTGGTAGTCAGTGGGCAGATTAACGTTGTCCCAGCCACCGACAGATTCTCCTCCGACAAGCAGACCCTTCTCTGACAGGTTGGCGCAAGCAACGCAATACCGGGCCCACGGAATTGCATTCAATCGTGCTTTCGGGATTGGCTCATTTTCGTTTTCACAAATCCCATATGAACCGTCCTCGATACGACCGAGCGCATCTTCGATCTCTACAAGCAGCTTTCTTTCACTATCCATTAAGCCCAAGGTATTTTCCAACTCGTAGTTATCGCTTCCAATATCGGCCATGTGGAACGGCATATTTGACAGATCGGTCCTCATTCTGTGCAGTGTCTCGTCCTCCATGCAAAGTACATTACTCAGTATCTCGTTACGTTTGTTCAGTAACAGGTTTTTGAACCGTCTTATCTCCGCAGGTCTCAGCTCGCTCTTGTTGGCTCTTCTCTTGCCCATAATAACTTCTACCAATGATAAACAGACCCTGGTCTTCTACACACTCACAAGATGCACGAAGACCTTGGCCGCCCCCTATCGCCCAAGAAAGCTACACAAACTCCTTACAAAAACCCGTCTGAGCGGTTGAGCGCTCGTCTCAATCTCGTCCGCTGTCATCCCTATCATGGCAAACGAAAAGAATCCAAAGACAAATCCCGCCACGGCACAAGCAAGTCGGCGAATCTTCACCGGGTCTATTCTGGGCGATAGGTATGTTGACACTTGATTCTCAATCTCCTCCAAATAGCGCAAGTAGGGCTCTTCCAATTCGTCCAAAGCATCTGATTGAAGCTTGGCCATCACCTTACCCTGAAAAAGCAAAATGAACTCTTCCCTGCTGTCTGTAAAAAACTCATAGTGTGCGTCTAACAAATGCTCCAGCATACCTTCGAGCTCTTCAGGTCGCTTTTGGCATGAATCGATCTTCTCGATCAGATGTTCTATTGCCTCATCCACCAGAGTGACTACGATTTCACCTTTATCCTCAAAATATTGGTAAAGCGTTCCCTTGCCCACGTCAGCTTTTTCAGTAATCTCTTCCACAGTCGCGGCCGCAATGCTCTTTTCACTGAAAACATCAAGCGCGGCTTTTTTCAGCCGCTTCCTGGTTCTCTTTGCTCTCTTTTGCGTCCGGCTCTTCTCATTTTTTAATGACCGTGTGCCCATTGCCGACCATTTCGTCACTTCTGACCAAATAGTCAAGAAAAAAATGCCATCTTCGCGAAAATTTTTGACCGAGTGTGCTGCAACAGAGGCTTGCTCGGCAACAAATACTAAATTCGATTGCACATGCAGGAATATCAGGCCAAAAAGCTCTCGCGACCGACAGGTTTGGCTCTACAAAAAGGTCACGCAGAATTATCGACTCCCCTCTTGTTGACGAAGCGAATCGTTGGGAAATTTACGAGTTTGCAGCTTTCGGTTTGGCCGTCGGTGGCACGCCGACAGGGTACACCTCAACGCCGAAAGTAACTGATAAGCCATAGAATAAGAGTTAGCATGATTGATATGAGGATGCAGCTTGCGATCGGAAAATAGAACCGCCAGTTCCTCGACCCAAATTCCAGGTCCCCCGGCAATTTGAAAAGGCCAATCCGACCAAGCAGCACCATCAAGCCGCCAACCAGTGCAATGACTACTCCAGCCCCGATTAACCATTTGCCAATCTGTTGCGGACCAAAATCCATCATTACTCCATTCCTGCGTATACTGGTCATAATAAATTATAAGAGCCTTTATCATTGTTCAACTATAGTGTTACAATATTCTTCATGAGCAAGGCGGATTACGACATCCGGATAGGCACATCGGGGTGGCATTATGACCATTGGAGCGGGCCTTTTTATCCCGATAAGCTGCCAAAGAGCAAATGGTTTGAGCATTATGCCCAGCACTTCAACACCGTCGAAATAAACAACACATTCTACCAGCTGCCAAGGGAACAAACGTTCAAAAACTGGCAGGAACAAGCCCCGGAAGATTTCCTGTTCACCGTAAAGGCAAATCGATACATCACTCACATCAAAAGGCTCAAAAACGTTGCTGAGCCTCTTGCCAGATTTCTGGAAAGGGCTGAGCTGTTAAAAGAAAACCTCGGGCCAATTCTCTATCAACTGCCGCCGAGTCTGCACAAGGACCTGGATCGCCTAAGAGCCTTTCTGCAGCTATTGCCCAAAGACCAGATAGCTGTTTTTGAATTCAGACACGAAAGCTGGTTCTCACGGGATACGTACGAACTGCTCCGCGAATTCAACGCTGCCTTTTGCATTCACGATATGCCCGGCGTTCCAACCCCTCGTGTAATCACGGCCGATGTAATTTACATTCGCTTTCACGGCGCAACCGGCAAATACGAGGGAAATTACCCAAAGCCCGCCTTGCAGAGATGGGCGAAGTGGATCAAGGAGAGCACGAAAGGAATCCGCAGCGTCTACGCCTATTTCAATAACGACATCCACGCCTACGCCGTCCATAATGCAAAAGCATTGAGCAAAGAAATGGTCGTATCGTGAGTACTCTCAAGGTGAACTTATCTTCGGTACGAACAAAGGCAAACGCGGTTGGCCGCTTCATCAATGTGGGCTTCTTTCAGACGAGGACATTCAAGCCCTTTTCGATCGCGTACCGGCGGACAGATGCGATTTCCTGCAGGGTGGGATGACGGTTTATTTGTGGATTTGAAGAAGCCTTGTAGCAGGGGCGGTACTGGTCCATTACGTTGATGGTGGTCGAACTTGAAATCTCCCCTGCCAAAAAGTCTATAATCTCGAAGCTGCCTGCGAGATTGTCCGGCAGAACGAGGTGCCTTACCAAAAGGCCTCGCGTAGCCAAGCCTTTTTCTACCTGAAGGTCTCCCACCTGGCGATGCATCTCTTTGACGGCGGCCAAATTAGTCTGCGGGTAATCAGGCGCGGCACTGAGCTGCTCGGCAACATCAGAATCCGAGTACTTCATGTCCGGCATGTAGATGTCCACGTAACCCTCAAGTAGTCTTAGCGTTTCAAGCGAATCATAGCCGCCGGTATTGTAGACCGTCGGTAGTCTCAGGCCGTCCTTTCTGGCCAATTCAATAGCCGCAACAATAGCAGGGATAACGTGGGTAGGGGTGACGAAATTAATATTGCAGCATCCATATCTTTGAAGCTCGAGCATAGATTGGGCCAGCTTCTCAATCGTTATTTGGCGCCCGTTGCGATGGTGACTTATGTCGAAGTTTTGACAAAAGATGCAGCCCAAGTTGCAGCCGGCAAAAAATATGGTGCCCGACCCGCCGGAGCCAACAAGGACGCTTTCCTCGCCGAAGTGAGGGCCAACAGAGCTAACGACGGGCATATTGCCGATACCGCAAAAGCCTGTTTGGCCCTCGCTGCGATTGACTTTGCACTGGCGCGGACAGAGCTCGCAGGGAGTCATTAGGTCCCACAGTTTGCGGACGGCGTCACTGAACGAATCGAGCTCAATTGGCAAAGGTGTCATAGCCAGATTCCGTCCCCAAGTCATGCCATCAGGCAAGAAGCTCTGGTATTACCATCCAATCGACTTGCCACTCGTTCTCGTCGACGCGGCTCAGGCGCACGATGCCGGCATTTTTGAATGTCACCGTACCCGCTGACTCAGGTCCGGCCAGAAGCAACGATGCAAGTCTGTTCAAGAACGGCAGATGCCCAACGATGGCAATATCCTCTACCGCTGTGGCAAGCTCACTTGCCACCGCGGTCACATCATCGCTGGGTGCCAGGCCGTCGCGGGCGATTTGGCCCCTGTTTGCCTTGATGGCTTCAGCCAAAACCTCAGCGGTCTGTTCAGCTCGTTTCTTCCCGCTGTGCCAGATATAATCTACGGACAGGTTCAAAGGTTTGACGAACGCAGCTACTTTCTGTATGTCCCGCAGGCCTTCTTCAGTCAGCGGCCTTTCGGCGTCAACTTCTCTGGGAGCGGCTTTTGCATGTTGGACAAGATATAGTTGCATCTCTTGATCTCCGTTTGCGAAAGAAAGGTCAGATTCTTCGCCCGACTCAGAATGAGCGATATGGCGGATCTTCGTCTGTCAGGAGTCTCTGAAGTTAGTATAGCATTATCCCTCACTTTGGCAATAGCCCTCGAAGTGCTGCCAGCGGCACGTTGAGCAGCCTCCCTCAAAGCCCGCAGCCCGAACCCACTCATAGGTCAGTCAAGCCGACCAACGCTTTGCACCCTGTGCTTTTGTGTTGCGGAACAGTTAGGATTTAGATATACTGTGGTTTTCGCAAGGTAGGGCTGAAGTAGTGGAAAAAAGCGCAAAATCAAAGGAACACAAGACCGGCATTGCGCATCCTGAAGGTGAGCAGGAAAATGCAGCAAAGGGGCAAGAGCACTTGGAAGAAGACCAGGATTCGCTCGCTGCTCGGCTCAGGACAGGCAATCGTTCAGCCGCAACCGAGCTCGTCGATGGATACTATGAACAGATATATTTGTATATGAGGAGGCTCGGCCACGACCGCCAGATGAGCGAAGACTTGACACAGGAGACCTTTCTTCGTGCCTGGCACCACATAGGCCAGTTGAGGGATGGTAAGGCGTTAAATGGTTGGCTGTATCGCATTGCCGGCAATGTCTCAAAGCTGTACTGGCGCAAGCGCAAGGCCACAGAGCCCAGAGGTGCTAAGATAATTGACGTGATAGAAACTGGTGAGACTGAGCATGACAAAATCAGTCGTGATGAGGAGCTTCACCGGTTGAATGAAGCTGTCTCACGGCTGCCCCGGAAATTCGGGCAGGCGATTGTTTTGCACTATATGCAGCACTTAACTATAGCCCAAGCTGCCCAGGCAGCAGGCGTAAGGCAAGGTACTTTTAAGAGCAGACTAAACAGGGCCTTGAAGGTTTTGAGAAAGCAGCTCATCTGACAATCCTGCTTCTTTGCTGAACCGCAGAATGCGTTGCCCAGAAAGGCAGGGCCGTGATGAAACAAGAAAAGCTAAAAGAATCACTGAATCAGTTGGCGGGCCGAACGGCTGAGCCTGCTCCACCCAGCCTCGCTGAGAATATTAAGCAGCGGATTCCAGCCAAGCTTGCAGCGCACAGAGGCGGGATGGATACCATCAATATCATAATAGATTTGAGGGTAAACAAGCTAACGGCGGCAGTTGTAATAATTATTACGATGATTTTGTTGGCGAACTTCTTCGGTAGTCGGGGTTTGCCCGGAGACGGGCTATTCCAAGACAGTAAGATAGTCTTCCAATACATCCTGGGGGCCAGTGCCGGCAGAAATGAGCTGTCAGCGGTCCGGTCCAGATACGAGTGCTTGGTCAACAAGGGCAACGAGGCAGTGTATTACGGCGATAAGACGGACGTGAGCGATAGTAATGCTGTACTGCTGCAATGGAAGCTCTCCGATGGCCAGTACAAGGTAATCACGGGCGATTTGCAGGAAAAGGCCGTCAGCGCCGAAGAGTTAATAAGACTGCAGGCTGAGATGCTGCAGAAGAAGATAAGGCGGTAGGCATCACGGTAGGCTAAGCGCAGGCATTCCTTAATTGAACTATCGGCCTTAACGTGCTACAATAAAGGCAGGTACGTCGTAGTCTAAGAGTGTGTATTCGTGATATCTGAAGGAGTGTTATGATTTGTAGACGCAGGGCTTTTACACTGATAGAACTCTTGGTGGTGATTGCCATCATTGCGCTCTTGATGTCGATACTGATGCCGGCCCTGAATCGCGTCAAAAAACAGGCCAAAACCGTTGCCTGTCAATCAAGACTGAGATCGTGGGGTATGCTGTTCAAGCTCTATACGGACGACTCGGACGGCTATTTCAATGAAGGCTGGGGATACGAGCACCATCATCCGGGCAGACCTGGGGAGTATGGTCTGTGGATGAATGCGCTGCGGCCGTATTACAGGGATAACTGGGGCATGCTTCTGTGCCCTATGGCCACCAGAATGGTAGAAACTCAGTATGGTCAGCAAGACTGGGGTACTTTTAAGGCTTGGTTCAAGGATGCTGCAAATCGCTATCGAACCGCCAGTGAGGGGACAACCAAGCGTTTTGTCGGCAGCTACAGTATAAACAATTGGACCAACTACATGATTGAGCGCCGCCCACCGAATCGTGAGGTTGCATATTTCTGGAAGAATGTCAATAATGTCACAGCTAAGAACCCTGTAACTGGGCTTGGCAAACCAGTTAGTACCAATAATATTCCGGTGTTTGCAGATGCTACATGGCATGATGCGTGGCCGTTCGAAGATGATGCCCCGCCAGCACATCCGGATGAGTTCGGCTGGGAGAGCCCTACGGTAGGTTCGCAAGAAATGAAGCATTTCTGCATCAACCGACACAACGGGTTTGTCAACTTCCTCTTTATGGATTGGTCCACGAGACGCATCGGACTCAAAGAGATCTGGACGTTGAGATGGCACCGCGAGTATAACATCAACGGCCAATGGACGAGAGCCGGCGGTGTTAGCCCAAGTGACTGGCCCGTATGGATGAGAAAATTTAAGGATTACTGAAGAATTCGCAACTGTATGGAAAAGGCCAGTCTCTGTGGGCTGGCCTTTTTGCTTGGTGGCCAACTTTGGATAATCCGTCTTCTCAGAACAGACAAGTGTGAATCATAAAGGTCTTAATAACGTACCTGTCATGGGAGACGCAGCCTGGCGTGCCGACGGCCAGCCATTCCAGAGCGACGAGCCGCCCTCATACGAGGGGCAGCCGCGGACTGGAGTCGGCACAGGCGGAAACGAAATGCGCATTTTCTGCATCAATCGACACGATGGGGCCATTAACGTCCTTTTCATGGATTGGACCATCAGAAGGGTAGGGCTTAAGCAGTTATGGCGCTTGAAGTGACACCGCAATTTCGATACAAATGCTCTGCCGCCGATATGGCCCGAGTGGATAAGACGTTTCGGAGATGACTAATAGGTGACTATTGCGCGGAAAAGGCCGGTGTAAAACCCAGTTGTTGTCGGCACCGTATTGAGAGCAAATCGGCAGTTTTTAGTAGAGGATTGCCACTGATTCTTCGATCTTGTTGATGACCTCGGCGGCATCTGAAAAATCAGATACGTAGCCATCGAAGCCCTTCTGCAACAGAGCGGTGGACTCCGAATCGCTTAGACGGTTCGCAATGGCTATGATCTTTATGGTCTGCAAATCCTCATCGGCACGGATAGCCTTGCAGATATTGGTCGCATCTATACCTTCGGCCAAAAGGTTGACCAGCAGAACATGGGGGGCAAATTTGTGTGCGGCTGCGCCGGTCTCAAAATTGCTCTGGACGGTTTGCACCTCGTAATCGCCTTTGACTCTCAAAGTATCGACCAAAGCCAATGCGGACTCGTGGTCGCTGTCCACTACAAGGACTCTGATTTTACCAACTGGAAGGGCTGCCGCTGGTATATTGTGTACTTTCATAAAGCGAATCAGCTCACTGAGCGGTATTCGGCGGTCCTTGCTGCCCGGAATGCGATAACCCTTCAGCTGGCCGCTATCAAACCACTTCGAAACCGTTCGTGGAGCCACGTTACAAATCTTCGCTACATCACCCGTTGTTAGTACGTTCTTGCCTTTTGCCATCTTTTGATTCCCGTAGTGCGTATCCGACCGTACTCTCTAATTCGGCCTTGAACGGCAGGCCGTTTAATCTAGAACCTGCAATTTGCGCTTTGTGCCTGATAAATCACTACCTTAGAAAAGCTACGTCCCATAAGCGAACCCCGCTGTCCGAAGAATAGTATGACGAATAAAAGTGCCTTCGTTCGGTCGGCATAGCCCGCTAAATGTCTTTGATTCACAGGCCGCGAGTAGTACAATTCTACTTATAAAATTGACTGTGCGTTTCTTCAATCAGGAGACGTCGTTATGAAGATACACCTATCTCGGCCAGACATCACGGAAAAGGAAATCGAGGCGGTCTGTGAAGTGCTTCGCAGCCCTAATCTTGCGCTCGGTCCCAAGCTGGCCGAATTTGAAAGAGATTTTGCCAAGTACGTCGGCACAAGCCGGGCTGTCGCGGTTAATAGCGGAACCAGCGGTTTGTTCCTGTGCATGCTGGCGCTTGGAATTGGCCAAGGCGATGAGGTGATCACCACGCCGTTTACCTTCATCGCCTCTACGACTTCTATTATGATGTCGGGTGCTGAGCCTGTCTTTGTTGATATTGACCCGGTTAGTCTGAACATCGACCCCGAAAAGATCGAGGCCAAGGTTACCGACAAGACAAAAGCCATTCTGCCCGTCGAGATTTTCGGCAACCCCGCCGGCATCGACAAGGTCTGCATAATCGCTCGAAAGTACAACTTGGTGGTAATAGAAGATAGCTGCGAGGCACTGGGCTCTACGTTGAAAGGAAAGAAGGTCGGCACATTCGGCGCGATGAGCGTATTTGGTTTCTATCCCAATAAGCAAATAACGACGGGTGAGGGCGGCATGATTTTAACCGATGACGATGTTTTTGCAGATATGTGTGTATCGCTTCGCAACCAAGGCAGAAGCAAGGATAGCGGCTGGCTGAGCCACGAGCGGCTCGGCTATAACTTCAGGCTCAGTGACATCAATTGTGCACTGGGGATTGCGCAGCTTTCGAGAATTGAACAAATCAAGGTAAAACGCCGGCAGGTTGCAAAATGGTATCAAGAAATGCTCGCGGACGAGGAAAGAGTAACAGTACCGGTCGAGCCGGACGATTGTGATATGAGCTGGTTTGTCTTTGTTGTCCGGTTGGCAGATAGGTATTCTGGTGAACAGCGCAATCAGATATTAGAAGCCATGAGAAAGCGAGACATCCAGGTCGGCAATTACTTTCCACCCGTGCACCTTCAGCCGTTCATGGTTGAGCGATTCGGCTACGAGCAAGGCGACTTTCCTGTCACCGAATCCGTCTCTGAGAGGACCATTGCCCTACCGTTTCATAGCAATCTGACCAAGGATGAAATAGCAACTGTCTGTCGGACATTAAGAGAGACCTTGGACGAAAATTTCCCGGCATTATGACCAAGGTGATTCTCATAGCAGACTTTATTGATTAGGGCAATCTCAACGGTAGCGCAGGTAGAACACGTCAGATAAAGCCTGCCTGCTGACCGATTCCATACTACAAACCCTTGGCGATACAGAGGATAATGTGCATTGTGGCTGCATTTTGCGTTTGGCATGAGACGTTTTTTATTTTAAGTATTAAGTAGAGACAGAAGGCCGGCTGGGGGTGTGGCCGACAACACTTTTTCCTCCGGAAGGGAGAAAATCTTAATGAGCAGCTGGAGAACGAAGCTCATATTCTTACTGGTGGTTTACTTTGCAGGCTTTGCAACCGCGATTTACACCTTGGCTCCTGCGCCTGAGAAGCGAGCCCATCAGCATCGCGAAAAGCAATTCGCATACGCCGCAATCAAATCGGACAGATTTGCGAAATCTTTCAACCGAGGGATGCACAAGGCTATCGATTTTGGCAAGGATGCCACCCGTAGTGCCGGTGCTTTCCTAAAACAGAAACTCGATGAACGCTAATTTCGAACTGATGGACAAGGAGTGGATAAGCTAATAAGTAGAAGACCTATTACTTGCTAACGACTTTTGTTGCTCAAGCTTCGGAGGGGGGTTTATATGCAACATTTGTTGGCCGTGGGTCGCCCAGGCCCACGGCCTTCAATATATCGCCTCCAGCTCATCAAGGTACCGATGTAACTCCTTCTGTGTTTTCAGAAAAAGCAGTTTCGCAATAGCCTGCTCGAGGGCTATCGTACACTCGATGGAGGATGACCGCGCCCCGAGATGCTCGAAGTACTTGACGGTGTCCGGCTTGGAGTTGTTAATGCTGTGCTCGATATCGAGCGCCGTCACGAGCAGTTTCCTGTCGTCGGGAACTGTCACGTTATAGCTAAGAATCTCAGGCGCCACGTGGCCTGCGGGCTCCGATCTACCCATGCTTTCGGCTTGCATGAACGGATGGCTCCATACGCCGACTCGAAGGCCATGACCCGCACCTTGCCATGTTAAGCAAGGTAAATACCGAGTTCAACGCCCACTCGCTTGATCTCGACAATTCGGTGCCGGGGGGATTCGCCGAGAAATCTTACAGATGCGTCTCCAAGTTGAGGCACCATACATGAAAAGTTGTCCTTCGTCGGTCGCCCTACAGAGCATTGACGAACCAAATTTTCCAGTTCTTCCGGCTTAGCAGTCCAGCCGTTGCCCGCGTAAGACGGAACTTGACTGCTCTGTGGGAGAAAAGACAGGTCATCATAGGGCTGTCCCATCTTATCAGTTATTCTCATATAGAAGCCCCATCCCCCCGTGCGGTTGCAGACTTTCAACAGGAGTTGGTTCGGCCCAGTTCTAAGCCTTATGGGGATGATGTCCTGGTCCACCGCGGCGCCGCGGTCAACGGCTTTACTCAGGACAAGCTCGCCGTTGAGCCAGACCTTGACGTCGTCATCGCTGCCAATCCTCAGTTGCACCTCTCTTGTGTTAGGTGACTGCACGCAGGTGGCCGCGTATGCGACCGCCCATTCAAAGGGCTGTATGAGTTGCAGGAGATTTACGTATCCGTCCATCTGTCCGGCCTTCGGCCTGAACCACTTGGCTGTTTTGCCTTTGCCGGGGTATTCGCTCGTGAAATCCACCTGCGTCTCGGGCGGATATTGAGTATCGAATCCGGCCTTATCGGTGTTATCGAAAGGTCCGATGATCATCCAGGCATCGTCATCGAGCAGGCCGGTTGCCTTGCAGTGTTTCCGTGCTTGCTCCTGGTTTCCCTGTTGCCTGTAGAGGTCTGCCAATTTCAGGTGTACTGTGACTGCGTTAGGCTCTGACTCCAACGCCTTTTCATTGGCGCGAATCGCATCGGCCAGTTGCCTGCCCTGCTGCCGCTCGTAATCTTCCGCCCAGTCCAAGATGGCTGGATATAGGTCGGGGATGGACTGGCCCTTGGCTCTGTTGCGATAGAGTTTCAACAGCTCGTGAGCAAATTCCTTGAAGCGGACGAATTTTCTGTGGTGAACCATTGTGTCGACGGCGCTTCTTTTGACAATGACTTCAGCATCCTGTTTTTCATAGTTGTCGTACGCATACAAGACAAACACCGCCCAGGTCATGTATTCATTGAATGTATATTCAGGCCGGCGGTAGCCAGTTTGCTTATTCCACGCATCGAGGTCAGCGAATGCCTCATTCACTCGGCGGACGTGTTGCTTGGTAACGCGGTTGACGTAGTTATGGTCGATTTCGGTAAAGACAACTCTTGAGAGTAATCCCTCTCCAACCGCATCGGTGAAGTCCTGCGGCTCACCAGGGCCGCTTATGAACATGATGGTCTCGCTGAAGCCGTTGTTCTCGAAGCTGCAGGTCTCGTGAGAACTGCCGATAAGGGGAGAAAAGACCACCTTGTAACAATCATGCCTGGCGGGAAACCGTTCTTCAAGCCATGTCCACATCCTGCGGACGGGGACCTTGTTTCTGTAAAGCCGTATCTGTTCTTGATAGTACGGTAAGTTATCGCGGTAGAACTTCCCGAAGTTGCTAACTTTTGCGAAGTCTTCCACAAGTGTGAGATGTTTCTTGAAAAGGTTCGGCCTGCGCATATTAGAATAGAGTCCACCGTGGATGATTTTATCGCCTTTAAAGACATAGCAGACACTGTTGTCGCGGAAGTTATAGGTGAAATTGTAGTTCAAATCAGATTCTGCAATCAGAGGATGATCTTTGAAAGGTTTGAAATGCTCGAGCAAGCGTTTGTAGTAGGCACCTTGCTTGTGAACTCGCCAGGGATCGTTGAGCCCGTAGTCAGAGATGGCGATTGCGATGTTTGCCAGCTCAAAGACTTCTGGGATCTCGACAAGAACTTTGCCTTTGTTCTTTTCGATGTAGTCGTCGGTGTACCTCGCCCGGAAGGACAGGTCGGAGAGTGATTCCAAACCCTGTAGCTTTTGACAGGCCAGCGCCGCCAAGAGAAGCGCTATCGGCATTGCAATGCTAAGAAGAAGCACGAGCTTCCTTGCGGTATTGCTTTTGTCATTCATAGTCAGAGCCTTTCTTTCGGGTCCTGCGCGGTCGTTCAGCATGTGCGAACGAAGTCTGAAAAGGGCATTATACGAATCATAAAGAACTTCTGTGCCGTATAAAAGGGGTCCTTCACTGCCATTGAGCCATCGGCAAGCTGCGCTTGAGGCTGCCACTCGGTGTTGTTGACATAATTGCCTTCTGAGCATTCATCGGCAGGGGCGCATTCAATTTTTCGTAACCGTATTACTTGATCTTGCTGGCCCGGTTTATTTAGCCGTCAACGAGACATCAACCGTATTGCTTATCCTGTGTTTGGGCAGATGTCTTTGCCAAATGTACGTACCATAGTCATCAACATTCTCGTTCAAGATATAGTCCCTTGAATAATCGCAAACTTTGAAATCTGCAGGCAGTATCAGAATGAAATTTTCCACAGCCTCGCATCCAAAGCTATTACTCATTCGCAGATGATACGTATTGTCTGGTGATTTTTTGTGTAGTTTCTTCGGATCATTTATCCAGTAAATTCCGCCTCGAGCTTGACCTGGGTGCAAGGGCTCATCAAGTTTCCAATACAAGCGGTATTTGCCCGGTGAGAATTGCCTGTGTTGAATGAGGCGGATTTGTTGTTTCTTTCCGTTTTCATCAAAGACAGCCAAATTGGGCCGATCAAAATTACCCAGACCGACTTCTCCGGTCCAGATCTCGTTGGTGTAGTTGTATACGCCTACAAACCCTCCAAGCCGGAGGTTAAATTGATCGTCAACCAGGTAAATTTGCGTATTGACGGGGACAACTGTCACATCGGTTACATCTTCTAAGACCTCAAGGCGCAGGTCCAATTGATCGTCAACAGAGTAGATTTGCGTATCGATAGGGATGCCTGCCGCATTGGCTGCTTCTTCTACAACCTTAAGATGAAATTGGACACAGTATTGGATAACGCTTTCGGGCAGCTTTTGAAGCGGGTCCTCGATTGTTTCTTTTATGATAGTTGCGCCCACCGGTACCTTGAAGTCGAACAATCCTTCCGGCGGTGAATCGTCATAATATATTTGTGTTGCGTGTTTGAGTATTTCATAAGTACCAAATTTCTCTCCTGCAGTAACCTTGATACTGATCGGAAGTTTTGTTTGCGGGTCAATCAAAGACACAATCTGTACTTGTGGTGAAGACATCTTCAGCTCTATGACCTTCTGGTTCCTATTGAGGTCACAGACTTCACAATATGTTATTCGGCCATCAAATCTTTCTGACAAAAGTCTCATACCTTCAAAAAACTCACCCAAGCGAAAGACGGAGCTGACACTTGGCCCGTCCTTTATTCGGACGGTGTTGGTTCTCAGGTCGTGATAGTAGGTATTTTCTGGTGTTGAAATCATGAGTCTGTCATCGTCGATGTGATTTATATAGCAGTATTCCATCAATCCTGTGTTCGTATCAACTTGGACCCACATTTCAATTTGCCTGTCATCCCAGTCTCTGCCAAATATATGCACGGTTGGAACGCTTTTTATCGCTTCAATGGTTTGTTCGATAGCATAGGCAGGTGTTGCTCCGTGGTCCAATACGGTGGTCAATCCAAGGACGACGGCTATCATAATCACTGCTGCGGTGGCCAATTTGACTATTCGACTTTTCATAATGGTCCTGGAGACTTTCGGCTGAGCTACCGTCGATTTTGCTATCTTCCACTTCTCTTGCGCATTTAGAGCATCGTTAAGGTTTTTCTCGTGCATCTGGGCACTGGCTCTGAAATGCAGCCTCTTGAGCAACTTTTCTATGTCTTCTGCAGGTTTCATTTTTCTACCTCAGCATTCAATAGTGACCTTAGTCTGTCCAATCCGTACCTGTATCGACTCCGGACTGTATTGATCGAAAGGCCTTGTGAACTGGCTATTGCTCTGAATGTCATCCCGCCTTGCAGATGCAGCATTATTACTTCTCGTTGCTCGTAGGGAAGCTCCGCCATCGCCTTAGTCAACTGCTGTGACTGCTCATCGTATATAAGCGACTCTGGTGCGTCGTTTGAATTTGAGCTGACAGGTTCCACTTTATTCAAGCTGCTGAGCTGCCGTTGTCTTGCCCGGATTTTGTCTCGTGCGCGATTGGCAACAGAGGCTGCGATGTAGTTTTTGAGATTGCCAGTGAGTCTTATCCTTTCCGCAGATTGTGCAAACGAGACAAAAACGTCGTGCACGACATCTTCAGCGGTACTGACATCATTCAGCAGACTAATCGCCAGTGTTAGCATGTGGTTCTCGTATTTCTCATAGATGCGGCAGAGGGCCTCTCTGCTGCCAAGCTTGAACCTCCAAACGAGCAGTCTATCTTCCATCTAAACCTCTTTGGTGGTCGTTGAAACGGCCGTTCATCATCCATATTACGATTGAACGACACATTTTAGTCTGAAAAAAAGTATTTTTCCGCCAGATTTGATTTTGCGAAGCGAGAAAGTGCCTCTACCACCGAGAGCGTATAAAAGACAGGCCCACGATGGTCGGTCCATCTGGCTTGTTAGGCTGCTATTCGCCAAGTTAACCGCGCACGGGCGGATAACCTGATTGCTTCGCAAAGAGCAGCAATTCCTGCAAGTAAGGACGAAAAGAGCTATTGCCCGGAGAATTCCACTTTGAGGGGCAAATACACCAACGTTTGACTTCGTTTATTACCCCTTGACTCAATGACATCTACCAGCAGTATTATCGAAAAGCCGTTATCTCTAACGGTGCGGTTCGGCGGCGACTTCATGTTTGCGGCGTCCGCCGCAACCACGGGTTGGTGAGCGGATTTTAGCGCTGCTGTTTCGGCCTTGCCATAGGCGTAAGTCAAGGTACAGCGCCAGCACAAGTAGAACTGAGGCGGTGGCAACTCCCGGAACGTAAGGACCAACTACAACGACCCGTGTCGGGTGCTTAATTCCGTTGAACAGTGCAATCATCACCCACAGCCGGGACAGTTCTGTGCCGGTGAATTTGCGTGGGCAACTCTGATGGAGAACTCCTCTATTGGCTCGCCGGAGACGGCATCGGTAATCCGGCCCGATATGCCCCCCGATCTTCGGTCGTCTCGACAATAAAATCGACAAGCGTAATAGCTTCCTCCTTACTTTTATGGTCCTTCCGCACGCGGATCTTTTGCGGTGCGTAACCGTCGGCATTGGCCACTATATCATATTCCTGTACCCACATCCCTTCCTTCACGCCGCCGCTGGCAATGAGGTTCCCAAACCGGTAGCGGCCATTCTCATCGGAAACCACTATCTGCTCTTTGTCTTTGGGTTCCATCGAGTGGTCGGAGTAGGGATCGTGGATGGGTAAGGGGGCAGCACGAACCTCGACCCCTCTGATGGGTCTTCCTCTGATGTCGGTTACTCGGCCCGTTACGGTCATCCGCTCGGGGAAAGCAAGAGCCAGAAAGAAGTATCCGAGCAGTCCAATAACCGAAAGCGCAACGATGCCGATTACCGTGACTGTGAGCACAACGATGCCCTTTAGTATCAAACGTTCTATCATGTGTTCCGCCCCTTTGGCTGTGACGGCACGCGGCTTAACACACACACTAAAGCGCCTGAAAATCGGGTGATGGGGACCAATATCCCGCTGGCCTTCAAGGACTACGCCTTCATTCGTAGCCGAGATTTCCCTACAAGCTCGGTAACGTTCCAAAACCTTCTGACACTATTTTCGGCAAATTCAACTTGAAGACTTCCACCATTCTTGCCGTTCATTGCGCAGCCGTTAGGGCCACAAGCTACCAAAACGCAAAAATTCGCAGACGGAAAGCGCTGACGCCACTTTGTATGCCCGCACGTCAAGCGCTGTTTTGGCCCATATCGTCGAAAGCGACTTCACCGAGTCTGGGATCCTACTTTTTGAATACTACAAGAGAGGGAGCTTGCGATCTGCCCCACTTTTGGTATCCCACTTCTTATCCGGATATTCTTCCGACTGTCGCGCGCCTGGCGGAAAAAAGCAGGCCTGTGAGTACATCAACACCTTGTGGAGATGACCCACTAAGCGCTTGATGTAGCCAAAGAAAAGTGCCGCCAGGCCAAACTATGCAGCCAAACCAATCCAGAACTTGCCGGTCATCATCCCGGCAAGGAACGGGATGAACCGGTTCACAAATACTACTACCAAGTCCACAACATCCTTGGGTATCGCCACACAGATCAGCTTCTCCTCGATTTCACAGCCACCACAAGCTTCGCGTGAACAAGCCGCAGCCGTCGTCCTGCTTGACTGCTCCATGAAAGCTCCCTCTGTGACGCTTGAAAAGAAGATTCCGCCTAACTGGAGTACAGGTCGCTACCACCAAGCGCCTTGCCCCGCTTTGAAGTGGCTGTCTGACAGCACGTTGTACAGCGGGCTGCGGTCCACAAACTAACGCTGCACGCGTGGGATGATGATGGATATTGGGCCGGCTGTCACTTACTCGACCTTGACCTTTTGCGGCTTTCTCTTGCCTGCCTTATTCGCCGCTTCTTCCAAGTCCTTGATCTTCGCGTCGAGAATAGAACGAAAAGCGAGCAGCTTCTCTCTGCGGGCTGCCATCAGATGCTTTTTGGCCTCTGTCGGGACGAAATCAAAAAGCAAGTCCAAGAAATGTCTCTCAGCATCGAACAGAGAATTGATCAAATCAACGACTTTATCTTGCTTCTTTGCCATAACTTATTCTCCTTTAACAAAGGTGATCCTTAGCTCGTCCGCCTCGAGCGTTGCCTTCTTGACCTGCAGCAAAGCCAAGACGCTGGGAAGCAGTATCTCTCTTCGGTAGCTGCCTATCTGGATTGTCAGCTCATCCTCGTTCTTGAGGATACCAAGCTCCGCCTTTTTCACAAAGGGCAGCTTGAGAACCAAGACGTACGCCTGTCCTTGCTTGATGACCTGCTGAGGTCTTTCCTCGTAATAGACCCTCATGGGGTCATCGTTGCCGTAGATGTCTCGGCCGAGCTGCAACAGCAGCTTGCGTCCGACGATCTCCGAGCGCATAAGATTGCTTTTCAGGACAGGCAGAGGCGAGAACATGCTTTCGACCTTAGCCATGTACTTTTTCTGAGATTTGCGCCAGCCAGAGAAATAGGAATCCGTAACTTCATCCGGCAGAATCCGGTTTGCGATGACACAGTCGACGGGGTATCCGTACAAATTTAAATACGTATAAGCCCGCTGTGTCTCCTCTAAAATAATCTTTTCGGGGTTAAGGACAATGCGGACCGATGTCGTTCTTGGCTCTCCCAACAATTCCTTTAGTGCGCCGATGTCATCAAATAGGTTCTGGATCGAGCCGTATACCACATCCTCCGGGATTGGGATCGACATAATTGTTCTTTTTCTCATTGCCCGCAGGGTCTTGGCAATCTTTCTCTCGACTGGGAATATCTTTTGCATCCACCAGCGAGCAACCTCTGGAGCACTCAATAGGCGCAAAGTCTGCCCCGTCGGGGCACAATCCACGACCAGACAATCGTACTTACCTGACCGATTGGCTTTGTGGATGCGAAATAGACCAAAAAGCTCATCCACGCCGGGCAAGACCGCCATCTCCTCAGCAAGCATATCGTCGACGCCTGTCGATTTGAGAAGGGAGGCCATGTATTCCTGGATCGTCTTCCAGTTCGCTTCGATCTCTTCAAGTACATTGACCTCTTGTGCCCAGAGATTGTCGCTAATCTTCGTGGGAGAATTGCCCAACGTCAAACCAAGGCTGTCGCCGAGGCTGTGCGCAGCATCGGTGCTGATGACCAAGCTCTTGTGCCCGAGTTCAGCCAGTCGCGTTGCAGTCGCGGCGGCAATCGTGGTCTTACCCACACCGCCCTTACCTGTAAATAGCAGTACCCTCATCTTGGCTCCATAGGAAGCGTGAAGTTATTGTCATATCCACGTAACCCTCCATTTTACAATAATATGATGCCTTGTGGAACGTCAATTATTCTCCAATCGCCTGCAGGAAACCAGCCAACCGATGACCAGGCCCGCCTTAGTTCGGCCGCTTCCGTCTACCGCCAGCGCCGGGACTACGTCTCTGACCATCGCGGCAATCCGCCGCATCTCTGTGTTTTCGCCACAAGATTCCTTTGATTTCATAGCTCGCTCTACCGCTTTTTGTGAATGGGAGGCCAGCTTATGTAGCATCCGGCACGACCACAATAATCGCGACACATTTCGCCAGACGTCTTTTCCAGAATACGCTCTTCTCGCAGGATCTGTTCGTGAATCAAGACGATGAGTCCGACGGCCGGCACGAGAAAGATCAGGCGCCCCTGAATCAGGAATGCCGCAACAACATACAGGTCCAGGCTAACGAAAAACTGAGTCCGGCCTTAAATTGTCTCAACGGATTTTCCCAGTCAGATTCTCTTGCTGCTCATGGATCCGCTCGCTCCTCGTCCATCTGGATCAGAATCACAACTTCACCTGCTCCGCCTTAATCAGAAACAGAACTCTACTTTCTTTTGTCTCGTTTTCTGCACTGCTATCATCTTGTTTCGTGGCTGTTGCGGTCTCTACAATCTCAATTAGCAGGGCTTCGCCAAGACGGATTCTCACACTGGGAACCTCGAAAGTCTGCTGCCCTTCAGACACTGAACAGCTCAAATCCATTTGCTGGTTACGTTCCTCAACTTTTACATCCACCCCGAAGCCATCGAGACCGACGGAGGCTGTGTAACCACTTGGGCCTATCACCGTCGGTCGTGCCAAAAGCCTCAGTACATAATCCGACTTCAAAAACTCGAAGATAGCCGTGACTTTCTCGGCGCCGAGTATGGTATAGCAGACCCTATCAGTCGCTGGCGCAACCGTAAACTCAATATGCTGTTTCTCGAGAAAATCCAACCAATCCTCCGGCTGGCCCTGAGTTTGCAAGTACATCATATCCACGAGTATCTGTTCGCCCTGGATCTCCTGGCCCCGCTCATCGATAAACCGGTCCAGAGCATCCCTGTAAAGTGCGGGAATATTAGGCTCAAAAAGAGGTTGAACAATACTCGCCCCGTATTCCACTCGGGTGTAGTCGGTGGGAATATTGGGCTCAAAAATGTTTGGTTCAATCTCTGCATTCCACTGGGGTTCATATCCTATCACCTCTATTGCCATCGGCTTTCCATCTGTGAGAAAAGTAACATATCTATCACTGCTAAGTAATTCGGCCTCATACCGAATAGGCAAACCAGTTTCGATATCAATCCAGGAGCGTGCCACGCCGCTATCGACCCGGATCGGAATAGCTGCTGCCATCTTTGAGTGTCTAATCTCAAAACCCTCGGCCTCTCTGCCGTTAATTACTTTGCGTCCTAACGGCGTGGGCATTTCCGACTTAAGCAACTCCACTATAGCCCAGAAGTTGGGCTGCCCCCAAAAGGCACGCTCTACCTCATTCAACCCGGTACGTTCATACTGCTTCAGCGGTGGCACGACCCTGATGCGCAGATTCTCGTTTGTAAGCCAATAGATCCGATGCAACAGCAGGCCCTCTATGTTGTACATATCCTCCCTGGCTCCATATTCTGAAGAGTAGTAACATACCGCATTTGAATTTAGAAAAGATACTTCGGTCCCGTCGCATGTGAAGATTCGCGTCTCACGGAATATGGCCGAATTGGCCTGTTCAATATTTTCAACCGCTTCAGCCCATACAACGCTCGTTCCATCAATCGAAGTGCCAAAGTGCATGATGCCCACAATTACCACTGTTATTATCAACGCAGCAGAACCTAATTTAGTGATAGGACTTTTCATAATCGCTCTCCAAATCTTCATGGGTTGTTCTTTCTGCCGAGGTTGATTTGCCAAAGCAGCAAGGAGGTCTTTTTCAAGCTTGTCGCGCTGCTCAGGATCAGGCACATCGTCGAACTTGATCTCGCGAACGAAATTTTCAAATTCTTTTTCGTTATCAGCCATTTGCCTCACCTTTGACCTTCTAATTAAATCTCTCTGAGTCCTCTGTGACCTCTGGCGCCAGCTCTCTTATTTTCTTGCGGAGTTTGGCAAGCGCCCGTGCTAATTGGCTACGGACGGTGCCGGCACTGCTGCCAAGCACCTCGGCAATTTCGGTCAGCTTCAAATTTTCAAAGAAACGTAGCGTGACGATAGTCTGGTACCTCGGCCTCAAAGACAAAACAGCTTCTCGCAAAACAGCCAGTTTCTCATCTGATGTGTCTTTGCAATTGGCAGCTTGGCTTTTGGCCTGCTCGCAAGCAACTTTTAGCACAGCCTTTCGGCGAGCAGCCTTTCTCAAATGGTCGTTGACAGCGTTAGTTGCGATTCTATAAAGCCAGTTGCGAAACTGCGCGTCTGCGCCCTTGAAACGGCTTAGATTCTCAACTACTTTGAGGAAAACCTGCGAAGTAATATCTTCCGCTGTCTGCCTGTCAAAAAGTCGGTGCACGCAATATCGAAACACAGCATCGTAGTGCCTGCGGTATAGCTGAACAAATGCCGCAGAGTCGTTGCATGCTTTAGCGATCAACTGATTGCTTTTAGCCGCCTTGATCTCGTTATCCACGCTGACTTCACTCCGGAGTCTATAGGTGCCGACTATCATCGCCATTATAAATGCGCGCGGGATGAAAAACGTGGCAAAAAAATCAAAAATTAGCCACAGATAAGCTATGAAACCGGAGCCTCCGGGTAGGTTAGAATACGGGCTTGTTGTTACGGCCCAATTTTGTGTGTGGTCGTCGAAACGCC
>SMTZ1_10000118_pt1 | contig 60915 bp, 60 predicted proteins | sample DeeMarSWOR136_30_FD_25667 | JGI IMG/M metagenome (IMG submission 25667) | reverse complement strand
AATCAGCAAGCCTACATTAGACATATTTTCCCACCAATGGTTAGAGGCTGCTGGGTCAGCCATCTCAGAGAACATGAATGTCTGAGTGAACACGAACAACAACAGGATACCACCCAGCATGAAGGCATCACCAATTCTTGTGACGATGAATGCCTTTGTGCCGCAGTAGCTGTTGTAGTTGCCCTCGGTCTCCCACTGGAGTAAGGGATTGGTCTGCTCATAGCCAGTTGGATCTTTTTCAGGTGGATTCCTCTTATCGTTCCAGAAACCGATGAGACCGTAGGAACAGAAGCCCATTATCTCCCATCCGATAAACCCAATCAGCAGGTTGTTGCTCAGAACAAGTGTGAGCATTCCACCTCCGAAGGTGAGCATTAGGAAGTGGAAGCGCATACGGTCTTCATCATGAGCCATGTACTCTGTGCTATAGACATAGATGAGGAAACAGAGTGTGCTAGCAAGAATAGCCATGATGACGGAAAGTGGATCAAGCAGGACGCTGAACTCAAGACCAAGCTGAGCGATCCACATCCAGCTGGTGTTCTCGGTCGTTCCGATATCAGGAAGAAGTGACCAACATAGGATCATTGCAATACCCATGAAGAATGCTGGTGTCCAGTCTCTTGCTTTTTCACTAAACCTTCCAACTAGTGGAATTAATAATGCGCCGCCCAAGGGAATGACGAGGATTAGATAATAGGGTAGTCCGAATAGCATCTGTGTCACCTCATGGGAGAATTAGACCGAGCTGGTCCCACGGTACTAGGTTCGTTATCGCCGGGACAATGACATCCAGTGCCAGTCCTGGGAATATTCCAAAGATCACTATGAGGATTCCAAGTATGATCATAGGGATTGTCATAGAATTGGAACTCTCTTTCACGTCTTCGAGCTCATCAGGGTGAGAGCCGAGAAAGACCTTCCAGAAGAAACGCAGCATATATCCTGCACTGAGAATTGAACTTGAAACTGCAAATATTGTTAGAATGAGGAAAGCTAGATTAGAGCCAGGCCAAACAGCCCTCTGGAATCCACCAAGGAACATCATCCACTCACTTGCAAAGCCAGAGAGAGGAGGACTGCCAGCAATGCTCATCATGCCAATTGCAGCAGCAAATGCAGTGATTGGCATCTTGTTTGAGAGACCGCCCATCTTCGTTATGTCACGAAGACCAGTCTGATGTATGACTGCACCTGCGGTCATGAACAACAATCCTTTGGAGAAGGCATGGTTGATGAGATGGAACATACCTCCTTCGAAGCCCATGGGTGAGTATGTACCAAGGGCAAAAAGAACATAGCCCATCTGTGAAACCGACGAGTATGCTAAGAGTCTCTTGATGTCAATCTGGGCTAGAGCCATGAATCCACCATAGAACATGGTTATGACTCCTAATGCAGCAACAAAGAATGACAGCGCGTATGCTGCATCCCAGAGTGTAATGCTACCAAACCGCATCAAGGCATAAGCACCAGTCTCAATCATGGCACCTGAAAGAAGTACTGAGATTGGTGTGGGTGCCTCAGCATGAACAGGTGGGAGCCACCAGTGGATGGGAAAGACCGCCATCTTAACCAAGAATCCTGCTCCGAGAAGGATGAATACAACCCTCAGAATAGCGCCAATGTCTATTCCCAATCCTGGGAGCACTTCGTGGAGATCAAGCAAGTCAACAGCTCCCTGCAATGATGCCAAGTCAAAGAAACCTGTCAATGAGTAGAGAATGCCAAAACCAACCAGGATACAGACAGCACCAGATTGCGTATAAAGCCAGAACTTCAAAGCAGTCCGTTTTCGAGTTTCAGGCAACCCCCAGAACAGAATAAGGAAGTATGCTGGTACTAGCATCAATTCCCACGCAATGAAGAATTCGATCAAATTAGTTGCCAAGGTCACCCACTGCATGCCCATCAGGAAGAAGAGCTGGTTGGCAAAGAAGGTAGCCCTATTCTCGCTATGCTCTGTATAACCAACAGCATAGACGACTGAGAGAAATCCAAGCACGACCACTGCAAATGTGATTGGAAAAGCAATGCCATCAAGCCTGAGACCGAACTGCTCCAGAAGTCCGGACCAAGTGGCAAACTCCGTATACTCCGGTAGAGCTCCTGTTACCACCTGATAGAAAGGATACACCATCAAGAGGGAAGCGATTCCTGAGAATCCAACCGCGACTCTTCCAGCTGTTTTATCCAGACTGCCCTTGAAGACATAGATAAGGAGTCCTCCGAAGAAGAGCACTGCCAAAGAGAGAGCTGCAAAGGGAAGTTCTGTGATTTGCATTCACCGGAACCTCCTTCCACGCCACTCTAGAGGGTCTCTGTCAAGTGTTTCAATCTTGTCAGGTCCATAGATGAGATCCTCACGGTCTCCTTCACTCAAATCAACGACTGGAGTGTGAAACAGTGCCTCGAACCTGCAAGCCTGAGTGCAAAGCCCACAGAAGATGCATCTTGTGTAGTCGAAGTATAAGGCACAATCCTTCTCGTACATCTTGTCTTCTTTGTCCATCCTGATTGCTACGACAGGACATGCGCGTACACATTGTGCACACGCTGTGCAGTTCTTGCGAACATGGATGTGCCTACCTCTTGTTCGCTCAGGGTAGATTCTATCCTCAAATGGGAAGAAGTATGTGAACGGTCTCTTGAAGACTTGTCTGAATGTATGTTTCAGAATCTGGAAGCAATCACCTAATACACTGAAGAATCCCATAGTTTATCCACCTCCCATGGGTAGCAATGCAGCCAGTCCTGGAAGATAGACTATCGCAAGCATTGCGATTATGACGTTCAAGAGCGCAAGTGGTAACAAATACTTCCAGCAGTAGTGGACTATCTGGTCTTGTCTGAGTCGCTGGAATGAAGAACTAACCAACACAAAGAAGAAGAATGTGATAATGAACTTGATAATGAAGTTCACTGCACCTGGTAGGAATGGAAGACCAACTGGTCCGCCTAAGAACAGAGCAACAATCAATGCTGAATATAGCATCTGTTCTGCAAACTCAGCGAAATATGTGAGTGTGAAATAGATACCAGTGAACTCTGTCCTCCATCCAAAGATAATCTCAGAATCTGCAACAGGTGCATCGAAGGGAAAGATTCCTACGGATGCGATTGCAGCAACCAAGAAAGTAGCCAGGTTGATTGGTAGTAAAGCTGCAAACCAGACTGATTGCTGAGCTTGAGCAATCCCCATCAGGCTGAGAGACCCTGCGAGTAAGGCTGGACCAATCGTCGAGATGATCATTGGAATCTCGGCTGCAAACTGATTGTTGGCAGCTCTAAAGCCACCAATGAGAGAGTACTTCGAACCACTGACCCAACCAGCAAGAAGTGCGATGACGGGTACAGCAGTCAGGAAAGCAAAGACTAATACAAGGCTTACCGAAAGATCTGCGATATACCAATAATCGAAGTCCCATGGAATAAAGCAGAATGGTAAGAGTACAATAACTAGAAGGAGTCCAGGGAGAAACCTGAACATCCAACGTTTTGCATTATCTGGGATGATGCTCTCTTTTGCAATTAGCTTGATAGCATCTGCAAATAGTTGGAGACCTCCATACTTGCCCAGGTGGACAGGACCGCGTCTGTCTTGGATGCGACCCCACAATTTCCTAGTGAACCAAACAGCCCATATTAGAGCCATAACCACGAAAATAAGACCTGGAAACAAGACTGCGCGGAAGAGGAACATGAAATTAATTGGATCAAAAATGGTAATCCACAAATGCTGAATGAAAGCCCAAATCCAGAGAAGGACACCCTTGATTATTCCCCAAATCCAGTAGAACACACCTTCAAGCCATTGTGGAATGCCAGCAAGCCAAGCAAAGAAATCGAACTGCAACATGACACCTCCCATCAGCGATCCCACCACCCTGGATATGGGTCCAAGCTTCCAAATATCACAATGAAGTCTGCAAATTTCGAACCAGGCACTAAGTCCTTCAACGCATAATAGGAAGCAATACATGGACCTCGAATCTTTGCGCGGTATGCTGTCTGTGCTTTATCTTGTGTCTTAAGCCACAGTGATGTTATACCACGCGTCCCTTCTACTCGACCATAAGCCTCTCCTTCAGGGAGTCTGTTAGTCTTTGCCCGAGCCTTAGGGTCTATAATGTCACCCTCTGGTATTTGAGGAATCAACTGCTTAATGATCTCAACAGCAACCTCAGCTTCCTTGAATCGTTGTTCCATACGATCGAGCGCATCACTCTGGCTTGGATGCTCAGGGTTCTCTGTGATAGGAACCTCCCAGTCAACCATGTCATAAGCTAGATTCGAATCTGGGTCATCCTTTCGTAAGTCCATGGGAACTCCGCATGCCTTGATTGGTGGACCACTCAGACCCCACTTGAGACCCTGTTTTACATCATATAGACCAATATTTTCAGTTCTTGCCCTAAAGGTTGGGCTTCCCATTTGCATGTCTCTAAATTTGGGTAGTCTATCCTCAAAACGCTCTACTGCACGGTTTAGTTGTTTCATAAATTTGTCAGAGAAATCATACTTCACGCCACCAGGTGTTGAGTATGAAACTGTGTGTCGTGAACCTGTTAATTCTTCAAAAGCGTCAAGTGTATACTCTCGGTCCACCCATGGCCATAGAGCCATTGTGAAGAAACCAAGCTCAGCATTGAACTGGCCCCACCAGAATTGGATACTGTGAAGACGTGAAAGCTCCATCATGATGGTTCTCATGACTTTCGCACGCTCAGGAACTTCAACCTCAGAAATCTTCTCAACTGCAGCAATATACGGGTATTCAGCCAAGAATGCCTCGAGCATGCACATTCGTTCCAACACCAGTGAGCCTTGCCTAAAATTCTTGAACTCAAGGACCTTCTCAGCAGAGCGGTGGAAGTAGCCCGCATTGGGATCACATTCAACTACATAGTCACCCACGAGTGTCAACTTTGTTGCCCAACCATGTGCAGACACATGTTGAGGACCAAACCAGACTTCCATTGCTTCCTCAAGAATGTCGGGACTCACTTGTCTTCACCTCCCGATGTTGCCCTTGGTTTTGGAGTCGATATTCCTGTTTCCTCAAGTCTGCTCTGATCTGTCTGGAACCTTTTGCGAAGAGGATAAACACCCTCCAACTCGTCAGGCAATAGAAGGAGCCGTGGGTCAGGATGATTCGTGATATTTACACCGAACATCTCTCTGACCTCTCGTTCATGCCATTCAAGACCAGGAAAGATGTCACAAGTGCTCTCAATCTCTGGATTCTCCCCTTGCAAGGATACTCGTAGTTGAACAAGCAAGCGGTTGTTGTGAGACCAGAAGATGTAGATAAGCTCGTAATTGTCATTCTCAAGATCAACGCCAAAGACAGACTCAGGGAGGGCATCATTGATTTCCTCATCAATAATGGTGACCACGTCACGAATCCTACTTGCAGGTACTACAAGCTCAATCTTGTTACCATCAAGAGGCTTCGATGATACCTCAGGAATTTTGTTGATGACGAGTCTTCCAAAGGTAGAAGCATTAATAGTAGACGAGTCTGACATCTTATGGTTCCTCCATTACGATTGGTTGTCCAAGGTCAACTGTATCATAGCGTCGGTTGTACATCAACATCAAAACCAAAGCTAAAGCTGTATGTGCAGCGGCAACAGAGATAATCAAGATAATCAGCCCTTGACCTGTGAATGTAAATACTGGACTATAGAGTGACATGGCTACAAGTGCAATATTGACACCATTACCCATGATTTCAGCTCCAATGAGGATTCTAATGAGATTCCTCTTGACCATCATACCGTAGCCACCCAATCCAATTAGCATGAATGCAAGAATAAGATACCATGAGAGCGGGACCATTAGTCATCAACCTCCTCATGTTCTTCTGTGTCAGGTTCTTCATCCTCTAATACATCTAGCTCCTGGAGTTCTGGCTCAGCTTCAATTCCAAATTCGCCACGAATAGAAACGAGTTGTTCCGCTTTGTCCATCTTCAGAAGCGCAATGGCACCTACGAGCGAGGTAATCATAATCAGGGCAATAATCTGAACATAGATACCATTGTCAGCCCATAACCATAGAGCAAGTTCATTGAGGTCATTTGATATAGCAATGAAAGTATCATCAAAGGACTCTGCCCATGGAAAGATAAAAGCAAGGACACCAGAGAGTATTATGACTAGGGTGGCCATAATGAGCCCAATTTGGCGCTTTCGTGGTGATGAGAACTCTTCTAGAGATGAATCTTGAGCTCTTGGTAGTAGTAGAACTGCAAAGATAATGAGTGCGCTTATACCTCCTGTATACACTGCAATCTGCATTCCAGCGATAAAAGGTGCTTCAAGCAGAAGAAAAATCCCCGCGACAAATGATGCCATGAATCCAAAGAAGAATGCAGCATAGACAATCTCTTTGTGCTCAAGTGCGAGATATGCAAGAATCAATATAATGCCTGCAATTAATAGGAATTCTCCAGGTTCTAACAGATCTAATGCAGTACTTTCTTGCATGATTAGTGACCTCCTGCAACATGCTGTTCTTGTTCCCTCTGAGCCTTCGCCTTTCGATACACCTCAAGTGTTTCTTTCCCATCCAAGGCTGCTTGCGGAAGCATCTTCATGACAAAGGCGATTCCACCAACGATTATTAGGATAAAGACAGCCACCTGCCAAACGACTGTATACTTAGTAGCATCAACCCAAAGTATGTTAGAGGATGAAAGAAGCCAGAGAAAAGCGCCCATAACATCCACAACGACAAAAAGCACGGTATAGATGAAGTAGTTGTATGGATAGGAGATTCTTGCAGGACCAACTGGTTCTTCACCACATTCATACGTAGAAGTCTTCTCAGAGTTTTGTAGCACGTGGGGACGCAATACCCACGATGCTAGCAGCATTACAACAACAAGAACAATGGCTAATATTGCCCATATTAAGACGGGGATGAATTGCGCAAACAATCTTTCACTCTGCATCATGCTAGAATACCATCCTCTGATTTTACTTCTATAGAGTCCACAATGTTAACGCGGAACGGAACACGGCGGTTATTGAAGATACCTACAAAATGAGTCATGTCGTGAGTTTCCGTTCTCATTGATATCAAGGTCCTTCCATGCTAACACTTGCCATGACCAAACTGCAACCTGTAATATGTGAAATGTTGCCTTTCTTAACATTCCACATCATAGGCTTTAGTTGAACCATGTATGTTGAAACTTACCGCGGTAGGAAAAGTACCGTGATAAAAACACTTCGGGTTTTTTGACGACACAAAGCAGTTATATATCGCGAGGAAGCGAACAAGAACTCAATACAACAATTCTATGATTACAGGTGATTCATTTGGCTCATGGCGAAGAAGGCACATTCTTCTATTATCTAGCGCTTTTGATAGGTATGGCTCTATTGGGAACTTACTTCTGGATACTCATGAATACACAAACGAGTGCAGTAAGTATAATCTTCAATATGATTCTTGTACTAGGCGGGATTCTCTTCGCAGCATCAGCGTTTGGATTCGTTTCAGCCAAAACACGTTCCAGTAGAGTTGGTCTTACAATGCTCACAGGAATTCTTGGAGGTATTCATGTTTATCTCCTCTTCACAATGCTTGATCTCATAACTGGAATAATTTTGTTCGCATTGATGGCAATAGGACTTCTAATTGCGTTTGCTGCATTCAGTTGGCTTCATGAGTAAGAGATAATCTTACTCTTTTTCAGCATCAGAAACTGGTTCAGTGTTTGTATTAGTTTCTTCAGTCGTCGCTGTATCTGTGGGTGCCACCGACTCTGCCTCAGGCTCAACACTGATTTCTTCTTCTGGCTCTGGTTCAGGCTCAGGTTCTGGACCGTAGTGTAGAGCACCTGTGTCCATAATGCCTGGGGAATAACTCTCTTCTTGGTTATGCATCATTGCGAAACCGGCTGCTGTGAGAATTGCGCCTCCTAAACCCCAAAATGAGAGGTATATAGTATCTCCTGCTGATGGGACAGCAAGTGCAAACTGATCAACAAAGACCACAAAGAAGAAACCTACAGTTATTGAGAGAGCCATCATCAGATTCTTACCTTTACCTTTCTCTGGTCGGAAGTACCCAATCAAGAAGAAGACCAAGACGATGGACATACCACCAATTAGTGTAAAGGAACCTGCAATCACAAAAGAGGCTGACGGTATCAAGAATCCAAGATAAACGAAGTTGAAGATGAATGCTGTGAGGATGATTAAACCAAGAAAGAGCATGCAATATGGATCACTGTCTTGTCGAATGTACATTATTGCATCATCCCCATTGCATCTTGGTTCTCGTATTTTCGTTGCCAGTGAGTTGTTCCTGCTCGAATCTTGTTTTGAAGAATGATATGTGCTCGAATAAAGTCTGCTGGCTTTGGAGGACAGCCTGGAAGATAGACATCCACAGGAACTATCTTATCAGGTGGCGTAGCAAGACTATATCCTTCCCAAAACAACCCTCCAGAAGCAACGCATTGACCAAAGGCGATAACGTACTTGGGCTCTGGCATCTGCTCATAGATACGCCTACGTCGTGGAGCCATCTTCTTTGTAAGTGAGCCTGAAATCCACAGAACGTCGGTCTGCCTTGGACCAAAAAGCGGTAGCATTCCGAATCTCTCAAAGTCCCAACGGGGAGCAATTCCTGCAGCACCGTCAACCATGCAACATCCAATACCATACTGCATTGGCCATGGACTATGGGCTCGACCCCATCTTAGCACCCATTTCAGCGGTGGTACATTCTGCAACCATTTCAAGAGAATTGGTGCAATGCGACCAAACCCATTTCTGAATAAGTCATAGAATATCCATAGGAAGTACTTACCAATTTTGAGAATGAAAGGTAACCAATAGGCAAAAACCTTTCCAGGATTAGAGATCTCATTCTTGTCCCATTGTAGTTTTGCTGATCTTATCCGGGCAAGTCTTTGTTTTCCAAAGTACTGTGAAGCGTAATTGGCAAACCAGATACCTGTAGAATGTACATGTCCTCCATGTCTTTGAGCTATCTTGAAAATGACGAAGCTCTGAGCCCAAGAGAACATATAGAACATCCTTCTCTCATCTTCGAGGAAGTAGCCCATCATTGTGACCGCATTCTTGGAGTTGACATAACCATCTATTCCAGCCTTTGCTGATGCTTGCTCAAATTGGAAGTCATCAAGTATTGCAGCAAGATTCTCAAGTGGAGCGAACGCCTGACCAACTACGAGTGTTGGACCTCTCTTCTTGATCTTCATAGGATAATACCGGTCGTGCCATTCATGTTCTGCAACATCATCACCATAGACAACTCCCCTGTACATCTCAGTGACTTCTTCGACTACTCGAATGCCCTCTGCTATCTCTTCCTCATCACCCTCATAGACAACCATCAACGACCCATGATGTGCTGGAATCGGGAATGGTTTATCGCCCTCCCAGATTGCTTTCTTGAGGTCTGTGTATTTTGACTCTTCAAACTTGATAGTGAATGGAAGTGGTCCATCTTCGAGTATCTTCTCAATTGCCAGAACCATCTGGTAGTTTTCTTCAAAGCTTGAAACTATCACCTTCATAGGAGTAAGCGGTTTAATTTTTAAGGTGACTTTTGTGATAATTCCAAGAATTCCCTCTGTATCGCAGAATAAATCGAGGTCTTTTGTATTAACGATTTTTCCATTTGGAAGTACAACTTCAAGTTTGATGACATTCTTGTTAATGTTACCATACTTAAGAGACCCTATGCCGTCGCCTCCTTGAGCCACCCATCCTCCAATAGTTGCTGAGAGGCCAGATGATGGATAGCATCGTGTGTCTAATCCCTCTCTGTTCAATGCAAACTGTAGGTTGGCCCAAGATATGCCAGGCTCAACAGTGACTGTAAGATTTTCTCTGTCAACCTCGAGTATTTTATCCATGCGTCTCATGTCAACCACAACCCCACCTTTCCGGGGGATTGCTCCTCCATATCCTGAGGTCCCTGCAGCCCGAGGAACTAGTGATACCTTGAATTCTTGTGCAACTCCATAGAGTGCTTGAATCTCTTCAGGAGTTTGAGGTTGTACAATGGCATCTGGTTTTGTATTCATGAGCCATCCAACTTGTTTTGGAAGAGAACCAACATCTTGTCCGAACAAAATCAGTTCATGCTTCTGTGTAATCAGCCGGTCTCCAAAAATCTCCTTGAGTTTCTCTTTTGGTGTTGGTTTCAGGACCATGAGTCCACTCTCCAGCTCATGAACAGAGCCGCTTACAGTTTGTGGCTTGGAAAGTTGTAAGATAAAAACCTAGCGTGCCGACTTTTCAAATACAGTTTGTGGAGCAAAATGATGACAGCAGTTTCAATTAGTTGCTCTATGTCAAACTGGAAAGATTTTAAGGTGTGTTGCAACGCACCTGATGAGTCAGTCACAAGCGGAGATTTGCAAGAATGGAATTTCCAACACTGAATGATTATGACCTCCAAGACTATGCTTATACTTGCGCTCAATGCAGTTTTTGTCAAGTTGGACATGGCGCATGTCCTACATACAAAGTAAAACGTCGAGATAGCTACTCCGGAAAAGGTAAAATGCTATTGACACGTGCTCTGATGCAAGGTCGAATTAGACCTTCAGAGGGGCTCGAAGGTCTTAGAGATGCTATCTTTGGTTGTACTCTCTGCGGTGGCTGTGAAGAGATCTGTCAGGTTGATATTCCGTTTGTGAAGATCTATCAGGTGATGCGCTCTGAGTTTAAAAAACGCAATATGTGGCCAGAAGAACTGCAAATGGCTAAAGATACTGTCTTGAAGAATTTCAACATTCAAGGCCAAGCTCAAATGGATAGAATTGAGGGATGGTCATACTGGACTCCAAACGAGGACGAGTTACTGGACAAGCAGGGGGCACCAGCAAAAACAGCATTCTTCTTTGGTTGTGCATCATCATTCAGAGGAATATCCATTCAAGCTACTATTGCCTCCACATTAATAATGGACAAGGTTGGAGAAGAATACACAGTGCTTGGTGAAGAGGAGTACTGTTGTGGTGCACCACTGATAATGACTGGAGACTTTGAAGGTGCAAGAGTGCTTGCTGAGCACAACATCCAGAAATACAAAGAGTTAGGAGTGGAACAAATTGTTACCAACTGTCCTGGTTGTTATAAGATGTGGGCTCATGAGTATCATGAGTTCCTTGATATCGACCATGGTTTTGAGATAGTTTATGGGTATCAATATCTCGCAGACCTGCTTGACAGTGGGAAATTAACTGGTCTCAATACGCCCCTTGATATTACTGTAACATATCATGATGGCTGCGATGCTGGGCGTAATTCAGGATTCTTTGAGGAACCTAGAAAGGTACTCGAATATCTTCCCGGGGTTGTTTTTGAAGAGTTGCCACATAACAAGAATAACTGCTATTGTTGTGGATCTGGTGGTGTGCTAAGAGCTATTGATGCAGATTTTGCAATTCAAATAAACAGACTCAAAGTAGAAGACATCGAAGCAACAAATGCAGATGTGGTGGCATCTGGTTGTCCCTCATGCGTTGACTTCATGGCGGATCAACTACCTCAAGCAGGCTCAAGCAAACCAGTGAAAGATCTTGCAGTATTAGTTGCACAAGCACTTGGTCTTGCATGGGATGGTCTTGACGAGATCTATAGTTAGGAGAGACCACTTCGACAGGCAAATAAGAGATAGGTAGTTCTTAGTAGTAATGAATGCTGGGTCGACATTCGAAGATAGGTTTCAACGCAAGTGGATCTATGAAGAGATTGTAGACCACATTCCTCCATTCAAATGGCTACCCTCTACATATGCTGTTGTGGCTCAGTTGCTTCTAGTTGAAACTGTTGGTGTTCTTGCTTTCATATATTTCCAGATGGCAGCTGAAGCTGCGATTTTTGGATCTCTTGCCATTCTCTACACAGTTGTCTGGTCAGCAGGTTGTCTATATGTGATACCTTGGCTGAGAAGACTTAGAGATCCCACAAACAAGTTAGAGCGAGAAGTGCTCCATGATTATAAGGCACGTCTACTATTGAAACGAAGATACGAACTAGTAGGAGGCTTAGCATGTTTTGGAGCTGTTGTCGCATACCTGATTTATGACTCTGACTATCTACTTTATTTCCTTGGAACTGGATTTGGAAACCCATTGCTCACAATATTGATTCTAGTTCTTGCCTGGGATGTTAGCTATCGAATGGGACTTTCCCTCGTCACAGCTCTCTTAACAGCTTGGAGGTCCATATCCTTAAGTTCAGCAGCCAGAAAAAGAATGGGGCTGGCGTATACAGCGTACTCAGAAGTGAGGACTCTAAAGTATCTTGATATGATTAACCTTTATTGGGGTATATCAGCAGTGCTTTTACTGCCTCTTGCTTTAAGCTCCTCAGTTCTATTGTTGGGACTTGTGATTTTTCTTGTCGGAATTATAGGATTGTCGACACTAAGTCTCATGTCTATGGAAACAGTTCCTTGGTTTCCGCCTGATGTTGAGAGTATTCTACATTATGAGCGGTTTGCATATGTTTCAGCATGCTCTAATAGCCAACCACATGTAACTCCAGTAATTTTTGTGTATGATGGCAAGTACCTATATTTTGCTATTTCAGTTGCTTCAGCGAAATATCGCATTATTAAGATGAACTCCAAGATAGCTGTATTGGTAGACATGCGTGATAGTAAGAATCCAATGAAGAATCGAGCTGTACTCTTGCGAGGTAAGGGAATGATTCTTGGAGAGATTAATTTACTCGGGATATTCAAGATGTTCCTGTATGGATTATGGCTTCTCAGGGTCAGAAACCTGTTTGGAAGGAAATATCCCCAGTACATGAAATACTATGTTGAACAGGCACGTGAACTACCACCAGCATGGCGGAACAAGCCATTCCTTTCTAGACTTATTGTGCGCCTAGAACCTGAGAGGATTACATATTGGCGTGAAGCGCGTCCCACAGCTCTACGAGCGTGATATCATGACTCTGACATTACCCCAAAAAAGCCACACCAAAAAGTCATCAACCATTCCCGATGCAGCTCTCAAACTTTTGCGAGAAGGATTCTTCGCATACTTGGGCACAGCAGAACCAGGTTGTGAGCCTCATGTCACAGCAATGTTTTACCTTTGGGATAAGAGTACGAAGACTATATACTTGGTGACATCAAAAGGGAGTAAGAAGGTCTTGAACATCAGAAGAAATAGGAATGTCAGTGTGACAATTGATCAGCGAGACCCTGTTTCGCCTGCTGGAAATTCAGGAGTTATGATTCAGGGCAAAGCATTCCTAATCGAAATGGAACTTGCTCCTGAGGAACTCATGTTGAAGTACATGGAAAAGTACATTGATTTCTTGGGAACAGGATATCCACTTGGTTCAAGAATTGCCATCCGAGTCACTCCTAAATCCATTTCCTACTGGAGAGGGACTGAATTTTTCAAATGGAAGAATCCAAAAAAATAAACTATTCTGAAAGGACTCCAGCAGCTCTTGCTTTTCTCTTAGTCATTATGTAGAACAACAAGGATACACATAAACATACAAAGCCCGAAACTAAAATGTAGAGTGGCGAGCTTTCAAACCCTATCAGTAAATACGAGAGAGCAAGGAAGAGCCCTGTGAAAAGATGGTTGAACACAGTAGATGCATATGCAGGAATTAATTGAAGTGAGTGATCATAATGTCTTAATGCATATTGTGATCCCATAATTGCAGCAGGAATTGTTGCTAACCCAAGGATATTGTACCAATTAGTGAGAGAGATTGCAATAGGGATTAGTATTGAAAGGTATACGGATGCCATGAGTATTACATATCCCTTTGCAGCGCGTTGGCGACCTAGCCGAACAACAATGGTTCTCTTCCCAACATCGCGATCAGCATCATGATCAGGAAATTCATTGATGTACAAAACAGCTGTGATCAAAATGGCGACAGGGATTGATGGAAAAACAGCCTCCCATGCTAAGACTTGGGTTTGAACAAAATATGCTCCAAGTGTCATTAGAACACCGAAGTTCAACCCTATGAATACTTCTCCATAACCTCGACTCACAAAGCGAAATGGAGGAGCAGTATAGAAGAAACCTGAACCAACTCCAATGACTCCAAGGATTAGGACTTCGATACCCCTTGTGTAAGCTAGATAGAGTCCTATGCCGCCACCAAGAATAAAGAAAATCATTGCCTCTGTGAAAACTTCACGTGGAGACATCCAACCACGTTGAATCATTCGACTTCCCCCAGTGAAAGGTCGGACAAATTCAACATTGATATCATCAGTACCGCTAAGATGGTCATAGTAATCATTGGCAATGTTAGATCCAATGTGAATGGAAATACCAGCGATTAGTGTCAGAAGAAATACATCAAGAAGAAATATCCCTGTGGAAGCCCAAGCTACGCACGTTCCAAGAATAACTGGAACTATTGCTGCGGTTAGAAACGGAACCCTCATCTCAGCAAGCCAGATTCTTAACCTAGATGGCTTTTCAAGAGATGCTTCATCGCTAGAATTCATGGTCTTCACCAGACTTGCTCATGTCAATTTCTCATGAAGAAAAGGATTACCATTCCAGAGAAGTTTTCGAAGAGAAAGGCAACTGCTTTAAGGTGCTTACGATTTGAAACAGAATGCCTAGGTGTATCATCTAATGTCAGAGAGACCCTTTGTTCATACCGGTCCAGATTCATACTCAGACGAAGAAAAATCGAAACTGATGGACACAACAGGTCTGCTTGAAAATGAAAAGATACGGACTCGAATCAATCTCATTAATGAAGAGATTAAACGCTGCCTTCTAGATGAAGATGGAGAACCTGCATTACTCTATGAAACAACTCGACATCTTATTCTTGCTGGTGGGAAAAGGCTCAGATCACTCTTACTAGTTCTTTGTTGTGAAGCGGTTGGCGGAAAAGCAGTAGATGCATTACCCTTTGCAGTTGCTACTGAGTTTGTTCAGACAGCCAGCTTAATTCATGACGATGTAGTTGATGAAGACACTATGCGTCGTGGTGTTGAAACAACTCATAAAAAATATGGAAGAAAGATGGCAATCATTGCAGGAGATTTACTTGTAGCGCTAGCTATCAAACTGATCGGAGAGAGGTCTACCCCTGAATTGCTAACTTATGTTGCAGCTGGAGGTATAAGGATGTGTGAAGGGGAAGCTTCAGACCTGCTAATGAGTCAGAATAAAATACAATCGTACACGACCGAATTGGCTTTGGAAATCATAAAAATGAAAACAGTTTCATTCATGACATCAGCAGCCAAAGTGGGAGCCATGCTTGGCAATGCCAAGGATATTGAGTTGGAGGCTTTGATCAAGTATGCAGAACTGCTTGGTTTTTCATTTCAAATTCGTGATGATATCCTTGATATTGTTGCCACGCAAAACGGAACAGGCAAGACAGTACAATCTGATTTGCGAGGAAGCCACAGTAATTTTGTGCTTGCTCATGCGCTTGAAAATTGTTCTAAGACCCAGAAGGAAGAATTCGTACAGAAGCTCAATGAGGGGGATGCAGAATACGCATTAGAGAGGATTAATGAATATAGGTCCGTGGAATACTCTACAGATGTTGCTAGGAAATATATGATTGCAGCCAAAGAAGCTATACGTGGATTTGACTTTGTTAATCAGGAACTTCTTATTCTGCTTGCGGATTTTGCTATGAAAAGACTCTATTAGTCAGAGGAAACGATTCAGAATTTTCACCAATGTTTTTGAAGCCAGATCAACAGGAAGAGGTAATTGACATCGTATCAATGGCTCGAGAAATTTTACTCCAGCCAGTCGCATACATATGTCTGTATTCGTGTCAGAGGGCATAACAGAATCAGCTATTTTAAGAACTCTGACAGCTGTGTCAAGTTCACTTCCAAATTCCAACCTCCATTTGTTTTCATATTCAGAAAGTGGATAGTCCATGTTCAAATGTTTTGAAATGGCATAGCCTGCAATCACCCCACCACAGAGTGCGGTGGGAATACCGCCACCATTCGACGCCATTACATGACCAGCAGCATCTCCAATTAGCAGCACATCTTTTGACCAGGTTTTTTTAAGCGGTCCACCAACAGGAATGATCGCACCAACTCTGCTTACAATCTTGAAATTCTTCAGAGAGGACGCAATAGTCTTGAAAACAAAGCGATCCAAATATGTACGAAGGGGAACGTTATCTTTTGCGATGCTTCGCCTCATGCCAAACCCAATATTTGCTACTCTATCGCCCTTTGGAATGACCCATGCATATCCCCCTGGCGCAATCTCACTTCCAAAATGCATCTCTACAACTGTTGGATCAACATCCACACCGGACATGACATACTGTAAAGATTGACTAAGATTCGCAACATTATGAATATAATTGACTCCAAGGGATTTGGCTACGATAGAGTGAGCACCATCAGCTCCTACGACAAATTTAGCTTTTATTGAGTTTTCAGACCCATCATTTGTGAATGTCAATTCATTAGTGGATGATCGCCTTTTTACAATAGACCCTAGTAGAAACCTAGCACCTTCATTTTCTGCAAGAGAAGCTAGGTGTTGGTCAAATCTCGCTCTATCAACAATGTTGGCTTCAAATGGAAATTCAAACACACTACCATTTGGAGAGATAAGACGGATTGCTCGAGTTTTGTTTGTGATAAATTTAGAATGAACATGGATTGCCTGAGGCATTATTTTGGATTTTGGAAATAGTCTGTGTGCTTCAGTGGGTGTGGGAATTAATTCACCGCATTGTACAGGTACTCCAATTCTTGATTTCCTATCTATCACAATTGTATTGAACCCTTGTTCAGCTAAGATCTTAGATACAGTAGACCCAGCAGGACCCGCACCAACGACTGCAACATCATAAGATTCTGTCAAGCTAAAACCATCCGAAACCATCCTAGATGAGTGAACAGGTCTTAAGTATAAACCCTTCTTGAAAAATAAAAAGAAAAACAGTCGAAGTGTTACTTCGACCACTAATGCTTCCCCTAATTTCCTGCAGCCTCAGAAATGACCTCCTCAAGCTCCTCTTCAATATCTTCATAGAGATGCGCATTCTTACCTTTTAGAGATTTGAGAAGACTCTGAGTTTCCATTCCAAACATAGGTAGCATTGCAGCCACCATCAGAAATGCCCCTATCCAAACAAAGGACACTAATGGTAATAGCTTGGTATGAATTGTGACTTGTTCTACTGGAAATGTGGTAAATCCCGTTACTGCAATGAAAACATCTCTAAAGGCTGTAGAGTCCAAATATACAGTATGACTGACCATATTCCAATCGGGATGTCCTGTGATTACAGCGTTACCTATTCCTACAATAATGGCACCTTGAGTAGTATTCTCGATGACAGTTATGGTCACAATCATATTGAAGTCTCTATCGTGATTGAAGTACTTTAGATCAATATCAGTTACTTGTATGAGAATATTAGGAGCAATTTCCTGCATGTCGTTTGCCCTATATCCAGCATTAGTTTCGTATATAACATTCTCACTCATGAAAACACCTAGAAGTAAAATAATGAGCCCTAAGTGAAGCATCAAGCGGCCAACTTGACGTGCACTACCTAGCTCATCTTTTCCAGCCATTTGACGTATGAATGCAGATACAAGAAATCCAATTGCTGCAACTGCTGGTAATATCAGTAAGTTAGCAGGCCAGTAGTTTGTTGGTAATGGACCCAATCCCCCAAAGACTGAGATTACCGCAATGACTGCACCAACTCCAAATACTGCAATTACAATAAACCCTCTTCTGCGATGAGAAAGGATGTTTGTCCTCATGCAATAGAAAGCTGAAACTATGAAGAAGACGCAGGCTGCATAGAAGCCCATCCTGAAGAATTCAATATCAATGCTAATCATATTATCAGAAAGGTTTGCGGGATCAAAGATAGCTACTCCACTATTGTAGGTTGCAGGAAGCACGACACCAATTGTAGATGTTGCAGCTAGCAAGACAAGTCCAATTAATGCTACCTTTATGGAGAACAATCTTGCATTTGAAGTATCAAAGAAACTTGGTCCTTCTGAATGATCCTCATCTTCCATGTCTTTGAATCCTGAATAAAGTGCAAGGGTGACACCAACTATGAAGTTCACTAGAAGTGTAGCTAACATAGTCCAGCTAACTACAGTCATTCCAAAACCGTGCACTGATGAAAGTACTCCACTTCTAGTAGTCCATGTCGCAAATAGAACGGTTATGTAAGCCATCACAAGGAATGAGTCACGTAGTACGTCATTCTTATTGAGTACAGGTCTAGCATGATAGTAAGCAGTTAGTAGTAACCATGGAATCAGCGATGTTGTTTCGACAGGGTCCCATGCCCAATACCCACCCCAACCTAGAACAATGTAAGCCCAGTATCCACCAATAGCAATGCCACAAGATAGCATTATCCAAGCTAATATTGTTGAAAATCTAACATATGCACGAACCACTGGGATTGGGTCTTCATTACGTTCTTCGCTAGACAGAGTATATCCTGCTAACTTAACTGAGAAAGGAACGAGAATGAGTGCATATGCAATAAAGATGATTGGAGGATGAATCACATTCCATATTGTTGATAGAAGAGGATTTAGACCTAAACCATCAGTTGGGATTGATCCCTCAATTAATCGAAATGGTCTAGCCACTAGAGCATTGACTGCAATGAAAACAGACTCTGCAACCATAATAATTGCTGCACGATACACAAGTTTGTCATCCTCATATCCACGGACTAATGTACGAAAACCAAAGTACAATGTGAGAGACAAGAATGTCCAGAAGACAAGTGAGCCAGACTGACCAGCCCAGAGTCCTGAAATCTTCAATAATATATTGGCATCGATATCAGTAACCTGCGCAACGTAATCGTACTGAAATTGATTCGTGAAAATCAGTACACCGAGCCATACCACAGCTCCGACACCAGCGAGAAAACTAATAGCTGAAGCAATGAATGAATAGCTCTCATAGTTTTCAATCCTCGGACCAAGTAATAGAACAACTGCGTCTAAAATTCCCACTGCTACTGCAGCGATTAGTAATATTGTACCTATATCCATGACAATCTCTCCCGAATTGGCTACCTTCTCCTCCTTGATCCTCGGCGTCTTGCTCTATGTTTAGCAGCTTTCTTCCCCTCTCTCTGTGCATCACTATACTCTCTTTTTCGACCCTTTGCCCACACATATCCAACACCCGGAGCAGCAATCAGACCTATCGCGGCTAGAATTTGCCAAGTAGCGAGTGGCGTTATTGCTTGACGTGGTCCGAGAATTGTGAGTCTGTGTCGAGCACTCACACCTATATTACCCGCCTCATCCTCAATTCGTCCTTCGAACTCAAGTTGATCTCCAGCATTGAATTGTCCCAGACTTCGACGAAAGACTAAGAGTTCGCCATCAACACCCATGAACGTCATATTCGAAATAGTGAATGCTCCTGAGTTCACCCTCCACCACAGTTCACAATTCCAGACAAAACTATGTTGTGGAAACTCGTAGACTTCAAAGTCAATGATAACTTCATCACCAATTCGTACCTCATCTGTCGGATAGATTGCGCGAAGAGTAACAACTGGAGCATAGATATCCGCTCGCACAATAAAGAAATAGGAACCAGCAATAAACTCCCGACCTGTTGTATCATTAGCTACAACAAAGAAATTACATCTTGTCTGGTCTGGCAGTTCATTCAAAGTATTATTGTATACTCCTCCAGCAAGCGGATGTTCTGGCAATAAAAGTATTCCAGTAGTTTCTGTTCCATTAATACTAAGGGTGTAATTTACATACACCATGCTAATACCATCAGCATCATGCGCTGTAGCTATAAAGTTTATGAGATCATGCGGTCGGGGACTGATTGGCTGAATCCTTACATTACTGACATATGGTAGTCCATAAGCCCACACAATTTCTAGTGCAAGTACAGCTTGGCTTTGCACTGCAGTATAATGAATCTCCCAACTATCATCAAGCACTGCCCATTCTTGGTTGCCATTTCTTACAAAGCCTTCATCAATAAAATCCCAAAGCTTCGTCAATACAAGCTCGAAAGTATCTATAACCATCCTAAGTGGAAATTGCGTAAGTGTGAGTTCATAATAGTCCTCTAGAGCCAAAGTCATTTGAAACTGAATTTCAGAGTACTTGTAATATTTCACATCCTCATCATCTAATGGATCATAAGGAATTCCATCGAGAGTTTCAGCAAACCATCCACCAGCTTCCTTATCCCAGTTATACTCCAATAATGCAGCAAATAAATTCTCAACGAAATTTAGATATGTTACATTCCCTGTGACTTCATACCCCTTCAGAAGTGCTCTTATCGCCATTGCATTTAGATCTGTCACAACAGCATTTCCTGAACGTAGTCCCTCCTCAACAGTCACAGCTGAACCATTACGAAGGACTGCAAGTCTGAGACCACTAAGATCCATTGAGAAATAGTATGGCATCTTATGGTACAGAAAGTTCAGTGCATGATTTGCTATATCAAGTAAAGTAGCGTTGCTTGTTTCAACCCATGCATCAAAAAGCGCATTGGCTCCAAGAACAAGATGGTCCAATCTTTTTCCACTATTTGGGTAAATCTCAAAGAAATAACCAGGAATGTTGAGAGAGCCATTTCTCATAGTGTAAAAATAGAATCCTCCATACAAATCGTCGTACAAAATATCTGTAAGACATCTTATTGCACTCTGTTTTTCTGCTGAGAAATCAAGAGATGCATTTACACCTTCAGCGAGATCTAGTGCCCAGTACGCATAAGCCTGTACACCAGCCCGCTTTGTGGTTGCTAGTTCTGGTTCTGCATATGAATTGACATAGAATCCAGGATATACTGGGTCAAGAAAGAGCTCTACCATCCTCAAAGCGGCACGACTCATCGCAATAGAGTAAGTAATATTGCCTGTGCTTTCATACTGTTTAGCTAAGGCCGAGATTGCCCAGTAATAGTTCGCCAAGCTGGATAAAAGCTGATAGATTTCCCAATTCGCATCACTGGCATGAAATACAGTTCCATCAGTCAGATTCATGAGGTGTGATACAAGCAGGTCTGCTGCTACATCAGCAAAATCCTTGTATGAAGAAATATTGAACTCTTCAGTCTGCGAGGGAGTTGAAATATCGATTGGCCTTACTGCTTCTAGTTCATACTCATAGCTATATGTGATGTTCCCATCAAATGGGATTGCATTCAACACCACGAGCAGGACAAATGCGAAACAGATGGTTTTTGATCTCATAGGTTTTCGTTCCTTTTGGATTGCGTGTCACTTTTCGGACACAATATAAGAATCAAGATGTGGACATTATTGGACTTCTAGTAGCTGAAGAAAAATGGGGCTCCCAGATGCATAAGCATCTGGTAACACCCGTACGATTTTATGTTTCTTGCAGCGTCTAACGACGTCTGCCAACCAAAACTCCTAGGAGTAGGCCAACAACGATTCCACCTGCAGCTCCAGCCACGATGATAAGCGTATCTGCTTGAACTGGAGGTGGAGTAGTTCCAGCACCAGTCATCTCGTAGAAATGCGCCTTAGCATCTAGAAGATCAGCAAAAGCTGCATTCAGCTCACCAAATATCTGGTGAGGATGATGGAATCCAGATGATCCATCATTATCGTAATAGGACACCAAATCAGCAGCTGCATCAACATAAGCCAAGACTTCATCAACTAAGTCGTGGTCAGCATCAGCTGTGTCATTGTATGCCAATACGATAGGCTTGAATGCTGCAACCTCAGCTTCAATCTCAGCTGTCAGGTCTTCATATGAAGCCTGATAGGTTTCGAGTTGATCGATTGCCCAATCTTCTAGTCCTTTGTGACATTCTTCACTCTGACCGCAAGCCTTGTCTAGATTGACAAGGAAAGTGTGGTTGAGGAATTCATTGTCACCAGGTGCTACATCATAGCCATGGCAGTCAATACAGTCGACGCCAGCCAGAGCATGTGGACCACCGGTCCAAGTCTGGTAGGTTGTATGACGTTCACCGACGTGGCAAAGCCCACAAAGGTCGGTTGGACTGTTTGCACGTAGCTGACCTTCAGTTGAAGACCAGTTTGCGTGAACTGCATGACAAGCAGGGCAGCTAACAGCGTTAACGTCATCAGTTGGTTCGAAAGTAGCATGACCACCAGCTTGTTGGTCAATAAAACCTTCAGTGGACATGCAGTGCATACAATACGATGCAGCATGATCACTTGACCTCAGATCCGTTAGAGAATTGGCGTGAGCAGAGTTCTCCCATGCGGTCATCTGGTGTGGGTGCTCCTCGCCACTTGGTAGGTGACATGGTGCACATGCATCGCCAGAATAATCCACAACTGGGTCGCCTGTGTGACATGCAAAACAGTTGACTCCAAGTGCATCGTATGTTGGGGTTCCAGTGGAGTTATCCCATCCACTTGTGTGACACTCAGAGCATGAACTGTTGAAGAAAGCCGCTGCAAACCATGCATAGGCACCAATCCTCACATGAGTACCATTGGTATACATGTGAGTTGCATGAGCAGTTGTGCTCCAATTATTGTATTCGTTATCATGACAACCAACACAATCGCTCGGATCAGTTCCAAGGTTTGGAGTTGCGACATAATGCTCATCGCGGATCTCATTTCCAACCAAGGTGATTGGAATTCCGGATCCGGTCGGTCCTAGGAGAATGGCGAAACCGATTAAGCAGAGGAACAGGTAATAACCTGCTACCAACCGCTTATTGACCCCTGGGGTCTCTTCAGTGTAGTACACCATAGGTTTTTTCACCATTGTCCATAGATTATGGTTTGTAATTTCCACAATAAATCCAATAAAAATATGTTCCCTTTGATAGCTATAATTGTTAGCTTCTTCTTACAATATGTAATATATTGGTTACAGATGATTGATAATTGTAGCTAGTTGTATAATATCTGTAGGGAAACATTGTAAATGGGGTTACAAATACTTTTGAAACTTCTAAAATAAGTTGATATTTGTAACTAAAATAAAATGCTTAGCTATACATATTATTCCATTCCGTAACATTTTAAGCAGGGTCGTTTACAGGCGACTTCAATTATCCAGGAGATATATCTGCGATAATCCCGACGATATATGATTCGGAGAATATTATATGAAACGACGCGTCAGAATCGGACTTGTCATTTTTGCTGCGGCAATTATTGTTATGCTAGCAGCCAGCAATGTTTATGCTAATAGGGACGCTGAGAGTAATTGTTCTTCAGTATGTCACGATGATTCAACAAATTTGTCAATAAGTGCAATCACATCAATCGACGTTGCTCCAGGAGAAACATTCCAAGTTGAGGTGACTGCCACTGGTCGTGCTGAACAAGATGTTTTCGTACTAAGAATTCCTAGTCAAGTAGCAGACAATGATGAATTCATGATTCAAATACCGTTAAATGCAGATGATCCAGGATTGGTGTCTGATAATGATGCATTAGATCTTAATGCAGCTGATAACGCCATCCATACATTCTACAACATAACAGCTCCCTCATTTGCTGATACATATACATTGACCATCTTTGCGGCTCAACATACTCCTTATTCGACTAGCACATCAATAACTGTCAATGTTGTCCAAGCAGGTCCTGGCCCATCAATTGGGGCTCCCACAACAACACCACAGGTCCCACAAGCGAACGAAGCTTTCACAGTTACAGTTTCTGTTACTTCAGCAGATACGATTACATATGTGCGACTCCAATATAGTACTGATAGTGGTGCCACCTGGAATAATGTCAGTATGACTGAAACAGCAGAAGCAGGCGTTTATACCGGGGCAATTCCTGGATTTCAGAATAGTCAGGAAGTGCTCTGGCGAATAGTCGCTATGGACACCTCAGGGACTGAGAGTGTAAGTGTGACTTTATCTTATGTCGTCGGTCAAATTCCTGTTGAACCTATAGAACTACCACAGTTTCATTATGGTTGGTTACTTGGAGGCCCTGCGCTTGTTTTGGCGTATGTTGGGACAGCTCTCGAATATTATGATGAAGAACGTTTCACAAGAATTCATGGTATAATGCTCAGCTTTGCGTATATTCTGACAACGATAAACGTACTTAGCCTTTTCATGGAGCCTGCAGGTACCTGGAGTGTCATGAATCCTGCATTCTTGATTGACATAAGTAACATGCTGTTGTTCATGCATGCTTGGCATGTCTGGCTTGGAATCGTGAGCATGATTCTTGGTTCTCTTGCCTTCTTAACTCATCTTGGTGGATGGAAGACATGTAATCTTGGACTTCCAGCAGTCGTACTTTGGACAATACTTGGAATCATGGGCATCTATCTAGGGGAAGTCTTTGTTCCGTGAGGTGATCAAGATGACAGAAACAGAAGTAATTAATCCTGATTCAATCGATAAGAAAGTAGCAATAATCGACAAACTCGCAGAAGTTGTCGGTCCAGAGAGAGTATCTGATTCTGAGCTTGAACGCGTTGTCTATAGTGGAGACCCTGCAGTATTACCCCAATACCATTATAGATGGAAAATGAAGTATCTTGCTGATTATGTGGTTCGAGTTGAAAATATAGATGAGATTGAAAGGATACTAAAAATCGCTCGAGAACACAGTATCCCTGTTGTGCCTCGAGGTGGCGCATCCAGCTGCATGAGTTCCTCTTGTCCTAGTCGTGGAGGGATATCTCTCGATATCAAACCCATGAACAGGATTCTCGAAATCAACAAGGAAAAAATGTTTGTCAGAATAGAACCAGGAGTGACATTTGAGCGACTTGAAGAAACTCTTGGAAAGGAAGGTCTTTCTTTAGGCATCTATCCATCAAGTGCAAAATCTGCAGTGATTGGTGGCTGGATAGCTTGTGGTGGCAGAGGAGGTATTGGAACTCCCTTCTACGGATCACTTGGAAACCATATTCTATCATTGTCAATAATAGGTGGAAATGGAGAAATCCATGTTATTGAGGGAAATGACATTGATTTCTTTTTACATTCATATGGTATTCTTGGCGTGATTTTTGAGATAAAGCTCCAAGTGCATGAGACTGTAAGTGGTTACAAATCATTCAGCTATGGATTCCGTTCATTAGAAGGTCTATGCGCTTCTGTGACTGAAATCGCACGACTTGAGAAGAAACCAATCTATCTAAAGATTGCAGATAAAGAGCTACAGAGGTACAGCAATCCTCTTGAAAATGGAAGGTTTGTGCTTACAGCTAGCTATATAGATTCTTCACAGGAAATCCCAAGGGATGAGTTAAGATCTATTACGGGAAACAATGGAGGAGTCTATCTGGGGGATGAATTCTCCGAAAAAGAATGGAATCTAAGATATGATGCAGAATTCAATCCAAAGGAACACACAGAAACTCTGATGTTTCAGGAATTATGGGTACCAACCAGTAAAGTGTTCGAAATGCTCTCAGCATATGAATCATACCGAAAATCGCACAAGATTCCTGCACTGTGGTTTGGGATGCTTGGAACATCTGAAGAAATGCGACTTGAGCTAATGGCGATGATAGACGCAGCTCAGTATCTCAAGTTCATTTCAAGTAAAGGAATCTTACACAAGATGATGAAGAAAGCTATCAAAGCTGGAGGTGCACCGTATACAATTGGACTTCAGAATTCCATATACATGTCACGTGCATATCCAGATCGATTAATCAAGATGCAGGAAGCAAAACAGAAGTGGGATCCTGATGGAATAATGAATCCAGACAGGGTCACTAGTTGTTTGACTTCATTCAGGAGAATAGATGTACTTTTTGCATTAGCCACCGCGTTCCGGCGGCTTTCACGATATGTTGGTAGGTAAGGTGTTACAATGAATATCGATAATTTAGCAGAGATACTAAGAAGCTGTGGCTCATGCAATTACTGCAGAGACACTTGTCCAATGTATATCGAGCTCAAATCTGAGCTTGATAGCCCTGGAGGTAAATTACGAGCACTGCGAGCATATGCGACAAAGATGCGAAATCCACCGGTAGAACTTCTACAGAGACTCTATTGCGCAGACTGTCGACGTTGCGAAGCTATCTGTCCTGCAGGAGTACCTGTCACAGATATTTGGCATGACGCGAAGAGCCAACTTCTGAAAACTGGAGCAGAGATGTCAGAACCACTTAAGAAAGTCCTTGATTGGATTGAGAAAGAGGGTACGCCATTCATAGGTTATGAATCTGATGACAGAACTATTTGGGCTGAAGATCTAGAACTACCTCCTGAATCAAATACAGCCATCTTCTCTGGATGCATGGGTTCATTTTGGTATCCAGACCAACCAGAAACTGTTGTTGATATGCTTCATAAATTAAAAATCAATGCTGGTTATATTCCGAGTGAAGTGTGTTGTGGTCTATTCAACTATTGGGCGGGTGATGACAAGGGATTTTCAGAAGTAGTTCGTAAGAACTATGAGATGTTTAAGAAGGCTGGCGTAGAACACATCGTCACTGGTTGCGGAGGATGTTATGGTACTCTTGCAGAACATTATCCTCACGTCATTCCTGATTTTGATATCAAGATACACCACACAGTAGAGGTGTTGGCGGATATGGTGAAAAATGGAGTACTTACTTTCGAAGGGCTTGAAGGCAGATACACATTCCACGATAGTTGCCATCTAGGAAGAGCACTTGGAATTTATGAACCTCCACGAGAGATAATCAAAGCGATCCCTGGTCTTGAATTTGTAGAGATGAAGAATAATCGTGCAAATTCAAACTGCTGTGGTGGGTTCCTCACAGTGTTAGATCCAGACCTTTCTGAGTCTGTTGGAAGACGGCGAGTTGCTGAAGCAGAGGAATTAGATGTAGATGGAATCATCACGACTTGTGTGTCGTGCTACAAGAATCTGAGTTACAACGCAAGGGAAACAAATCTAGAGGTAATTCAGCTAGACGAGCTCATTCTTGACAAGGCTCGATCCTCTCAGGTGGAGGAGTAGGAAGAATTAACAAGAAGAAAATGGAGATGTTACCTATGAGTAAAGAAAGAGGCACCCGTGTTGTCATCGTTGGTGGTGGAATCGCAGGATTCAGCTGTGCACTTGAATTGAAGGGTCTCAAGGCGCGATGTACAATCCTTGAGAAAGAGAAGACTGTTGGAGGCCGAGCAAGGTCATATACTGAATCTGGATATGTCTTTGATCAAGGTTTGCACTTCTTCGTTGGTGGTTTCAAATCGCTAATTCCGATTTTGGAGAGAAGTGGAGTAAAGATGACCACTGTTGGGGAAGGAGCTGTCTGGTTGAAGGATGGTGAAAGACACATCATTCGTAAATCAGCTGTCGAACTAGCTAAGTTCGGTTTATTACCTGCAGGCGATAGAGCAAAGCTGGGACTTCTTGTTCAAGAGAACATCAAGAGGTCAAAAGAGGAGTTCAAAGAACTCGATGAGATGACCTTCTCAGAATATGCTGAAGACAAGAAGATTCCTGAAACCATTCAGAATGAGTTCTATGAACCCCTGATTAAGACTGTAACATTCATGCAGCCAGATGAAGTGTCTGCTGGACAGTATCTTTACTCTGAACACCTACGGTTTGCCTATGAAGACGGATTTAGTGCTATGTACCCAGAGAGAGGAGGTCTTGGCAGTGTTGCATATACACTTATGTTGCAAGCTAGAAACTTTGGCGTTGAACCACAGGTAAACTGTGCAGTGAATCAAGTGATAATTGAAGATGGGAAAGTTGTTGGTGTTGATTATGAGCAAGACGGCGAGAGTAAGCACATGAAGACTGATGCAGTCGTGTTATCAACTCCAATCGATCTCTTGCCAAACTTTATCAAGATGAGCGAACTACCAAAGGAGTTCAGTGAAAAAGCAAAGAAGTTTGAATATACTCCAAGTACTGTAGCGTATTTTGGACTGAAATCACGAGTCCTAGATTTCAATGTTGGAGCGTTCGTACCAGGTAGGAAAATCAATATTGTAGCTGAAGCAAAGAGGGTTTCCGGTGTTTTAGCACCAATTGGAGAGTCTCTTTTGACGGTTACAGGTATAGATAAAGAGCTTCTCAAGATGAGTGATGAAGAGGCAACAGCAGCAATCTTAGATGAGCTTGAGATTCTCATTCCTGGAGTAAAAGATAAGGTCACATGGAAAAAGAGCTGGAAGATCTGGAAATCGCTTCTTAAGCAAGCTCCTGGAATCATGGATGATCGTCTTACAACTAACCGCACAGGTATTGAGGGCCTCTATGTTGCAGGTGAATATGCAAACTGTGACATGTACTATGCTTCGATGGAAGCTGCATCAAGATCAGGTATTGCTTGTGCCGGAGAGATGATTGAAGACTTAAAGTAAGTCTGATTTCAAAAGAGTTATGCAAATGGCGAAAGTGCCCCTAGCATAACTATTTACTCCAGTTCTTATAGTTTAGAACAGTCATCAATCTATGGTGAACTATAGATGACCAAGATGGACTTCCTACAAAGGTATGGGCAGGAAGATGAACCATATGTCTGTGCCTCATGTGGTAATTGTACACTTGTCTGTCCAGTATTTCGAGACCTGAAATGGGAGTCTTATGGCCCTAGAGGAAAATTGCACATTGTAAAATCAATCATCGAAGGCGAAGGAGTTTTTGGAGAAGATTTCGCAAACAAAATTTTCCTTTGTAATCTTTGTGAGCATTGTACATCTGTCTGTACAACTGGAATTAGTCTTGATCGATTTTGGGAGTTTACCCGTGCTGAAGTAAGAGATCGTGGACTTCTACCAGAGCCTGCAAAGTTTGTACTTGACTCTGTAAAATCCAAAGGCGATATAATGTGGATGGGTTCTGCTGATAGGCTTCTATGGATGGAAGATATTGAGGAATCTGTAAAGAATCGAGTCCTCAAACAAGCAAAAGTTGCCTACTTTCTAGGTTGTAATGTTTCTCTAAAGTCACAACTTCATGATGTTGCTAGATCAATGGTAAAAATAATGGAACATGCAGATGTAGACTATACACTACTTGCAGACAAGGAAACCTGCTGTGGGGCACCTTTGGGTTGGGCGGGCAATTTTGAGGGTATTAACGAGATGGCTGAAAAGAACCTTGAGGTTATTCGCAATCTTGGAGTAGAAACAGTCGTCTTTAGTTGTCCTTCTTGTATCCATACTTGGTCAGAATATAGCATGTATCTTCAGGAAGAGAACGGCTTGGAACTGTTAACTACCTCTCAGTTCATCAACCGTCTTATCAGAGAGGGCCGACTCAAATTCGAAGAACAACCTATGGTGACTGTGACCTATCATGATCCATGCATAGCTGCACGAGTACTAAAAGCAACTGAAGAGCCGAGAGAAATCATCGAGGACATACCAGGGATATACAAAGTTGAAATGACTCCATCTAGACAGAATACTCGATGTTGTGGAGCACATGGTCTGCTTAATGTTGTTGATCCCGTTCTCTCATCAAGAATTGCAGAGATGCGTTTACGAGATGCAACTGTGACTCCAGCCTCACGAATTATAACAGAGTGTCCTAGGTGCATTCTTGCATTTGATTTAGCAAAGTTCACCACAGGTTATGATATGAAAGTGCAAGATATCACACAGATTGTAGCTAATTCTCTATTACCGAAGGATTCTAGAGGTGTTAATGGCCAGTGAAGGTTGACGAGATGCGTATAGGGGACATTGTTGGAGCAGACAATGTGTCAACAACTCACGAAACCTGTATGATTTATTCAAAAGACGTTACAAGCCTACCCGATATTGCATATCAGATTGTAAGCCCGAAATTTGATGTGGTGACTCAACCTGTTGATGTTCTCTCACTCCAAAATTTAGTGTGGTATGCACGCGATAACAAGATACCTCTAGTACCTAGAGGAAATGGAACATCAGGATGGGGAGGTTCAATTCCAACTAGAGGAGGCATATGTGTAAGTCTGTCCAAAATGTCCGCTATTCTATACTTCAATGAGTTCGAACAGGCGGTCACGGTAGAAACCGGAATCACTTGGAGAGATTTATTGTCTTTTCTCGAACGCCTTGGATTCACACTACCAGTATATCCTTCAAGTGCTACTGCAGCTACTGTTGGGGGATTTATTGCAAGTGGCGGGCTTGGTATAGGATCAACTCGACATGGAGATATATTGAAACAAGTACTTGGAATTGAAGCGATTCTTCCCAATGGGAAAATTGTACGACTAGGAAAAGTACTCTTAGATCCAAATAGTGATTATATTCAGGAAAAAGTGGAAAAAGGCAACGAGTGGCTTTGTCAAGAACTCTCAGATGCAGGATTTGGAACTCCAGAACAGGAAACCAAACTTATCACAGGCACATATGGAACCCTTGGAATAATTACTAAGGTCACTCTCAAGACAATTCCTAACCTTCAGCTTGTACCATTTGCATGCACATTTGACAGCATGAGAGACTTGGTGAACGCGGCTACTAGAATAATCTCAGATGTACAACCATATTTTCTGAGATTTCTAGCTGACAATTACACATCAAAGTTGAGAGCACTAGATGGAATCGAATTGGAGAGTGGAAAGTATGTTCTTACTGGAGCCCTTTTAGATACTATATATCAGAATGAAGATAATGTTGAGATAATCCAAGCTTATACAACTGAAGCGAATGGAATACGATTGGATGATAACCGAGCCTGGTTCTACTGGAACGAAAGATTGTATCCTTTGAGAATTAAACGTCATGGACCAAGTCTTGTGCCAGCTGAAATGTTAGCACCACTGAAAATGCTTCCAGATATCCTTGAGGAAACAAAGGCAGAACTTCGAAAATCTAAAGTTGCTATTGAAGGAACATTAAGCAATGATGGCAATACTTCATTCATGGTCTGGATTCTTGATGACGAGAGAAAGAGTCTATCATTCACAGTTGGTTGGCAAAGATCATTCCGAATCGCAGCTCTAGCTGAACGTTTTGGTGGACTTCCATATGCAGTTGGTCTTTGGAATAGTAGACATGGAGAGAAGTACTATGGTAGCCAGAGCTTTCAGAAACTCAAGATTATGAAGAAGAGGTTTGATCCAGAGAACTTAATGAATCCAATGAAGGTCTTTGGAGGTCGAGTCACAGCAGGACGTGAATCCATGACTATTGGATTTCTTGTTGGTTTTTCAATCGTATTGTCAGCATCATGGATAGGACCTCGTTTGTTTGGGTGGAGTTGGTTGATTCAATTACTGAATTCAAACATACTTGTGTTGATTCCGATTCCAATTTCACTAGTAATATCTTTACTTGGTGGAATTGCTGGAATTCTAGTCATTAGGCTAATGACTTTGAATCAAGCTCTCTCAATTGGTATCCCTATACTTAGAGTCTTAAGTAAGATTTTGGGAAGGTAAAGATAGAAGTAAAAGATTAGCTAATCATTGCATGTGTTACATACTTTGGTGTGAAACCTACAAGAATAAGAATCGTATCGTAGAAAAAAGTGGTTAACCAATGTGTATATATACGAGACTTTTGTTCCGAAACGAAACTTGACTAAGGTGTTCAATCGTAATTTAGATGTAACATGTAACTAAAATTGGTGATAAAGCTATGAAACGTAACCATATCATGAAGCTATTAGTGGTCATGAGCTTCCTTACTCTAGTTATTGCTGCAGCAAGTTCGGTCGTAGCATTTCCTGACAATACAGGTGAATGTGGTAACAGTGGATGTCATGATACATTGACCACACTGACCCTAACAACAAATTCTACTGTTGATGCAGAAACCGGGGTTCCATTTGTACTTCAGGTTGATGCTGGAAATGGTGCAGAATATATTGCAGTTAAGGGTGGATGGGCAGATAACGATTACTTCACAATATCCGAACCCTTAGTTCAGGATGATTCAACTAATGACACTAATGCTAACGATGGAGAAATTTCAGTCGATATAACGTTCATACCAATCAGTAATGGTACATACACAATTCGTATTTGGGCTGCCGCTGGTGGAGACCTTGCTCGCTCCTTTGATGTCACAGTAACAGTCACAGGAGAATCCGGAACTACTCCACCCCCTCCAGCAGACTTGATTGGGATTTGGGGTTCAATGATGGTATTGGTACCACTAGCCACAGGTGTAATCCTGTTGATCTTTGGATACTTTGCACTTAGGAGAGATTAAAGGAGTAGGTGAAAAGAATGGTAATACATCCAGTTTTCGTACACTTTCACACTGGAATTCTAACAGCAGCCGCAGCAGTGGCTTTGGTCAATCTTCTGCTTCGGATCTTATTCAGAGACAACATCAATACTCCGGGTACAAAACTTGCTAGGTTATTCCATCAGTTTGATGTCTTCATTTACATCGGAAGCATCATTGGTTTTCTAGGATTGATAGCGGGAATGGTGACAGGTTTCATGGAACCAGATTATCCTGTGGATGCTCTGGTCCAGATGCCAATTATGCGTTTCAAGATCCTATGGTCCGTTGTTTGCGTTGAAATCTATCTCTATCTGATGATAATCCGAGCTAAAATGGGAGACCGCGTTTGGTTTAAACTTTCAACATATGCACCCTATGCAATTCTTGTCATCTTTGGCGGCATAATGATGATGATTATGGGAGCATTAGGTGGAATAGCTGTATATGGTACATCAATTTTACAACCAATTCTTGATTGGATTGGCATACCGTGGCCATAGTGAGGAGATTCAATAATGACCAAGCCTTACGAACCCCTCAGAATTGAAGGGCTCGATATTGAGCCAACTGTATGTGCAAGATGTGGCTTTTGCACATTCGTATGTCCAGCTTACCTTGATACACTATGGGACTCTCAGTCACCCAGAGGCAAATTGTATCAATTGAGAGACCTCATCAAGAAGAAGCAACCTATACCACCAGATTTTGCGGCTCGAATTTTCAATTGCACACTATGCGGAGCGTGTCAAGAGATTTGCCAGACAAATATACCTCTCTTGAGGTTCTGGCAGCTCACTCGTCAGGAGATTGGTGAACTTGATGAGTGGCCAGAGATTGTGAACTACATCGATGGAGCGCTGAAAGAAACTCAGAATATCATGGAGATGGATCAGACAGATAGAACACTCTGGACAGACATGGTTGATGATCTTGTGGAAGACCGATTAGGAATAGAAGCAGAGGTGGCATACTTTGCAGGCTGCAATATTTCGTTCAAGGGGACACTTGCACATATGGGTGAAAACACAATCAAAGTCATGAATGCAGCAGGAGTTGATTTCACGATACTAGGTGAAGAAGAACAATGTTGTGGAAATCCATACTTCGTTGCTGGAGGATTTGAGAAGGCTAAAGAACTCGCTAGACATAACATCATCAAGTTAAAAGAACTCGGAGTTAAAACAGTCATCTTCAATTGTCCTGGTTGCCATAGAGCTTTTGCGCATGAATATCCTCACCTAATTGGCAAGGAATCTACAGAAGGATTGGAATTTCTTCCGTTCTCAGAGTTTGTTCTACGACTTCTTAATGAAGGAAAGATAAAATTCACCAAAAACTATCCTCATGTTGTTGCATGGCATGATCCTTGTGAACTAGGACGTCATCAGGACATCTATAATCCAGCTCGTGAGGTATTGAACGCAATCCCAGGAATAGAAGTACGAGAGTTGAAACACAACAGGAACAAAGCACGATGCTGTGGAGGGGGCGGACTACTCAAAGGAACTGATCCACTGATGTCGGTGCGAATCTCTGGACGACGTATCGAGGAGGCTGAGAAAACTGGTGCTGAGTTTCTAGCGAGTGAGTGTCCATCGTGTACAATGTCATTGAATGATGGAATAGAACATAAGGAGTCCAAAATGAAATTCAAGGACTTGTCGCAGATTGTTGTGGAAGCTCTAGGGCTATAGGTTGTGACGAAAATGATAGATAAGAAACACTTCCAACAATTGGCAGATATCGTAGGTGAGGATTTTTTCTCTGCAGAAGGATATATGACTCATCTATATTCGCATGATATTGCGGCACTACCAGGAATTGTCAATGATGTCATGAATACCCAAGCGGAAGCAATAGCGCAACCTACTACATCAGAGATTTTGTCCAACCTCTTGAAATTCTGTAAGAAAGAAAATATACCAGTTATACCTCGCGGTCATGGAACCTCTGGATATGGTGGAGCTCTCCCCACAAAGGGTGGGCTCGTCATTGAGATGACAAGGATTAACCAGATTTTCCATATCAACAAAGGTGCAATGACTGTAGAAGTAGGAGCAGGAATCATCTGGGGAAAACTTCTCGAAGATCTTGAAGAAGAAGACCTCACACTAGCTGCATATCCTTCATCAGCTCCATCGAGTACAGTCGGGGGATGGGTTGCAGCTGGAGGTTCAGGTATCGGTAGTACGAAATATGGTGGAATAAGAGAACAAGTTGTGGATCTTGAGGTTGTTTTACCAGATGGACAAATAATAAGGACGGAGAATACACCTTCTGACTTTTTTGAAGATGAAACACAAGAACCATTTTTCAAAGGTGACGAGAAATTACAGTATGCAGCTGATGTTTACAATGAAACTGACGGGAATATGACTTCGCTATTTGTAGACAGTAACGGGGCTTTAGGTATAATTTCTAAAGTTGTATTGAAAGTCATTCCACTACGGACTATTAAACCACTTCTATTTTCATTCCCAAATCAGGAACAGACCTTTGGAGCAATGCAGGAAATTCTTCGGTTGTCTAAGCCATACTATCTTCATTTCATAACGAGTGAGTTCTATGGAATGTTGACGGAGGTAGATCATGCGCCTTCCACTCAGAATGAGTGGTTGGTCCTTTGCGCATTTGAAGGCTCAGAAGAACAGACTGAAGATGAAGCGATGAGAATCATTAATGCAATGAAGATGTATCATGCAACCCTAGAGTCTGAAGAGATTGCTCACCACGAATGGGATGAACGGTTTTACCCAATGAGAATCAAACGACTTGGTCCGAGTCTTGCTCCTTCAGAAGTCTATGTCCCTCTTAACAGAATGGATGATTTCATTGACCACTGTAATCGACACTTTAAGGGTGAACGGATGGCAATTGAAGGAGCAGTCAACAACCAAGATGAGGTTGCAGTCCTGACATGGTTCCTAGATGATGAACGCAGGAGAATTCCGTTCCTATTTGGTTGGTATCGGTCTCTGGATGTGATCAACATAGGCGTGAAGAATGGTGGAAGGGCATACTCTATTGGAATGTGGAATGTTGCTCATTCAAGCAAATTCTATGGAAAGGAAGACTATACCAAGATGGCAAACCTGAAACAAAAGACGGATTCAAAAGGGTATCTTAATTCGCACAAGGTCTTTCCAGGACCTCTCTACCTTAGCACACGGATTGGTATTCTCATTATGCTTGCTGCAGGATTTATTGTACCAATAGCCATCATGTTTGCATGGTGGTTAATACCCAGCGTTCTCACAGCATATGTACCTTGGATAGTTGTGAATAATCTTACAAGCTTCCTAGTTTGGTTCATTGTGGGAGTTTTGATAGGATTTGTTGTGCAGGAATTTGTGAATCTTATACCCATCTCTGTGATTCTATCAATTGGAACTCCTTTCCTTAGATTCGGAAGAAAAATCTTTCACTAGGTTGAATAAGTCCAACTTGAAACAAGCAGACAGACTAAAAAGAAAATCGATGGGACTCAGACAACCATAGGATGATCCAGATGTCAAATATGGCCATTATCGCAGAGAACCTCACAAGAAGATATGGTTACAGAGTCGCTCTACGAGAGGTCACACTTGGATTTTCTGAGAAAGGAATTCATGGACTTTTTGGCTCTAATGGAGCAGGGAAAACAACACTCATGAGAGTTATTTCCACACTACTTCGACCGCATGGTGGATCTATCTCTGTTATGGGATTTGACCCACAGGAAGAGCCAGAAGAAGTGAAGAAGCGCATTGGGTTGGTTGGAGATAAACCACTTCTGTATGAAGAACTAACAGGTGTTGAGAATCTCAAGTTCTATTCGAAACTCTTTGGTCTATCATCAACTTTCTTTGTATCTCAGGTTGAAAACTTGGCTCAATGGTTTGGCATTAAATCATGGCTTGAAGAACCTGTGAAGAATCTGTCGACAGGACTAAAGAAGAGGCTCGATATTGTTCGAAGTCTTATTCACGACCCACAATTATTACTCTTAGACGAGCCATTCAGTGGGTTGGATAAAGACACGACCGAGGATTTTTGGGAATATCTGAATGGGTGTAGAAACTTGCGCACCACAATCATAACTACACACAATCTAGCTCTTGGTGCAGCATTGTGTGATGAATACGTGACGTTAAGGAAGGGCATTGTGATAAGTCAAGGTCCTATTTCTGATTTTGATCAAACTCTCTGAGGTGGGGAAATGACATCTGGACTTGGTGCAGCATTAGCAATCGCGAAGAAAGATATTCTTTCTCAATTTCGTAAGAAGTTTGAAATATTCTCGATGTTCCTTTTCGCGCTTATTGCGGTGCTCGCATTTTCTTTTGCAGTTGTCACTGGAGGTTCAGTTTCAGAAGAAATTGGTAGTGCCTTGCTTTGGGTGATCATATTCTTTACAGGAATGTTTGGATTTGCACCAATCTTTCTATCTGAATCTGAAACAGGTACTCTGCGAGGTTTAGCTACAGCACCAATACCAGCATGGTCAGTGTATTTGGGAAAGGTAATCTATGGATTTCTTTTAATGGGAGTAGTTGAGATATTCTTGATCCCGATTGTAACTGTTCTATTTGGGTTCTCACTTCTTAATGACATTCCTCTTGCAATTACTACGTTTCTTGTTGGAACTCTAGATTTAGCAGCTGTCGGGTCCATGGCTTCAGCACTTACCATGCCATCAGAATCAAAAGCTACTGTGTTTCCACTTGTATACTTTCCCACTGCAACCTCGGGTTTGATGCTTCTGATTGAGATTACTAAAATCATTGTCTTGGGTCCGGGTCTAATACCTGTCTTGTTAATTTTTGAAATTCTTCTTGCGCATATGATAGCAATGTTGACACTTTCAGCCTCAGTCTTCCATTTTGCACTTTCACCATGAATCTTAGTAGTTAACAAAACCTTCATATTGCAAACTGTAAAATGCGCCGACAATTCGAGTTGAATAGCAGTGAGTAGAAACCGACTGATCTTCCTCGGAATCACAGCAGCGATTTCCTTTCTTTATGTCTATATGACATGGATTTTCGCCCCACCTGAGGCAGAACTTTTGGAATATATTCGAATTTTCTTCCAACATGTTGCCCCAGCACTTGTAGCCTATGGAGCCTTTGGAGGCACATTGATTTGTGGAGTGATGTACTTGTGGAAAGGAGATTTGAAATATGATATCCTCGGTGCAGCATCATTGAAGCTAGGTCTTCTATTCACAACTATCACACTTCTCACTGGAATGATGTGGGCGGATGCAGCTTGGGGAACTCCCTGGAACTGGGATCCTCGTGAAACAACAACGCTCATTTTATGGGTTGCATATGCGTGCATTTTGGCATACAGAGCATCAGTCAGTGACCGTGAGTCAAGAGCACAGTTCGGATCAATCTTTGGAATAGTAGCATTCCCGATGGTGATATTAAGCTACCTTTCGATTCGAATCTGGGAAACATTACACCCAATTGTTATTGAACCGACTGGTCTACAGATGGAGATAGAGCATGGAATGACACTAATAGTTTCTATGATTGCAGTCACCATGATAGCCTTAATCCTGATAGACCTAACATACAAAGTTGATTCAGTGCAAGAGAAGTTGATGAGAATTAGAATGTCGTGGAGTTAGAGAAATGCAGCAAGTTGAATTATTTATCGTTGCCGTTATCTTCTGGGGTGGAATATTCGCATTCCTAGTATATCTGCTATTGAGAATGATGGGAATTGAGAAGCAGCTCAAGATTGTAGAGGGACAGATTGAGGGAGACCAATAGGGATGAAAAAGAAGACACAAATGGCAGCTATTGCAGTCATCTTAGTAGCGACAATTGGATTTGTAGCATTTGCTATGTTGGACATATTTGGTAACCCATATCTTAGTGTGGATGAAGTCGTTGAAAATCCTAATCCATACATGGGTAGGACTATTCAGGTCAAAGGTGCATATTTGGCAGGATCTCTTACAATGACCATTGATAATGTGACCCTAGTAATGGAAGGTGACAACCACACAATTACTGTTTTGATACTTGGAGAAACACCGAATCTGATAGATGGACAAGATATTGTAGCTATTGGCACACTACAGTCTGCATATCTTATACATGCAACTGAGATTCTAACCTCATGTCCGAGCAAATACGAAGCAACGACAACACCACCATAGGAGGGTTACTTCCACTCATCACCAAAACGAACCTTTTGACCAAGAGGACGAGGTTCATGTGCCCAAGGCATAGGGTTTCGAATAATTGCTGCTGCCAGAATAGTGACCCGTTCTCCAAGTTGAGTAGCCATCGCCATTGCCTCTGTATCTCCTCTGATGTCACCAGCATTCAATGCAAACCCAATTGGCCAATAGATTGCGCCAGGGACAATCATCTCCTTAACCAATAGGAAGAACAGAAGATGAGATAAAGCGAGGTCTAGGCCAGATCGTCGACCAACAACAATACCAGCAGCAACCTTCCCCTCTAAATGAAGAAATCTACCTGTACGATCCATGAGGTTCTTCAGTGGTGTGGCAACAGAGGCAAAGTGGTCAGGTGACCCCATAATGATTCCATCTGCAGCCTTCATTGTGTCAGCAACTTTGTTCAAATCATCGTCAAGCTTGCATTTCCCAGTTTTAGAACACTCACAACAGTGTTCGCAAGCTAAAATCTTTAGAGCTGAGAGATCAATGAATTCAACCTTGGCACCCTCTCTCTCTGCTGCTTCGAGTGCTGTTTCAACAAGTATCGCTGTATTACTGCTGGTCCTTGGACTTCCAGATAATCCTAGTATTCGTGTTCTCAAATATCGCACCCAATTGATGTTCTTCGGACTTAATGGACAGATAACAGATACTTTTAACCTTGAAATATCATCCGATTATGAATTGTAACTTATATAGTAGAAAGATGGATTGGAAGTTGCAAATTGAAAGAATATTTGTTTAATTCGAAACACTATTTATTCGATTTATGAAACTATGACAAAAACTGTTTTGCCGATGCGATTATTAGAGACTCAGTTGCTCAGATGATAAGCAGGGAGTAAGAGTGAGTAAACAAACCCCGATGCAAAGGCAATACCTTCAGCTGAAGAGACAATATCCCGATTGTATATTGATGTATCAACTTGGTGACTTTCATGAGATGTTCAACGAGGATGCAAAGATTGCTAGTAAAATCCTCGATATAGTATTGACTGCGAGGGGAGAAGGTGTAGACAAGTGGCCAATGTGTGGGGTTCCAAATCACTCAGTGGATAGTTACATAGCTAAGCTACTCCAAGCAGGCCATACTGTAGCGATTGCTAGACAGCTGGAGGAGGCGTCTCAAGCCAAAGGCTTGGTCAAACGGGATGTGGTCCGCGTGATTACTCCAGGCACAGTCCTTGAGAGTACTATGCTTGACGACACTACCAATAACTACCTCGTCGCCTTGGTCCAGCATGAAGATATGGTTGGGATTTCAGCTGTTGATGTGTCAACTGGAGAGTATCTTGCGACTGAGTTCAAGTCGAATCTAGACAGTGAAACCACTTTGAATGAGATTGGCAAATTCACACCTTCAGAGGTGCTCTTGCCAGATTCGTCTTCAAAATCTAAGCTGAAAAAGAAACTTGAAGAAATGGATATTAGAATCACTTTCAGGAACGACACGGATTATTCAGCAAGAACTGCGGAAGAACGCATCAAAGAGCAATTTGGGGTTGCAACGCTTGATGGGTATGGATTGAGTGAGAAACATGTAGCACTTGGAGCTGCAGGTGCGGTTCTTGCATATTTGAACGAGGTTCATAAGACTGGTGTTGTTACAGTATCAGGTATCCGCACATACAATGTGGACATACATATGATTGTTGACGCAACAACGCAACGAAATCTGGAACTTGTAAAGAACGCAAGAGATGGAAGTACTCGAGGAACCCTCCTCTCAGTATTATCAAAGACCGTTACACCAATGGGAAAGCGCAAGTTGAAGCAATGGATGTTAAGACCACTTAGAAACATTGCAGAGATTGAATCAAGACAGGACGCAGTTGAAGAGTTGGCACGGGATGCCCTCAATAGAAAGGAAGTTTCAGATAGTCTGAGAGACCTTGGAGACCTTGAGAGAATAACAAGCAGAATTGTATTTGGTTCTGCGAATGCTAGAGATCTTTTAGCCTTGAGAAATGCATTGGCAAAACTTCCTAGGATTAAGAAATCACTAGCAGATTGTGAAAGTGCGATTTTGAAGACTTCTGCTGATTCTATCGATCCTTTGTCTGAGCTTCACAAAACGCTCAGAGATGCTATTGTTGACGACCCCCCAGTTTCGGTGCGTGATGGAGGAATGATACTCAAAGGGTTCAGTAGGGAACTTGATGAGTTGAAAGATACTATCGCGTTTGACAAGAAGTGGATTGCATCACTTCAAGCATCAGAGCGAAGAAGAACTGGGATCAAGACACTAAAGGTAGGCTTCAACAAAGTCTTTGGCTATTATATTGAAGTGACAAAAGCTAATCTCAATATGGTTCCTCCAGAATACGAGAGAAAACAGACACTTGCAAATGCGGAGAGGTATATCACCCCTGAGTTGAAGGAAAAAGAATCCACGGTTCTTGCAGGCGAGGAACAAATCAATAAGGTTGAATTCGAAATCTATGAGAAATTACGAGATGAGGTGAGAGAAACTACTACGACCCTTCGTATGGACTCAGAGTCTATTGCAGTTGCGGATGTTCTTGTCTCGCTGGCGAATGTCGCAGTCACAAAACGGTATTCTCGCCCAAAGGTGACTGAAGGAACTCGTATTAAAATCGTAGAGGGAAGACATGCAGCACTTGAGGTCATGCTTGGACCCAATGAGTTCGTTCCAAATGGAATCGAGATAGGTGATGGTGGAACAACTCTGATGATTGTCACGGGACCTAATATGGCTGGAAAGAGTACCTACATGCGTCAGTGCGCAATCATAGTTTTACTCGCTCAGATGGGCGCCTTCGTACCAGCCAAGAGCGCAGAGATAGGTCTAGTGGATAGAATATTCACAAGGGTTGGAGCCTTTGACGATTTGACAGCAAGACAGAGCACATTCATGGTCGAGATGGTGGAAACTGCTAACATCCTGAACAATGCCACCGAGAAGAGTTTAGTCATTCTCGATGAGATTGGGAGAGGGACATCGACATTTGATGGAATGGCACTGGCATGGGCTGTAGCTGAGCGCATTGTCCAGATGAAGACGCGTACACTCTTTGCCACTCACTTTCACCAGCTCACTGACATGGCCAAGCAATATCATGGTGTCAAGAATGTCCACACACTTGCCAAAGAAACAGGCGCTACCATTGTCTTCCTTCACAAGATAGTTGATGGTGGAACAGACAGGAGCTATGGTGTTCACGTAGCATCTCTTGCAGGTGTGCCAGACCCAGTAGTCAAGCGTGCAAAGGAGTTGCTAGTAAGACTTGAGAAGGAGAACATCACAGCAGTAGATATAACTGAACCGGGTTTCGAAGATACGCAACAAGCAAGCCTTGAAGCACTGGTCATTGACGATCCCATCGTTGAGAGGATTAAACACATGGATCTTGATAGGACTACCCCACTTGATGCGCTCAATGAGTTGAGGGAAATCCAGGATAAAATCAAACGACGTGAGTCTTAGTCGCATTTAGTACACTATATTGTCAATTAGCAAATCAAAATTTACAAGACCACTTATTCAACGGGGGTTTTAATTGCTGAGAAAGGAACTGCGTAATGTAGTTCTCCTTTCTCTCCGTTTATCTGGAATAAATATCTGCAATATCTCTGTAATTAATCCTCTCTAACATTGCAGATTCTGTATTAGGTTATGAAAAAATAGATCAGCATCCCAAAGAATTATATTTTCCAAAAGACTACACTATCATCAGTCTTTTCGCTCATCAAGATCCCCTTTTTCACTCGACGTTGCAGATTAGTGTATATGATCTGTGACCTACCTTCAGCACGCGGGTCTTCTTCAATCAATGCACTTTCGATATCCCCAATTGTTCTTCGATTTGGAGAAACAAAGAAGCCACTACTAATTAACTTGGAAAGTGCACCGGTTGGAGACCATGGTTTTGGTCGTTCAGAGAACCTCTTCTTTAGCTGGAGAAGAGTTTTTTCACACCGCTCCTTCATCTCATCAAAAGATTCTCCAACAATGTCAATTTTATCGATATCTGAAACTCCATACCCTTTCTCTGTAAAAGCCTTGATTGTTTCATGTTTTGAGAGTTTCAAACTTGCAAGAATTGCGCCAACAGTTTCCACCGCAACTGGGTCTCGTCCAACTGCGATGAGATCTGTAGGTAGGCTATCCATATGATGACAGAAGCGACTCCCATCTAGAATAGAAAGGTCAATACCTCCGATTGTTTTGTAGAGTTGTGTTAGGAGGTTATAGAAGACCTCATTCTTGTGATACTGAGCTTTTTTTGGTGATGGAGGCAAACCAAAGAGGTTCTTTAGTATGCTTCCTTTATGATAACTTCTCAGGACATGTGTGCAGATGAAGGCTCGAGGTTTGAGGATTATCTTTGAAAGTTGCAAAACAACATCCCGGATTGGGTTCTCAACCCGTAGTTTGAATGTGTCAGGGTCTCGAGAGAGGTCATAGGGTTGCACACGGTCTGTGAATAACTCCTTCCAAATCTGAAGTCGGTCTAGTGCCGCGCCTTGATAGTTGTCAGATTCAGCAAGATAGACCTTTGGACTTTTGTTGAATGCATTGACAATATCTTGAACAATTCCTACAGTAGAATAATGAGGTGTGTTTACTCCAAATACTCCAACTTTAATCACTGCTTCTCGTTGTTCATTGTTGAGGTCATCAATCCCACCAATTAGGTCAATAGCTTCTCTTACTGGAGAGTCACGATTCTTTCTAAGATCCACAAGTGCAACAACAGACGTCAACATCTATCCTCCAGACAAAAACCAAACCGAATCAGATAGTGATACTATGATAAATATGGTTCTCAATAATTACGAGTATAAAACGCACTCTACTAAAAGGAATGTTTTTGACCAAACAAATGACACGAGCGAAGATTAAAAACCAGCATGTGTGACCATTCCTTGCTATGAAACCACTTCTTACACCCTCCATTTTAGCAGCGAACTTTTCCAATCTAGAGGCGGACATCAAAGCGGCTGAGAGGGGAGGTGCAGACTACTTCCATCTGGACATAATGGATGGTCATTTTGTTCCCAACATCTCCTTTGGCCCCTGGGTGGCTAGGCAGATGAAAGCCATCACCGATGTTCCACTGGATGCACATCTAATGATAACCAACCCACGAGAGTATATCCCAAGATTCATTGATGCGGGTGTGGAACTCATTTATCCTCATGTGGAAGCATCTTTTGATGTATATCGCACAGTCCAGATGGTAAGAGACCATGGTGCACGAGCTGGAATTACACTAAACCCCGCTACTCCCATCTCATCAGTTGAAGGTGTGTTGAATCTAATCGATTCTGTTCTTTTGATGAGCGTGTGTCCAGGATTCGGAGGTCAGAAATTCATTCCGTCAACCATACAGAAGATAACAGACCTGCGAACACTTCTCGATAATCAGAAGCCAGAAGTTAGGATTGCAGTGGATGGTGGCGTCACCCTTGAGAACATTGGAAACCTCCGCAAAGCAGGTGCAGACTTTTTCATCGCGGGTTCTGCAGTCTTCAAGGCACCTGATATTGAAAAGCGAGTTCGTGATTTGAAGAAGGCTATGCAATAGAGTCCCAGACCCCACTTTTTAAATCCAGCAAGATTGTTCCTTTTTTTATCATCGATTCAATTTATTCAAGACAGGAGACTACTAGAATTGAAGTTCTTTATTGATACAGCCAATGTTGAAGCAATTAGAAAGGCACATGAAAGAGGAATGGTCGATGGAGTGACCACAAATCCATCACTTGTTGCTAAAGAGGGTCGGGATTTCAGGACAGTCATAGATGAGATTGCCTCATTTGTCAAAGGTCCAATCAGTCTCGAGGTAGTGAGCGAGGATGCAGAGGGAATGCTGAAAGAAGCACGTGAACTCAATAGCTGGATTGACAATGCAGCCATCAAGATTCCGATGACATGGGAGGGTCTCAAAGCGGTTAAAGTATGTGCTGACGAGGGTATCCAGACGAACGTTACTTTGGTCTTTAGCCCAAATCAGGCTATTCTTGCAGCAAAAGCTGGTGCAACGTTTGTATCACCTTTCATTGGGAGATTAGATGATATTGGTCAAGTCGGTATGGAAGTAATCGAGGGTACTGCTCAAATCTATGCATACTATGGCTTTGAAACAGAGATCATTGTAGCTAGCATCCGACATCCAATCCATGTTTACGAAGCAGCACTAATTGGAGCAGATATAGCAACTATTCCACCAGATGTACTTGATAAAATGGTTAATCATCCGCTCACAGATATTGGAATCAGGAAATTCTTGAATGATTGGAAAAAAGTACCGAAAAAATAGCTTGAAGAGAGGGAGGGTGAGAGGGGCGACGGAGAGCCCCTCTTCATATTCTTTTTGGGTTTCTTAGATGCCGCACCAAGTCCTATGGCAACAACCGATCCACCCGGCATAATCAACATCTCAGCTTACAGCTCAAACTGATCAATGGATTCGGTTAGTCGTGGAGAGGTAGTCGGTCTCGCATCCAGCAATGCTATTGAATATTAGTTATCAATATATAATATATTTAATCCATGTATATGAGAGTATGTTGGATAGAATAAACAAAAATTTCAAATTGCGATACACACTATGACAAGAAAGATATGCTATTGTGAATCAAGATGAGGATGTGTATGCCATGATTCTCGAAGCAGACCTTATTGTCTTCAACGGTAACATCATCACAATGGATCCCAAAAAACCGATTGCTAATGCTCTTGCCATCAAGAGTTTCAAAGTCTTAGCAGTCGGGGATGAGGATGAGGTTTTGGAGCTTGTACCTACTGCAAAGAGAGTCATTGATCTTGGTGGAAAAACAGTCATTCCGGGTTTTATTGATGCACATACTCATTTGACAAGCGCAGGGGTCAAATCAAAACATGTTCAACTAGATAAGGTAGAGTCATTAGAAGAAGCAATTCAATTCTTGACAGATGCAGTTCCCAAGTATCCTAAAGGTGAATGGATCTTTGGGTATAATTGGGATGAGAGTGAGTGGACCAACAAGAGGTACATTCAGTCCAAGGATTTAGACCCAATCAGCAAAGATCATCCAATAATGGTGACACGTGTCTGCGGGCACCTTGTTTCAGTTAACAATTCAGGACTCAAGAAGCTTGGAATATCATTGAACCAACCGGGGGTTCAGAAAGACAGACTTGGAAGACCTACAGGGATTCTGAAAGATATCGAAGAAGTTTGGGAGAAAGTTAGACCATCAGCTGAGGAATTTCGAGAAGGAGTTGTGATAGGAAACAAGATTGCTAATGAGAAAGGCATCACTACCGCGGTTGATAATGCAGCTGCAGGAGTTCTTAGACATATTCGAGAGATTGAAACAAGACAGGAGCTCACAACTCGAATGATTGTGAACATTCCAGTAGAGCAGATAGACCATATGATTAGTCTTGGTTTAACATCTGGGATGGGTAGTCCAATGGTGAAAATTGGGGGTGTCAAGATTTTCACGGACGGATCAATTGGGGCAAAGACTGCTTACGTGTCCAGGGGATATAGGGAGGATTCAAACAACAAAGGCATGTTACTCACCCCACAAAAGGAGTATGAAGCTGTGGTAGAGAAAGCAGTACAAAATAACATTCAGACGGTTACACATGCAATAGGGGATGAAGCGATTGAGATGGTCATCTCCACATTTGAGAGTTTCCCGGATAAGAGCATGTTGAGACAACAACGACATCGGATAGAGCATGCAGAGATGATAAATGAGTATCAAATCAGAAGAGCTGTTGGCTTAGGGCTCATCTTGTCAATGCAACCTAATTTCGTGGGCAGATGGCAGCAACCTGGCGGACTCTATGAGGATAGATTTGATGAAGAGCAGGTCAGAGGAATGAATATGTTCCGAGTAGCTTTAGATAATGGTGCTCGACTCTGCTTTGGTTCAGATGGTATGCCCTATAGTCCACTCTATGGAATCTGGTCAGCAACAACCCACCATAACGAGCGTGTTAAGCTCACTGTTGAGGAAGCACTTAGGTGCTATACATTAGAGAGCGCATATTCTGTTTTCCAAGAACATACCCTGGGGAGTCTAACTGTTGGGAAGCGGGCAGACTTTGTGGTTCTCTCTCATAATATTCTGGAAGTCCCACCAGACGAGATTATTGATATCGATATTGAAATGACAGTTGTAGGGGGAAATGTGGAGTATTCAGTATTACGTTCGTGAGGTGTCGCAGTGGGTAAGATCAAAATCCTGAGCGAGGATCTTGTTTCACTCATATCTGCAGGAGAGGTGATTGAGAACCCATCTTCAATTGTTAAGGAACTCATTGAGAACTCACTTGATGCTGGAACTGATATGATAGATATCTCCATCGAAGAGGGAGGTATTGACAAGATTGTAGTATCAGACAATGGAACAGGTATTTCTCGAGACGATTGTGAGGTCTGTCTTCAAAGGCATTCGACAAGTAAGATTTCTAAAAAAGAGGACATTAATGCAATATCCACCTATGGATTCAGAGGCGAGGCTCTTGCAAGTATTGCCACAGTTGCGGATGTTAGAATCACTACTCAAACAAATGAGGAGGATGTTGGAACACTCATAATCTCAAGAGTTGGAGAAAGTCCAAAGATTTCTGATTCCTCACGACCAATAGGGACAACCATTGAAGTAACTGAACTGTTTAAGAAAGTACCAGTAAGACGAAAGCACTTGGCGAGTCCCAAAGTGGAAGGTCAACGAATTCATGAGGTTGTTATGAAGCATGCAGTCATTAGGACAGATGTCGGATTCAGATTAACTAGAGATGAGAAAGTTGTAATTGATTGTCCTCCAACCCAGAGTGCGATTGATAGGATAACATACCTTTGGGGAAGTGATGTTGCTAAAGGTTTAGTGGAGGTCTATTACTCCGAAGCAGGTGTTTGGATAGAAGGTTTTACTGCAATGCCACCAGTTTCACGGGGTAACAGGTCTAGAGAGTATTTTGCAGTACTCAAGAGACCCATTACTGATGAACATCTGAGTCAAGCTGTCGAGTCAGCCTATTCAACACTGCTCATGAAGGGGCAATATCCAGTTTTCGCACTTGATATTGCAATGAATCTGACTGACGTAGATGTGAATATCCATCCAACAAAGCGTGAAGTCAAAATAATTGATATTGAGAAAGTCAGCTCAATTGTTTCAATGGCTGTGAGAGATGCTCTTGGAGTAGAAAGACAACCAATAGAGAGCCAATCATTGGAGGAATTCCTTGACGAGAATATTCTAAGTAGAGAGGATCCAGGAATATCATCCAGATTGGTTCAAACCGATCATATTGGAACCTTGCCAGCTGTTGAACACACAATCCTTGAACCGTTCATGGGGATTAGTGATGCTGTTAAACCAGTTAATCTGCTCGGTGGACTGTTTAGAATCGTTGGACAAATCCATAAACTCTACATTCTTCTTGAGGATGAAGAGGGGCTCTTAGTTATAGATCAACATGCTGCTCATGAACGGGTGTTATATGATGAATTGAGAAAGGGAATCAACGAAGACAGAGTTGCTATCCAAGAGATGCTTGAACCATTTGTATTGAGTCTAAATCCCACTGAAGTTGAGCGAATTCTTGATCATTCAGACATATTGAATGAAATTGGATTTTCGATTGAAAGTTTTGGTGGGAACGAAATTTCAATCTCAACAGTCCCAGAGATTTTTGGTAAAGTCGCATCAGAGATTGAGCTAATTTCATTACTAGATAGTATTGGAACCATCGGCATTTCAGATGCTCGTGATTCATTCATGGATGAACTTGTAAAATTAACAGCTTGCCACTCAGCGTATAGGGAGGGGCAAACTTTGAATATTGATGAGATTCGGGATTTAATTGAAGACCTGTCCAGGACTCGAATTAAGTATACATGTTGTCATGGCCGCCCATCAATAGTTAGAATCAAGAAAGAGAATCTTGACAAAGCAGTAGGTAGATTGGGTCATGATGCCATTCAGAGGTTTAAAAAACGACATAGATTGAAATAACAAAAGAGAAGGGGGAAGTCCTAGGCTCGAAACCTCCCGAATCCGTGCAATCTCTCAAAAATAAATTCACTAGATAATAATCTCTTAGTGACTAAAACTACATTGCGGATTTTACCATTTGACAATCTTGATTAATGTTATTCTTAGCATGATTTCAATTCAAATGGAAGAAACGAGTTGTAACTATGGATAATCAATCATTGATAGTTGAAAACGAGGATACTGTAGAATCAAATACAAATAGAGTGGTCCTTCTTGGCATCCTAACACTTCTTACTATCACCGCAGCAGCAATCCTCCATGTAAACCAACCAGAATTTATTTTAGACAGATTCATCGGTATATCCGATTTTGAATATTCTCTCTTTGACAGTACTCTTTATTTGTCGTATCTTATTGTCGGTATAATAACAGGTTTGCTTTCAGACCGCTGGGCTAAACGTCGTTTCTTCATTCTGGTTGGTTCATCCGGGTCAATAGTTTTCTACTGGTTAATGACCACAACGCTCTCATATCCTATTTTACTATTATTCAGATTTCTCCAGGGATCTTTCACAGTCATGGCATGGCAGACATTCATGACACTTGCAATTGACTTCTCAGATCCTCAGAATCGTGGACGAAATATGGGGATATTTGGAGCTTTCTTGGCAATAGCAATGGGACTAGGACCAGCAATAGGAGGAGTCATTGCATCTTTTGGTGTGTTTATTCCATATTATACTGCTTCAGCACTCAATCTAGCAGTTTTAGCAATAACGCTGACAAGCTTAACAGACCCTACTATGACAAAAACTCGGCCTACCTTGAAGGAGAGTTTCATGCTCGCAAGAAAAAAACCAGAACTGGTAATTCCAAGCATCTTCAATCTCTTAGACAGACTACATATTGGATTTATACTCACAGCTTTACCATTTTTCCTCGCAGTGATACTTGGTCTCGATGAATCACTCAGAGGGTTATCACTTGCAATATTCGCTTTGCCATTCATAATTCTACAATATCCAATGGGCAAACTCTCAGACCTATACGGAAGATTCAGACAGCTTGTTGTAGGAAGTCTAGGTTTTGGTGTAATCTTGTCCATCATCGGGTTTGTTGGTATTCAAGGTTTCAATCTGTTACTCTTTATGTTAGCAATCCTAGGCGTCTTTTCAGGAATCACAGCACCCCCAGCTATGGCCCTTGTTGGAGATATAGTAAGACAGGAAGACTCCGCAATGGGCATGGGTTTCTTTAATTTTCTTGGAAATCTAGGAATCACTATTGGTCCGGTTATTTTTGGAGTACTAAATCCTGTGATTGGTATGGCGAATGCTTTTGTAGTCGTGGGTGCGCTTGAATTGATAACTCTCACGATGAATATTATACTTGTAAGAACGATATTCAAAGGAAAAATCATCTAAGAAATTGTGGTTGGATGCATGGCAATAGAAGAAGTTCTTCTCATCCTGGCGATTGAATTATGCGTTATTGTATTTGTAGTCTGGATTGCTTGGTCAGGATTAATCGGTGCACCCTGGCTACCAACACCAAAAAACAAAGTCAGAGCCATGCTTGAATTTGCGGGTGTAAATAAAAAGGATATTTTATATGACCTGGGATCCGGTGATGGTCGGATTATTGTAATGGCTGCAAAAGAATTCGGAGCTAAGTCTATCGGGATAGAAGTAGATCCGCTTCGGATGTTGTTGTCACGCATAGCGATAAAACGCTACAAACTAGAACAAAAAGTCAAAGTGATAAGAGCCAACTTCTTTAATGTGAGTCTCGAAGACGCCTCGGTTGTAACGTTATATCAAGGACATGAGATCAACAAGAAGATAAGAGCTAAACTAGCAAGTGAACTGAGGTCTGGCACCCGGGTAGTTTCATATCGCTTCATTCTTGATGGATGGACGCCTACCAAGACGAACGACGACGAGTCAATTTACCTCTATGTTGTCTGACTTCCGTCATTTAGACAGAGTTTTCAACTTTCAATCATTAAGAGAGTAGATGATTGTTCGTAAAGTCAATGCTAAAAGTATCATAACGAAAAGTAACATTCCAGGGATAGATTTCGTCATTAATCCCTACATTGGTTGTCAGCATGCATGCATTTATTGCTATGCTGAATTCATGAAGCGTTTCACTGGTCATGTTGGGGATTCCTGGGGTGAATTCCTTGATGTGAAGCACTGCAATTGGGATAAAATCCGGCCTGAGAAATATAATGGCAAGACACTCCTTTTTAGCTCTGTCACGGACCCATATACTCCATTGGAAGTAAAATATGAAAACACAAGGAGTGTTTTAGAGAAGCTTATTGGCACAAAAGCTTCTGTTCAAATTTTGACGAAATCCGACCTCGTTGTCAGAGATCTTGATCTGTTTAAGCAATTTGATGATATTCAAGTTGGGATATCCATTAACTCTCTCAACGAAGAATTCGTCAGAGTTATTGAACCAAGAGCATCTAAACCGCTTGATCGTCTTAAATCATTGAGGACAATTTCAAAGGAGGGAGTTCCTACGTATGTTTTTGTTTCACCTATATTCCCTAAGATTTCGGACTGGCAATCAATAATAGACGCAGCATTACCAATAACAGATGATTTTCGATTTGAGAACCTGAACTTCAGGAGGCACAATGTTTCTCGCATCATGGATTTGGTGGCTTCAAAGCATCCTGAGTTATCGGAATTTTTCACCCAAATAATGCGGCATCCTTCAATGTGGGATGAGATTGAGGAGGATATTGAAGCTTATTGCAGCTTGAGAAAGATAAGATGTAAAATAGAATTTCATCATGGCGGATTTTCCAAGACAAAATAATGCAAGGCTTTGTGAAAACATTAAGTAAACCTATCAATCCAATCTTCAACTTTTGGAATTCGAATGTCTGTCAATTCGTGAAGTAAATTATAGACAACTTCAATATGACCCATCTGTTCTTTCATTAGCGGAACAGCACCTTTGCGCAATCCTCTTGAAATTGGTCCATTACCCATGGAAATCAAGACGTCAAGCAAACGTCTAAGAATAGCAAGTACTTCAAAGTAATCGATTTCTTCAATTTCATGCCCAGTAATACTTTGATATCCATTGAGAATTGAATCACGATTTTTCTGTGTTGAATAAGCTCTTGTAAGCAGCAAGGTCCAGGCAAGATCAGTTCGAAAGTCACTTACTCGGGAAGCACCCCAATCAATCACAAACGGGTTTTCATCTTCATCAATCAGTATGTTCATTGGATGAAAGTCCCCGTGGGTAATCGAAACCTTTTGACACGGAACTCTGTCAACCCGAGCTTTGAGCCATTCGAGTATTGGGTTCAACTCACTCTTCCTGAACCGGTCAAGAGTGTCTTTATAATCAACCAGGGTTGCGTTAATTATGAAGTATGGATCATCTTGAGGAATGATGAGTGGATTAGACACAAGGTAAGTCCAGTCCAAATTATGTAAATCAACAAATAGTCTACTGAATAGATTTGCCCATTTCTTTCTATCAGCATTAGGCTTGGAATTTAGTTCCTCTAATGTTGAACCGCTTATTCTGTTCATAATTATGAAGGGATGTCCAAGGATTGAGTCGTCTTTTTCTAGTAGATGTATTTTTGGAACAGGATAGCCTATTTCTGAGAGTTTCTTCATAACAAATGCTTCTCGTTCTGCTTTTTCACTGATTCCAGGTGCATATACTCTAAGGATAAGTTCATCAGATTCTTTCCCATTGTCTGAGAACCATTCTAAGTTAAAAGAAAATATCTGGGTTTCCCAACCACTCGTTATGTCTTTGAAATCAAACATCTGTAACGAGTTTCGATTTGGAAAATGATTTTTCAGGTATGTAAGAAGCGAGGAGGACTCCATATCTTAATTGAAAGTTGGTTCTATTGATTTATTTTTGGTTAGAACCTTCATTGACTTGGTCAAACTCAAGTTTCAACACTTTCATTGGGATTAATTTTATCACTCATATTGAATATGGAGAAGTATGTGTTACAAATGAAGTCTCTTTTAGTTCTGTTTTCATACCATCATAATAATACTGAGAAAATCGCAAATGTTTTTGCAAAGGTTCTTAATGCGCAAATAAGAACGCCTCAGCAAGTAAATCCTGAGGATTTTCAACAGTATAATCTAGTAGGCTTTGGTTCAGGGATATATAGTGGAAAACACCACAAGACTGTACTTGATCTTGCTGATAAACTACCAGAAGTCACTGGCAAGCTTGCATTCATTTTCTCAACCTGTACTCTTGGTTATGAAGTCACGAAAAATCACACAACACTTCGAGAAACACTGCAATCGAAAGGTTACACAATCATTGATGAATTTGGTTGCCCAGGTTTTAACACAAACAGTTTCACTAGATTCTTTGGGGGAGTGAACAAAGGTCGACCTAATGCTGAAGACCTCAAACACGAAGAAGAGTTTGCTCAGAATCTAGTACAGTACTTGTATTAAATACAGAGGATTAATTACAAAGAAGACACAACCATTCATTCAAGATTAGTGAAGGAGTTTATATAATGAGTACTGACGATGAGCTACTTGATGAACAACAGAAGAGATTTCTGAAAAGACATTGGAAAATGACCATAGTGTTCGTTGCGGTCTTTGCAGTCGCTGTGAGCGCAGCGGTGCTTGTATTACTCTGGTTTGTTGAAAATGCACAAGCAACAGCCCTTTTACCATCGACACTTGGAGAGTTCACTGTCGGGTATCTTATCACATTCATTTTGCATGTGATCTTTTGGGAACTTCTCTTTGTGGGAAGTTGGGTCCTTGTAATAGTCGTGGTGATATACCTCAAGTGGTACAGTAAGCTTCCAGAGGAAGAACGTTTGGGAAAAACTAAACGCGGTTCGCGTGAAGAAGGTGATGCTATCGGTTTCCTCATCGGTGTATTTTGGCTGATCATTATATGGACAAGTGGTCGCTGGGACCTTGCCTTTAACGCATGGACATTAACTGACTGGGTAATCTCATGGTTAACTGCGGTTGGCTGGGTCTTTGTGGTCTTCGGTATTCCTATTGCAATATACTTCATCTATTGGATAGTGAATGAGAGGAAACAAGAAACCTAGTTTATCAAAGAAGCAATTCAAGCTCATCGAGGAATAAAATATGTCATTCCATGAATCTATGAATGAATACAAGAAACAGCTAGAGAAGGGCACCATCATAGAAGCATACAGAGGATTGATGGAATATTTCAACACTTTGAGATTATATTTCAAAAAGAAATATCCTGATGACTCTGTTTCTGGTAGCGTCTATTATGGATATATGGATATGACATATTTCTCCTTTTTCAAAAAATCATTGAAACATCGAAAATTGAAAATCGCGATAGTCTTCCTTCATGAAGCATTTCGTTTTGAGGTTTGGTTATCAGCAAGTAACAAGGATGTTCAAACAAAATACATGAAATTGTTCAGTGAATGTGGCTGGAAAGAATACAACATAGCAATTACGACAGAAGGTGTTGATTCTATTTTGGATCACATCTTAATTGACAACCCAGACTTCAGTGATTTAGATGCTTTAACGAAGCAAATAGAGAGAGGAACACTGAATTTCACTCAGGATATTGAGAGCTTCTTATCAAATCATTAGAACTGACTCTGTTTCTAGAAGAAATATCTCCTACTTTCTGATGATTCTCTATACGATGAATCCAAAGTTTCTGATTATTGACACTTCATTTATTACTTACGGACCATAGTTACAAGACTGTGTCGATAATGAAAGCAATGGTAACCACCAAATATGGACCACCGGAAGTCTTGCAAATCAAAGAGATTGAGAAACCAGTTCCAAAGACCAATGAAGTCCTAGTCAAGATTAGGATGACAACAGTGTCTACTGGTGATGTGAAAATGCGGGGTCTCGACCTTCCTACTGGGCAGAAGATTGCTGCGCGTCTTTTCTTAGGTTTCACAAAGCCTAGGAAGGATATCCTAGGAATGGAGATAGCTGGTGAGATAGAGGAAGTTGGTGAAGATGTCACAAAATTCAAAGTCGGTGACGAGGTCATTGCATCAACCTTCTGGGTGGATCTTGGAGGTTATGCACAGTACAAGTGCATGCCTGAAGATGATATCATAGCAGTCAAACCTTCAAACATGTCATTTGAGCAAGCAGTCCCAGTCCTTGGAGGCGGATTGACGGCAGCGAAAGTACTCAAGATAGCTGACATTCAAGTTGGACAGAGAGTATTGATTTATGGAGCATCTGGAAATGTCGGAACGTATGCAGTCCAAATCGCGAAACACCTTGGTGCAGTAGTAACTGGCGTGTGCAGTACCAGAAATCTGGAACTTGTGAAATCACTAGGAGCTGATAAGGTGATTGATTACACGACTGAAGACTTCAGTAAGAGTGGAGAAACATACGATGTCATCTTTGATGCTATAGACAAGCTCACCCCTGAGCAATGGAAGGCGTCGTTGAAAGAAACAGGTATTCATCTTAATGTCAACAAACATTCTGGTGGTGTTGGTAGAAGCAAGGACCATTTGGAATACATGTTCTTCCTGAAAGATCTCATGGAAGAGGGCAAGATACAATCCGTCATAGACAAGACCTACACCTTTAGGCAGATCCCAGAGGCTCACAAATACGTGGAAACTGGGCGTAAGAGAGGATGCGTCGTTGTGATTGTGGATCAAGACTAGATAAACACGACAAGAAGCCAGTTGGAGGAAGACCTAGTTGATATTTGTCGGAAGACTTATGCAAAAGCCTGCAAAAACTCAATGAGCTGGTTACAATATGTAACACACAAAAAGAGAGATATTTGAGATGGATTCGGATGAGATGTATGCAAGATTTGCAAGAGCTTTCTATCTACACAGAAACAAGGGTGAATAAAGATGAAAGCTGTTGTATTTGAAAAATATGGGCCTCCTGAGGTCCTTCAATTGAAAAAGATCGAGAAACCAACTCCAAAGGAAAATGAAGTTCTGATCAAGATATATGCAACATCAGTGACTGCCGCTGACTGGCGTATGCGAAAGCCGGACCCATTTCTGGCAAGAATGATGAATGGTATATTCGCACCAAAGAAGTTCAACATTTTAGGAATTGAACTAGCGGGAGTGGTTGAAGCTGTAGGCAATGAAGTAACTAAATTCCAGCCTGGTGATGAAATATTCGGGACTACTGGCTTTACTTTTAGAGCATATGCTGAATATGTATGCATTCCTGAAGATAGCGATGGTAATGATGGTTCAATCACACACAAACCAACCAATCTGACCTTTGGTGAAGCAGCTGTCATTCCAGTTGGCGCAGACACAGCATTGTTCTTCCTTAGAACACAAGGAAACATTCAACCTGGTCAGAAAGTATTGATTTATGGTGCTTCAAGCAGTGTTGGTTCATACGGAGTCCAGCTTGCAAAGCACTTTGGGGCTGAGGTCACTGCTGTCTGTAGTGCCTCAAATCATGAATGGGTGAAGGAGCTTGGTGCTGACAAAATGATAGATTATAGAATGGAAGACTTCACCCAGAGCGGCGAAACCTATGATGCGATTTTTGACGCAGTTGGTAAATTATCATTGTCTGGTTCTATGAAAGCACTGAAGGATGGAGGAGTCTTCCTTGACGCTGTTCACATGATGAGGCGTAGTGTTCAAGCGAAATTTGCTCCAAAGAAAAACAACAAGAGAATTCTTGGAGGAACAGCAACAGGACTACACGAGGACCTAATATATTTCAAGGAACTCATCGAGGCTGGACATCTAAAACCAGTCATTGATAGGACATATCCATTGGAGGAAATCGTAGAAGCCACGAGATATGTCGAAACTGGACGGAAAAAAGGAAATGTGGTCATTACGGTTGTGGAAACTTGAATGTGACTGAAATAAGACAATCAGAAGGACTATCATTAGCATTAGTTGTGACACAGCTATTCCGTTTACTGTTTGGTGGGTATTTAACAGGATTAGACCAACTCCACTCATATCCTATGGAATATGTCGTGGAGGCTCATACTTATGTTGAAGCTAGCAGAAAGATGGGTAATGCTATACTAACATTTAGCCATCTGTAAATTGAAGGAGGAAGAATTCGTGTTTGTGGAAATATCCGGATTTCTATTTTTGCTTATCATTCTAGTTTTAGTCATTGCATCTTCTAGGTATGGTTATGAGATATTCAGTGAATTGGACTCAGACGCTAAGCTCCAAGAGATTAGTGAAGATCCAAAGAAGTTCAGAACAGGCACCTTGTTAGTGGTTATAGAGCATGTGATCATAATCACTCTTGCTGTATCGCTGTTCATCGCTTTCAATCAATACAATCTAATGCTTGGAATCATTTGGGTTTGTGCTCGTTCAGGCGAGGGTTTGATCCAGCTTAACAGAAAGAGGGACTATTGGGGTCTTCTCAATATCGCTACTCAGTACTCGGGAGCTAGTGGTGCAGAAAAGGATGCTTTAAGTGATTCAGCTCTTGCCATTCTCAAATCAAAGAACTCCACCTTCTCCTTTGCACAAATCCTTTTCTCCATTGGTACGCTAGCATACTCAATCGTGTTTGTTGTCTATGAAACATTCCCAAAGTTGACAATTATTGGATGGTTTGGAATTGTTGCTAGCGTCATCTATGGTTTCGGTAACGGTGCAAAACGTGTAAGACCCAACTTCAACGCTCTATGGAACTTGGGGGGTCTGCTGATTTGGATTTTCGAACTAGTCTTGGGATTTTGGCTATTGTACCCTCATCCACCTGTACCAATAGTGCCATTATAAACACGAGAGAGAATGCTTATGAAAGCAATAGTAATTACAAAATATGGAGGTCCAGAAGTCCTTCAATACAAGGATGTGGAAAAGCCATCTCCTGCCGCCGATCAGGTTCTAGTGGAAGTCAAAGCAGCTTCTCTAAATGCATCCGACTTCGAAGCTATGAGAGGTTCGTGGGCATCCCGCCTCGGAGGTCCTCTTAGGACAAAACACAAGATTCTTGGAACTGACATAGCTGGAACAGTCGAAATGGTTGGAAGTAATGTCACGAAATTTCAGCCAGGTGAAGAGGTCCTCGGGGACCTGTTGATCCCAAATGGCTATGGTGCATTTGCTGAGTATGCATGTGCTCCTGAAAAAGTGCTGGCGCTGAAACCAGCTAGCATGACTTTCGAACAAGCATCAACCTACCCTGAATCAGGTATCATCGCTCTGCAGAGTCTACGAGGAAAAAGAGAGATTCAGCCTGGACAAAAGGTCTTAATCAATGGAGCTGGGGGCGGAATGGGATCATTTGGAATCCAGATTGCGAAATACTATGGAGCAGAAGTTACTGGCGTCGATAGCGCGATAAAAATTGAAATGATGAAATCAATAGGCGCAGATCACGTTCTTGATTACAAGGAAATAGACTTCACAAAAACAGGGGAGCGCTACGACACGATTCTTGATACTGTGGCACGTCGTTCATTACTCTCTTACAGACGAGCGTTGAATCCCAATGGTATGTATATCATGGTCGGAGGAAGTAGGTCAGCTCTTTTTCAAGCATTAGTTCTAGGTCCATTGATTTCCAGGATGGGAAGTAGGAGCTATGGTATCAATCCTCTAGATCAAGACCTAATGGAAGATTATGATTTCCTTGCGGAACTCTTTGAAGCTGGCAAAGTAGTACCAGTCATAGATAGAAGTTACCCATTGAGTGAGATTGTTGAAGCTTTCCATTATTTTGAAGAAGGACATGCTCGAGGAAAGGTAGTAATAACTATGAATTAGGTTTTATTTTATTGCGACAGGTAAACTTGGATGTTATCAGGTACATGAGGATTGAGAATGATTAGTAGAATATGGCATGGTTGGACGAATCGCGAGAACGCGGATGCATACGAAGAATTACTACGTACGGAGATATTCACTAATATTGCGAAGCGTTCAATTCAAGGCTATCATGGTATTCACCTTCTCCGTAGAGATGCAGACGATAGTGTAGAGTTTGTTACAATAATGTGGTTTGACACGTTAGATGCAGTACGGGATTTTGCAGGAGAGGATTATGAAGTTGCTGTAGTTCCCCCTAAAGCGAGGCAGCTTCTATCGAGATTTGACAAAGTGTCAGCTCACTTTGATGTTATCGAAACTCCAGATTAACTTCATGACTTGAATAAGCTAGCAAAATCCAACAAAAGACTGTGCTTGCCACTCTTATTTGTCGTATCAGGGTGCATTATTCATATGATGTTGAATCAGAGCAAGTTTGTAGGAACACTTATGATTGAGGCCTATGAACGAAGTAGGCTGGTTACCTAATGTAACTTAGTAAAGGAGAGAAATAGAATGAAAGCTGAAACAGCACAAAGAATGTTGTGGTTTGCGATAATCTTCATTGTCCTCTTTATTATTGCAACCATAGGTGCAGGAGTTGGATTTGTCCTTGCAGTCGAATTCCTCGACCTAGGATCTTTCATCACTGACCCGACGGTCCTAACGTTCATTCAAGCATACCCACTATTTATCCCAGCTATTATTTTTGCCATAGCTGGTCTCGAAATCATCTATCTCATCATTATCTACATGTGGCGAAAAGATCCGATGGCACATAGGACAGGATTCACCATTGTCGGTATCCTCAACCTACTCATGGGCTTTAGCCTCCCAGGATTATTCATCATTCTCCCGGGACTTCTCTTGGAGCCACAATAGATGCTCGTTCAGGAGACCACAACTTGGTCTCCATCCCCTCTTTTTGGGGGGATTGCTTGAAACTTATGAAAGCCATTGTATGTACAAATTTTGGCTTTCTAAAGGTCTTGAAGTTTGGTGGTTGAAATATGGAAGATGTGCAGCTAATTCTTTCAGGATTATGGATTTCTCTGATGCTAACTTACCTTTTGGGTGATGTGCTACGCATATTTGCAGGCGACTTTGTGGCTGGGGAAATGGAAGGAAATAAGGCAACTCAAGGAATGTGGATGGTTGCTGCAATAATTATGCTAATTCCAATTGTCATGGTTTCGATGTCCCTAATCCTACCTCATCCTGCAAATGGCTGGATAAACATCATTGTATCCATATTCCTTTTCCTGTTCAATCTCTCAGGCGTGCGAACATACCCTTCATATTTCGATAGATTTCTGATAGTTGTGGGACTTGTTTTCAATGTGCTGATTGTCTGGTACGCATGGAATTGGATTGGAGCAGTTTGAAACTTGGGTGACACTCATGAAAGCGATTGTCTGTATTAAATATGGACCCCCAGAAGTACTTCAGCTGGTTGAAGTACCCAAACCTGTACCTAAGGACAACGAGATTCTGATTAAGAATCATGCAACAACGGTAGTACTGGGTGATTGCGAACTTCGAGGTTTCAATTTTCCTTACTATAATATTGTTTTCAAACTCCTTATACGTCTTGGATTTGGTTTTAGGGGTCCAAGAAAGAAGATATTGGGTCAACAGCTATCTGGAGTTGTAGAAGAAGTTGGAAAGGATGTCACTTTGTTCAAACCTGGCGACGAGGTGTTTGCTTGCACCGCACTTGGTCTCGGAGCCTACGCTGAGTACAAAAGTATGTCAGAAAACGGATTAGTAACAATAAAGCCAACCAACATGAGTTTTGATGAGGCGTCCACTATACCCATTGGTGGAAGTGAAGCGCTCCATTATATGAAACAAGCAAACATTCAGAAAGGTCAAACTGTGTTGATCAATGGAGCCGGAGGAAGCATAGGTACTATTGCACTACAGCTTGCCAAATCTGAGGGTGCCACAGTGACAGCTGTGGACAGTGCGGGAAAATTCGACATGTTGCGATCATTGGGAGCTGATCATCTCATAGATTACAAACAAGAGCTCTTTACAGAGAGAGATGAGACGTATGATGTCATCTTTGATGTTGTAGGTGTGACCCAATTTTCAGGTTGTATGAAATCATTAAATGAGAACGGGACCTATCTCCAGGGAAACGGGTCGGTTTCTAGAGGAGACAAATCTACTGCAAGGAACAATAACATGATAGTATATGACAAATACACAGACTATACGACTGATAGTCTTGTTGAGCTCAGAGAACTTATTGAAGCGGGGACAATCAGGACAGTCATTGATAGAACTTTCCCACTAGAACAGATTGTTGAAGTCCATCGATTTGTTGAACAAGGCGGCAAACTGGGAAACGTTGTTGTTACTATGGAATGAAAAGGCATGGATATCGTTCTGATAATCATTATTGGAATACTAGGATTCTTCTTGTTTCTAATTATCGGACTATTCCTGTATAGGCAATATTTGAGATATTCAACAAGAATAGATACACCAAATGGAATAAGCTCATTGGAGGAGATTACACTCGGAGATTTGAAGCAATGGATATTCATTAGAGGTGAGGACCAAAATAATCCCGTCTTGATTTTCTTACACGGCGGTCCTGGTGAACCAACAGTAGGCATGTCGAGTTCCCGAAGATTGGATGCTGAGCTGATAAAATATTTCACAGTGGTCCATTGGGATCAGCGAGGAGCAGGAAAATCATATAGTTCCAGCATCCCGGTTGATTCAATGACCCTAGACAGACTAGTCGAAGATTGTAACGAATTAATTGACTATCTTCGAAGTAAGTTTGACACTCCTAAAGTCTTCATTGTCGCGCACTCATCAGGAACATTG
>SMTZ1_10000562_pt1 | contig 60932 bp, 60 predicted proteins | sample DeeMarSWOR136_30_FD_25667 | JGI IMG/M metagenome (IMG submission 25667) | reverse complement strand
TAATGGTGTATTGATCGTAACCGGTAAAGACAACGGCATAAGCTTCATTGGTGAAGTACTTGCCGTCCAGGTCGTCGCCGCCTGCTGCGTTGACGAGATTAAAGCCCAGGTCGGCCAGGGTCACATTGGCCCAGGTGCCGCCCCAGTTCGGGCCTCTCTCGGCACAGAACGCACGGGCTGCGGTGCGGATACTGCCGGCCCCGGCCTTTCCTTCCGACCACTTTGCCGAGTCAATTCGGCCTCTCATGATCGGAATCGCCACGGCCGCCAGAATGCCGACGATAAAGATGACGACCATCAGCTCAATCAGTGTAAAACCTTTTCTTTTTTCCATCTTTCCACTCCTCCCAATAAAGAGTTAAAAAATGATGCTTGTGCCTGCCAATGCAGGTCTAACTCATTTATAAGACTTTCAGTCGATGAAATTCATTTATTTAGCGGTAAGAAAGACAGCGATTGCTTTGATTGTTGAAGTTTGTCTGCATAATCCTGTGTAAAAAAGCTCAATAAAAAAATGTTGAAGTGTCCCCTTATTATTTAATGCTTTATTAAAGTATACTCCAAAAAACGTTACAGGCAAATAGTATTGTTATATTTGTGAAGACTTTGGCAAATAAAATTCTTATTGTTAATTGGTTTCAAAACAGAAAATGTTTACCGGACGTTTTATTATTCAAAAAGAGGATTTAGGCTTATGGAATTTCGGTCAGGGTACCATCCTGATCCAGCGTAATTGCTGGAGGTGTTGTTGGTTTCTCAGGTCGGAGCGAAGAGGCAGCTGTTACGGTAATCGTATAGGCATTATATCCGGTGAAGGCAACGTTATAGCATTCACTTGTGAAGTACTTGCCGTCGAGGTCATCGCCATCGGCTCCATTTACGACGTTGAAGCCTAAATCGGCAAAAGAGACGTTTGCCCAAACACCGCCCCATGTTGCGTCCCTTTCGGCACAAAAAGCACGCGCAGCGGAGCGGATATTAGCAGCGCCCGAATAGCCTTCGGACCATTTGGCGGAGTCGATTCGGCCTCGCATGATGGGAATCGCCACGGCAGCCAGGATGCCTACGATGAAGATGACAATCATCAACTCAATGAGGGTAAAACCTTCTCGTTTTTTCATCTTTACTTCTACTAAACAGAGTGTGAAATTGGTTTAATGGCTGTGAGCGCAGGCCTTATTTGTTTATAACGCCATTATCGTCCAGATTTGTCCACTTATTAAGATGAATCGTGTTTGCTCAAGTTTATCAGACATTATTTAATGTAAAGGGCGGAAAATATGTGCCTACGTATGCCCTCTTTTTTGACACTTTACTAATTAAAGTATACGCCGAAAAGTCACTATGGACAACAATTATTACACCATTAGTTCTGGAAAAGGGGAATTTTATAACAGGTGAGACCGAGTCCAGATAACATTTACCGGACCTGCGTCGATAAGCCGCTGTTATTTTGGATTTTGCCGTCAAAAAGGCTTAGCTTTGTGAAATTCGGACATTAGAGTGACTATTTTGATTCGACATGGCTGGTCTTTGTGCCTTAATCAGTGACGCGATTACAGCTGTGTAATATGTCATAAGGATTGGTCATTTGTGATTGTATTATTTGTTGTTTTCAGCGATTATGTTGTGGTCTGATTTTAGGATGCATATAATAGTCTGTTTGAAAATGGAAATATCTAACAACACGCTTCATAGTCTTTTAAATGTGCAAGTGTTTAGTTGCAGCGAATCTTTAATGGAGGCTTGTAAATGAAAAGGCGTGAATTTCTAAAGGCTGTTGGTTGTGGAGCTGCGAGTGTGGCATTGTCGGGATGTGCAAACGCGGCACAGAGGACGGGATTTGTAGCCAACAGGAGAAGATCCAATATTGTTTATATCATAGCAGACGACCTCGGTTATGCGGAGGTGGGCTGCTATCGGCAGAAGAAGATTAAGACGCCTAATATTGATAAGCTGGCGGCCCAGGGGATGAAGTTTATACAGCACTACTCCGGTAATCCTGTTTGTGCGCCGTCGCGCTGCGTGCTGATGACGGGAAAACACAGCGGCCATGCGCAGGTCCGCGCTAATAAGCAGGTCGGCGGTCAGGAAGGGTGGAAGCTGGGCTCGACGATAGGGGGACAGTGGCCTCTTGAAGCCGGGACTGTTACAGTGGCAAAAATTTTAAGAGATGCCGGTTATACTACGGGGGCATTCGGGAAATGGGGACTTGGGCGCGTGGGCACGACAGGTGATCCGAACAAGCAGGGCTTCGACCATTTCTACGGCTACATTTGCCAGCGCCAGGCCCATACGTATTATCCGAACCACCTCTGGCGGGATGGCAAGGTAGAATGGATAGAGGCGAACAAGGACGGCAAAGAGGGGACTTATTCGCACGACCTTATAGCGAATGAGGCACTGGAGTTTGTCAAAGCCAACAAGGACAGGCCCTTCTTTCTTTATGTGCCCTTTACCATACCTCACGTTGCTCTGCAGGTGCCGGAAGACTCGCTGGCCGAGTACCGTGGCAAGTGGCCAGACCCGCCTTATACGGGAGACAAGGGATATTTTCCTCACCCGAATCCAAGGGCGTGCTATGCGGCTATGGTGACACGAATGGACAGGGATGTCGGCCGGATTATGTCTTTATTAAAAGAACTGAAGCTCGAAGATAATACGATTGTTATGTTTACGAGCGATAATGGGCCGACCTTCAACGGGGGGGCGGACTCGGAATTTTTCGAAAGCGCACGTCCACTTCGCGGGCTAAAAGGATCGGTTTATGAAGGCGGGATACGTGTGCCGTTTATTGTTCGCTGGCCGGGCAAAATCAAGGCGGGCAGTACGAGTGAGCATATTTGCGCTTTCTGGGACTTCCTGCCTACCTGCTGTGAGCTTATCGGAGTTGATGCTCCAGGCGATATAGATGGTATTTCGATACTTCCGACATTGTTGGGACGGCGGGGGAAGCAGAAAAAACACGAATATTTGTACTGGGAGTTACGGGGACAGCAGGGGATTCGGATGGGACGTTGGAAGGCGGTTCGCCTAAAGCCGAATCAGAAAATTCAACTTTACGACCTGGATAAGGATATCGGTGAGCAGAACGACGTAGCCGGAGCGAATCCCGATATTGTCACAAGAATGGCTGAGATTATGAAGACCGGCAGGACTGAATCCGAGGTGTTTCCTATGCCAAAGCCGAAATCTTAGGCCACGAAAGCAGGAAAAAGGACAAGATTTGTTATTTATACAAGAATCTGGAAAAGCTTTCTCCTGACGGAAGCGGCATCAAACCGAAAAAAAATGTACAGAAGCATGCGAAGCCCCAAAAAAATGGCCGCATAGAATGGGAGCACTCGGATCAGTGAAATTTTACCCTTCAAAAAAAATATGGTTGCCGCAACGACGACACACAGAAAAAAAGCTACAATCGGTCCTAGATCTTCCCTCATCGTAACAACAAGTATACTCCCTTTTACTTCCTGGCCGATGTTGACATAAACTCGTAACTTCCGGCTGTTGTTATACCTGATCACAAATCCTTTTGAGTCCACATATCCTAAAAAGGGTTTTTCTTTTAGTTTGAAAAGTTGACTTTTCTGCGCTACGTTTTCACTTAATTTCTCTAAAACCCGCTGAACACTTAACGCTGTGCGTATTTCAAACTCGCTATATCCCAAAAACCACCTCTTACATGGTTTCTTGGTTTTGTAAGATTTCGAAACCATGAGAAATCTCCCTTGTTTACTGGCTTTTTTCCAGGATTTGGATTAGTTCGTCATCCGTCAATGGAATCGGGTTGCCTTTCATACTGCTGGACTTTTGGGCCTTGGCGACCACCGTTTGGAAATCCTGTTCTTTTAAGCCGAACTGGTCAAGCGGGGGCACGGTAAGGGTTTTGCAGAGATGTTGTATCCAATTGACGGCGTCTGCGGCACGTGCGGAGGCTTTGCCGATTACAATCTGAGCAATCTCATCGAATCTTGCCAATGCCGGTGAATCGGGTTCGCGGCTATGCAGGGCCTTTACGTTGGCTTCACAGACGAAGGGTAAAAGTCTTGCGCATATGACGCCATGAGGTGCGAAAATCATGCCGCCCAATGGACCGGCGAAACCGTGGACGGCGCCAAGCTTAGCGTTTGCCAGGGCAAGACCGCTAAAGAGAGAGGCCAAGGCCATGTCCTGGCGGGCGTCCGGGTTGCTGCCATTTTCGTAGGCCTTCCTTAAAGAGCGTGCTGCTCGTTTGAGACCTTCTCTACAGATACCGTCGGTCAGGGGATTTGCCTTGTTGGAGACATAGGCTTCAATCAGTTGAGTGAGTGCATCCAGGCCGGTGCTGGCAGTTATAGACGGTGACATCGAGTGTGTCAGTTCGGGATCAACGACGGCCAGACGGGGCAACAACAAGGGGCTGCGCATACTTACCTTGACCTGCTTTTCGGTGACGGCGAGGACGGCATTACGGGTGACTTCAGCTCCGGTTCCGGCCGTGGTTGGCATAGCTATATAGGGTGCGGGAGTTTTTGTAATCGGAAGGCCTTCGCCGACAACTTCCAGATAATCCAGCAATCTGCCGCTGTTTGTGAGCATTGCCGCTATCGCTTTACCGCTATCGAGGACACTTCCTCCGCCGATACCGATGACCAAATCGCTTTTAATCTGACGGGCCTGCTGCACAGCTTCGGTTACTATGGTGGTGGTCGGTTCTGAAGGGACATTAAAGGTGACATATTCAATATGATGAGCGTTCAATTGGTCAAGCAGAGGCCGGGCGCGATCGGGGCTTCGACCTGTAACAGCAAAGGCGCGTTTTCCCATTTCGGCAGCAGCCGGTGCAACTTCCTGAACCGTACCGGGGCCAAAAATGATGCGTGTTGCCGTGGCGAATTCAAATTTCATAATTACCCTTGCCAAATGTGGAAAAACGCCGTGGTTAATCCCAGCCCTGCTCGTCGGGGAAGATGTTTGTGTACTTAATACTGGTACGTGGTTCGGCCATCATATCGGCCACAGTATCGCGCCATTTCTGATAATGGTCGGTTTCCTTGTGTTTGGCTGGGTCTTCAGGAGTGTGGTAGACTTCGACCAGCACGAAACGTGCAGGGTCATCCTGCTGCCGGATGACATCGAATCGGGCGATGCCGGGCTCCTGCACGCTGTTGCGGGCATTTTCAAGAGTGGCGGTTTTAAAGGCTTCAATTTGGTCGCCCTTAACATGGACAAAAACGTGGACTATCAGCATAGTGTTCTCCTGTGGTAAAAATCCGGTTATAGGTTTTACGATTTCATGTGGAAGTTTACCAAATGGGCGGAGTATGGGCAAATATTTTGACTGCTTATTGTTCCAGCGATTTTGCGGCGTGAGCCAAATGACGAGTGAATTGCTATGGGCTGTAACAGGCTGTTTTACTTTTTGGAGGATTCATTCAGAAACACGTTGAAGATGTCAAATACCGTTACTAAGCCCTGAGCTTTGCCCTGCTCATCGACGACAGGTAAACATCGTATGCCGGTTTGGCACATTTTTTCCATTATTGCCGTAAGTGGTGCATCCGGTTGTACAGAGTTGAAAGTTTTACCCATAATCCATTTGACCCTGATTTGAAGGGTGGCATCGTCCAGTGGTCTGCGCCATTTGGCAAATATGTTCCGCAGGTAGGGGCTAAGCGCACCGGTTAAATCAGACTTTGAGACTATGCCTACCGGCTTATTTCCGGTACCTATCATTATATAACCGGTGACGTTTTGCTGAATCTTTGTAAGGGCCTGCTGTATGCTGTCATCCGGGTTTGCCCAGATGACGTCTTTCTGCATGATGTCTTTTGCGCACAGGTCTGAAGGCACATATTTACTTCTAAGTGCCGGTCTTTCCTGCGTTGTAGATAGTGTCGATTCATCTGAAGGGACCTGGGAGGATCGTGTCAGTTTTTTAATGTATTCGGAAATCGGTCGATCCTGTTTATTGTCAGTTTCAGCCGTCGTGGTTGGTTCTTCTTCTTTGACATCCGGTTTTTGCTCTGCGATTGCTTCAGGTTTTTGCTCTGCTGTGCTTTCATTTGCAGCGATGGTCTCTTTTTCTAAAGGTTGTGCCTGGTCACCAGCAGCAGGACTTTTTTCGGATTCGGTTGCTACTTTGGTATCTTCTTCAGACTTGGTTTGTTCGGCAGTGGTTTCTTCATCTGCCGGCTTTGTCTGCTCAGCAATAGCAACACTTTCATCGGATTTGGTTGCTTCTAGGGTTTCTTCCGAAGTTTTTTCCCCGGCTTCTGCAGTTACCTCGCTGACGTTCGGGATAGAGTTTTCAGTTTCTGCCTGGGTTTTTTCCTTAGCTTCTTCCCGGACTTGTTCCTCGCCGGAGGTGGACTGTTCAGCAGCAGGCTTAGCAGTGTTGGCAAGAAACGCTTTTGTAAAAATGATGCCGGATTTGAATGTAGGAAATGAGCCGACTGTCAACTCGCATGGAACGAAAGTCACTTCTTCATTAGCGGCCAAGCCAATGTTTTTTTCGGAGCTGTCCCATGGATTTCCAATGAAAGTTTCCGTATGTAGGAATCTGCCGTGGCCATCTAATCCCTTTCTGAATACCCTGTCCCATGATCCAACCAGGGCAGCGCCTACTTCTTTTAGTATGCTGTTTTCTTTCTGCGCCTGTTCAACTGAGCCGGAATTTGCATTTTCCAGAATGATTTGCTCCGGATGCATTGCAACGACACCGATCAGGATGAATAGTCCCTGCCGGTCGAACACAAGTTGGAAATTACCGTTCAGGGCGCCTTCGGCGTTGACAGAGAAGAGAGCTACCAGGTCCTTAAGATGTACCTGAAGGCCTGTAATAGTTTCGGTTTTTACCTGCTGAAGATTACACTGGATATCTATGCCGAACATGCCGGAAATGTCTTCGCAAAAGGTCTTAAATGAATTCCCTGCTAATTCTATGACCAGTGATTCGGCTACTATTTGGGATGGTGCCATTTATCAGGTCCGATTATTTAGCCTTTTTGAAAGATCCCGAACGCGTCTTATCTTGTTTGGGATTCCGGAAACTATTTGGAACTTTCCGTATAACCACGATACCTTTGCATTCCATTCATCGTTGATTTACTGTCCCCCATTGTTTTCGATATCTTTTGACCACACCTTAAGATTTTTTTCTATATGTGAGGATTCCTTTCGGGGCCGAGCGTGTGAAAAGTCTTTTGAATTGAGGCGTGAATGCTTTTTTACCTTAAAATTGCGTTTTTTATCAAATCATTGATTTTCAACGAGCGTTTTGCCGATAAATGAAGCAAGGTCTTGCGCCCGTCGCGGGCCAAAAGGAGATTATCTGATGGGAAATAAGAATTTATTGACTGTTGCCACGGGTGTGGTTGTGTGCATAATCGTGATTTGGCTGTCCAAATCAATTCAAGGCGGTGGAAAAACTTATGAAATCCAGCCACATATTACCTTGCCTGGATATCGGGCCGATGCAGTACGTGCCATAGATGCCTATGAGCGACTTATGGACCGATATATGGGGCTGACCGAGAGGAATTTGGGCAGGATTGAAACAAATCAGGGGGCATTTTTAAGAAGATTAGATTCTATTGACCGACAATTATCTGAGCTTTCCGCAAAAATATCAAGAATCGAGAGGGCAATAGTGGTGGGGGCGGCCAAGCCGCCTGTTAAGAAGAAGTCACCGCCTCAATCTCCCGAGACAAAGGAACACAAGAAGCAATCGTCATCTTCATAGGATACTTTGACAATCATAAGTGATTCACTAAAAAAAGGAGTACAACACGATGCCTAAGGCAAAAGACATTATGACGCAAGAAGTGGTCAGTGTAACAAAAGAGACACCGATATATGAGGCCATGGAACTTCTGATAAACAACGAAATTACGGGTATGCCTGTCGTCGACGATGAGATGGGTTTGCTGGGAGTAATTACAGAGAAGGATTGTCTGCGGCTGTTCTATGGTGGTGAAGATGAAGGAGAAAAAACGGTTCGGGATTTTATGACACAGCCTGCAGTTCACTATGACGAAAACGACAGTTTGCAGACGATTTGTGATTTTATGATGATAAATTATTTCAGACGTATTCCGGTCACAGACAAAGAAGGGAAAGTAGTTGGTATTTTGAGCAGGCCGGATGTTATTAAGTATATTCTTGATCAGAGGTCTGTTGAGAAGCCCCATGCAGGCTGAAAAATCAGGGTAATGTCACCCGACACATAACTTGCTACACCATCAGCTAACAGCGAAACCGTAGTAGCTGGATTATTTTAGCCGTAGCTATTGCCGTTTTCATCCACGTAAAGAGTGCTCTTTGCGCGTTTTATCACTTTAATTGCCTTCGGCACTTCGTTGAGCTTTGGGACTTTGAACAGCCTGTCACACTTGCGGCATTTTATCCGGCGGTCGGCGGCGCTGCCGTCGAGTAATTGGGTACTGCCACATCCCGGGCATTGAGCAATAATCTGCATGGGCAGAGACCATTTCCAAGAGCACTAAAATTCGAGACACACCTAAACGCAGGGTATTTTATCCGCAGACGCGATTGGCATCCATCATAAACTTTCCCTGTATCCCAAGCACGGCTTTTGATGTTTGTAGAAATTTCGCTATGTCCAATAATATTGCTCTATCACAGACAGCTTCATCACATGTGTATGAATTTGTGGTCCAGGCAGATACGATTTGCCTTGATTTTGCAGTTTGAATGTGTTAAAATATTGCTTGTTGAGGTGTGATGAAATGGCAAAGAGAATTCCAAGTAGAGTAGTTAGTTCCAGGCCTCTCGGCAAAAGCGGAGATGTGTGTACTTCTCATAATTTCCTTGCAAGGATTGTCGATTTTCATACGGGGAGTTCTCAGGGCAAATCCGTTTGCGATTCAGTTATCTATACAAGGGTGTTGGGTATAGCAAGGATGTCTAAAGACAATGACCTGGCCGGCCGGATGCTTGATTGTTACGTGTAGGGTGGATTTTATAGACTTCTGTTGAGAATCCTGAGCTTAACAGTCGGTCTATACCAGGTCTTTCAAATGGTGTCTTAGGAAGTATCGGCATTGGGATAGTATAAGCGCGCTGGTCATTATTGTGGCGAAGACGGCAGGAGAGACCTCATTTATCACGACGGCCAGGGCCGTTCCTGCGGCCGGAGGGTGCTCGACGTCTAAAGCTACCATAAAATAGATAGCGACTCCGACTGCGCAGGGATATTCAATGTAGTATGGCAGGGCGGTGAAGTAGAATATGGCGCCTGAGGCCAGGCCGACGAGATGACCGCCAAGAATGTTTCTTGTTTGTGCGGAGACGGCTTTTGGCATCGCGAATGCGATGAAACCAGTGGCACCGATTGAACTGACGACAACCATTTTTTCCTTGCCCAGGATTAATACGATGATAAAAAGAGCAAGGGCAGCCAAAAAACTTTGGAGGATGTAATAAAACCATAGCGCTTTGAATTTTTCGATAATTGTGTCGTTCGATGCCATATTATTTAATCGGGCCCGAATCTGCAGAATTAAAGCTATTTTCACGGCCCTGTTTTTAATGAAAAGAACGGCGAGGGATGAGTAACCTTTGGGGTGTTAAGTTTACGCATTTCCTCGCCGAGTTTATAAATCCGTTCAGGCTTTTTGATCGACCATCCGTGGTCGGCCTTACGATTTAACACTTTCTCAATTAATGGATTTAAATACCAAATTTTATAATATTTTCTGCGGCCCGGCGGCAGTTTTCCGGACTTTCAAGTTTGCCTGACAGCAACAGCTTTCGTGCAGTGGCTACTGCATCATCTTCGGCCGAGGGGCTCTGTATTGCCATATCAATCAGCGAGTTGTAATTAACCTGCACGGATACATCCGCATCATTATTTGTAACAGGATTGCCTGAGCCGGGCTGCCTTGAAGACAGGGCCTGCAATAACTCACGAAGCTGGTTGGCTTGTATTTTTCCTATCATTGCATCCAATTCTCACAATATTATTCCATAATCCTTTTCACAACTTTTAGATAAAACTTAAGGAATTTTTCCTGATTTTCATTTTTTTCTTAAAGTTAACGCTCTTTTTTGACGAAAAATGAAGTTTGTAACGTTTCTTTTTGTGTTATAGCGTTGCGGCCACCTCATAAGCTACGAACTTTATAAACTCAAGCGGACTAACCGCCACCAACTGTTCGCGCAAAGGCGCATAACCCGATCGCATTTGATATTGAAAATAGCTTTTAATCCGATACTCAGTTGCTTTATCGGAGCTGTCCCAAACCTGTTCAAGGGCCCACAGTAACCCCCCATCCCTTAAGTCCACAAGCTTCAGGCGAAGACCAATTGCCATATGAGGATAAGGCTTGAATTGGGTAATAGTTCCAATCAATACCGCATCGCACTTTAATGTCTTACGCATTGAGACTAACTGTTCGAGGGAGTATGTCGGCGGAACTTTCATGCTTTGTGTTTGGGAATGCGATTCCAACTGCAAACTACGCCAAGCAGGGTCATTCTGGCGGACAACAGCCAAGCTAAAAAGCTGTCTCTTCTGCAATGACTGGAATAGGGCTTCGGTCACATCCGTGGGAATTTGCGGATAACCCGAATCGTTGTTCAACTCTACCAAAGCAGCTCTGCCGACGGAGGACAAATCCTTATCCGGATTTAGGTAATAGTACTCCGGCACGGGGGGAGTTACCCTCTGGAACTGACAGGCTGATAAAATAATCGGCAGCAGCAACAATATAGTGAATCGTGAGGCGTAGATTGTATGCCGCATCTTATCGAGGAAGTGAGATATAAACAATGGGATGCGAATAACAGAATACGATAGTATTTTTTTTGAGCTATTCATTTGTCTGGCCTGAAGAAATTTCATGTTTCCTAAAGTTTAGGTAGACTGGATTCGGTTGTTGATGTGGAGGCTGAAGTTGTGTTATCCTGCCGGGCCGAATCTGTTTTGACCTCACCGCCGAGAATTTTAAGAATTCTGAGCAGCGCCTGCAGTTGAGTTGAATCGGCTTCACGCATTTCATCACGAAAGCCTATTATGTCGGTCTTCCAATTATTTAGTTCGATACGCATTTCAATCATAAGGTTGTTTGCTTCCGTTAATTCCTTTTGTGTTTGTTGCAATTGGGCCTTGAGAGTGGCGTTCTGGTCCTTAAGCTGCAGGTTTTTGGAGATGAGGTCTTGGTTTTCCTGGTGGAGTACAGCGGCTTCTGCGGAGAGTTTGGCGTATTTTTGCGACAATTCCATAGCGGAGTCTACTGCGGTTGGGTTTGTTGATATGGGTTCCTGAAATCTCTTCGCAACGGACTGGCTAGGGGGTTGTGTTGTGTTTTGTTGCGGCTGTTTGTGAGAGATTGGCAGAACTGTGAAGGTTCCCGGTTCTTTAGTTATCGAGCATCCCGATAACAGAAATATGAGCAGGGTGGTTGTAAGTGAGAGCATAATATTTTGTTTAGTTTGCATTTTGTTGTTCTCCATTAATTTGATTATTGTCAGTTTTTTGGTCAGGGACACCGGCCTGGCCGTTTTGTGTTTTGGGTTCCTTGTTGGCTTGGGTGTCAGCATATTCACATTTTAGGTTCATTTTTGTACCACAGGAACAGGTTACTTCTATGACAGCGAATTCGGGATGATTTTGTACTATACGGGCCTTCGGAGCAGACGAGGCCGTTCTATTTTGTTTTGGTTCCTGTATGGCTGACCCGGCCTGCGCCACCTCGAGATGAAATTGACCTTCAAGTTTAACATCTTCGCTCTTTAGAATGTGTCCTGCTGTTTTTTGCATCTGTTGTCCCAACCTTTCATTATTCCTGCAAGATAAGCGTTCTTAGATTACGCGCAATAATCGATGGTATTGGGGCCATTTTCACTTTCGGCAAGTTCACTATCCGGGTCCTGCTCGTCGGCCAAAATGTTTTTTTCCTCTTCAGAATATTCCTTATTATCCTTGTGTTGCTGCTGACGTTGCTGTCTCTGGTCACGGCGTTTGGCCGGAGTTAGAACCGGAATATTCTGCAAACTTTCCACGGGCTTAATTGTATTGGAATCATTATCTGCCATTTTCCCACCGCCTTAATTTTACTGAAAGGTTAAATAGAGCACTTGCGTGCAGTTGACTGATACGCGGCTCGGTTATATTAAACACCCGGGCGATCTGTTTCATCGTCAGGTGCTGCTGATAATAGAGCAGAATAATTTGGCGCTGTCTTTTGGATAACTGTTGTATCGCTTCTGTTAATTTATCGACAAGCTCGGCCCGTTCGAGCTGCATCACAGGTGTGGTAGTGTTGGCTGCCGTCAAAAGTTCACCGAGTGCCGGCGCGTTTTCTTCAATGGAGTCGATTGAGACAAAATGCTGTGCGCGGGCACTTTCGAGTGTTTGATACAGCTTATCAACAGTTATTCCAAGTTTTTTAGCTAACTGGGCCTCCGTTGGTGCGGTGCCGGTCTGCTCGGTGATTTTCTGTGCCATCTGCCTGGCGGTTCGAATCTGCTTGTTGAGATTTGCCGGTACAAAAGACCAGCCTCTCAATTCGTCCAGAATAGCGCCTTTGATCTTGGTATAGGCATAGGTTTTGAGCTCGACGTCATAAGCCGGGTCGAAATCGCGGGCGGCCTTGACGAGGCCAACGGTTCCTGCCGAGACCAAATCCTCAAATGATAACGGAGGCTTTAGATACGTTATCAGCCGGTGGACTATCTTTCGAACCATCGGCAGGAGTTCGGTTATCTGTTCACTTGTGACTGATTGTGTTTTTTGGCGAGAGTATGCGCGTAATGCGACGGTATTTAGATGCTTGCGACTGTCTTTAAGTGTGCCCACAGCTGATTGAGCAGCCTCGTGCTGCCCAACAGAGATGCTCTCGGTTATATTTTCGGTCTCAACCGGCATTGTTTTCTTCCTTCTGCTGCTTTATCCGGCTTGAAATCATCGCGTTTATCAAAATAGCGTTTATTGCCTTTATAGCCCAGGTTCCGGTAATATATGCAGCCGCTGCCCCCACGAGGGCCCTCTTGCAGCAGGTGAAAGGAGAGAGGCCGCTAATCAAGCCGATGACAGCTACAGCGAAAAAACATATCACCGCAATGCTCACTGCGATTGATTTAACGTGCAACGGCATATTTTTGCACCTCGTGTTTTGTAGCCTCACTTGTTGCTTTTCCAGAAAAGCAGTGAGGCGACGAATTACATTATTACTTTAAAGCCGCAGCAAGTTCCTGCTCCGGCGGTTTTATCGATTCGAGCTGCTGGACTGATATTGTTTCTATTGGTTCTACTTCCGTTCCGAGAACGATTTCATCGTATGCCACGACGGGCAATAGCGGTACTGTTCGCGATAACATAGTGGACAGCGACGCTCTTAATCTTGCGTCGCACAACAAGACGATTTTGTCTTTGCCTTTGTCCATTTCCATCTTCCATACCTGTGCTATTTTTCGGCTTATATCCATTATCGTCTCGGTCGGCAAGGCCAGGGTTATCGTCTCTGCTTCCTGTCGCAAGGTTGATGTCATCTGATGTTCAAGCGCAGGTTCGAGCGTTATGGCTGAGATTTTTCCCATCTCGTCCTGTAACTGGTTGGTAATGGTTCTACTCAGGGATTTTCGAACCATCTCTGTTAGAGCGACAGGATTTTTGGTCTTTGAAGAATGCTCACCAAGCGATTCAATTATGGTCGTTAAATCTCGGATGGGTATCCCATCCTTCAGGAGGTTTTTAAGAACTCTTTGAAGCAGTCCAATGGGTACATCTCTTTCTGCGCCAACAACTTCTCCGACTAACGATGGTTGTGTTTTGCGAAGCCGATCAACGAGAAGCTGTACGTCTTCACGTGTCAATAATTCGTCGGCGTGTTTTCGCAGAGTTTCCGATAGATGTGTAATAAAGACGGATTCAGGATCGACGACGGTATATCCGCTCAATTCTGCCTTTTCCTTGTTTGCCGATGTAATCCAGAGGGCCGGCAGGCCGTATACGGGTTCGGTGGTTTCTATGCCCTCGATTTTTGCCTGTACAGTGCCTGAATCCATTGCGAGGAACATATCCGGTTCCAGACGGCCCTTTGCCACCGTATGGTCGAATAGTCGAATTTCGTAAGCAGTCGGTTCGAGAGAGATATTGTCCCGCAGGCGAACCAGGGGCATGACGATACCAAGCTGGTGTGCGAATTTTCTCCGTAGTGCTCCGATGCGGTCAAAGATAGCGCTGTCTTTACGTGGGTCAACCATGCTAATCAATCGCACGCCAACCTGGACGGAGACTCTGTCGACATCCAGCAGTTCTTCAACCGGTTGCTTCTCGGCCTTTGCTTGTGGAGGTGCGGCGTGTTTTTTATCACGGCCTTTTTCAACTTTAGCTGCTGCTCTTCCAAGCAGAGCGGCGCAGACAGCGAGGGCCAGGAAAGGTATTTTGGGTAGGCCGGGCACAAGTGCCAGCGCCCCGATGATGCAGGCTGCTATAATCAGCGGCTGGCTGGACTTAAGAAACTGCCTGCCCAGGTCCTGGCCAACGCTGTGGCGTGACGAGATTTTGGTAACCAGAAAGCCGGAGCTTACAGATATTATTACTGAAGGTATCTGGCTGACGAGTCCATCGCCGATGGAAAGGATAGAATACGTTCTGACGGCATCGCTGATGGGCATAGCACGAGAGTAACCCATAGCGATACCGCCGATTATGTTAACGGCGGTGATTACCAGTCCCGCCTTTGCATCACCCCGGATGAATTTGCTGGCACCATCCATCGCGCCATAAAATTCACTTTCCTTGACAATTTTTGCCCTTCGCAGATTGGCCTGCTCCTCAGTGATAGCTCCTGCGTTAAGGTCGGCGTCAATAGCCATTTGCTTGCCGGGCATGGCATCCAGAGTGAAACGTGCAGAGACTTCGCTTATTCGCTCGGCGCCTTTTGTGATTACAATGAACTGGATAACAACGAGGATTAAGAAGATTACGAGTCCGACGACGAAGCTGCCTCCTGCAACGAAATCACCGAATGTCTGAATAATTTTACCCGCGTCGGCCTGCAGAAGTATCAATCTGGTTGAGGCGACGTTGAGAGAAAGCCGGAAAAGGGTGACAAAGAGCAACAGCGACGGGAAAGTAGATAATTCGAGGGCCTCTTTCGATGACAGAGTAACTATCAGAACAGCGACAGACAGCGATATGCTGCAGGCCAGAAGCATATCCAGGAATACGGTTGGCAGTGGTATAATAAGTGTGGCCAGCACAGCCATGAGACCTACAGCCAATATAACATTGCTGTGGGACGCAAGAGGCGTATTGAGAGCACTGCCATCCGCAGTTTTGCGTAACAATCCCGATGAACTTTGTTGTGCAGGGCCTGCCATTTAATTCCTTATGCAACAACGAGGCTTTCGCTGTAATTCCTGTTTAAGCTTCGGGAGCCGATGCGGGTGCGGCAGCTTCGGCGGCGGCAGCGGCACCGGCGCCAAGAATCTGTTCGATTCTAACGGCGAACTTACCGTCTACGACGACTACATTTCCGGTGGCAAACTTCGTGTCCTTCAGATACAAGTCTACGGGTTCATCAATAGGTTTATCGAGCTTCAACACCGAGCCGGGTCCGAGCTGTAAGAGCCGGCGAACCGGGATTTCGGCCTGGCCGACAGCGGCTGTGACAGGTATGTTCATATCCAACAGGATATCTAAACTTGCGCCGGAGCCGGGGGTGGTGCCCTCGGCGGCCTCGGCAAATTCGACAGATTGTACCTGCGTTTTTGAGTCTGACTGCCCGGTATTCTCCTGCTGTTCCTGGGTTTCTTGAACTTCTTGGGTTGTTTCTGGCATATCTTGATTTCCTCTTATTTACGTTTTTTATATTTACCTTTTATAAATTCATTCAGAACAATTTCGGGATTCCCAAACGTTATTTATGACCCTTGGCGTTTGCTGTAATTACTATGGCATGCCAGCCATCTGACTTTGCGGGCCTGCCATAACAAACAGGCCGGTCATCTACAATCAAATCAATCGGCTCATCAACCTTCTTATCAAGTAACAGAATATCATTAGGGCGAAGATTCATTAACTCTTTGAATGTAATAACTGTAGAAGCTAATTGAACCGTAACGGGAACGGATATGTGCTTTATATGGGCAAGGATTGCTTTTGAGGTATTTTCGGCTGAGGTTTTTCTAACAGCTTGTTCGGTTTTGCCCAGCATAGCTTCCAGTTTGTCGCATAGTATTAAGATGTAGAATTCAGAGCCGTTCTCCTGGCCGGTTTTCTTGACCTGGAAAGTAATCTTGCAGAGTGCTTCCGTGTCCTGCAATTCAAGAGGAAACGGTCTTTTGATAATGCTTGTATCCGGCTGGTAGTTGGCAGTTTCACAAGGACTGGAAAACGCCTCAAGAAGGGCGGAAGCGATATCAAATAAAAGCGACTCTTCCAATTGTGATAAATCCCTCTCTGAATCCGATAAGGATTCAGAATCACCAAGCAATTGTGTGGCCCAGATGAATGCGGTTTGTGCAGGCATACCGACAAGTCCACAGGGATGGCCCTGGTCGGAGTTGAAAGGCAGGTTATAAGTTCGCTTAGCTTCCAGGGCCTGGCTACGAAGCTCAGCAACAAAGTGCTCGGTTGTTGAAACAACTGTTACATCGAAATCATTATTGCAGAACCTGGTGAATTTTTCAGCCATTTCCCCGGTTGCTTCTTTTATGAAGTAGTCGAGTCTTCCGAGCTGCTCGGTGCTGAAGTAATGAGGCTGCCGCCAATCATAGTCAGTTGCCTCTATCTGCGAGGTGTCTTCTTTGGGCGCGGACCCGACAGCGGCGAGGAGCTGTTGTATCTTTTCTCTGCTTAGATCGTTGGCAGATGCGCGACTCATTGTACGGCGAACTCCTTAAAAAGAATACGCTTGACTTGAGGCTTGGCGTCAGGGAAAAGCTTTTCGTTAAAATTATCGACTAATTGTGATTGGATGCGTTTGAGGCTTTTATCGCCTCTTATTTCTTCAAGGCTTAAACTTGCAAGGTAAATTGTTAGCAGATTTGTTAATAAAGGTTTTTTCTCTTCAAGAAAAGCGGTGCCTTTCTTCTTGTCTATCTGAGCATCTAATTCCATTATTATAGTCACTCTCACATATCTTGTTACAGAGGGTTCATTAAGGTTTGCTACAACGGGATCTAAATGATAGTACCAGCTTCCTTTAGATTTTCCGTCGGTCAAATCCAAGGTATTTGCGGTCAGGTCCACAGGCTCAGTTGACTTGTCTTTGGCGGATTGGGCAGTCTCGGCTGTTGAAGGACTACCGAACAGTCGACCGAGTCCAAATCCCGCACCGGCACAGGTTATTGCAACAATAATTATTATTATTATCAACAGGATCGAGGGGCGTGGGCCCTTTTTATCGCCTGAAGTTTCTTTTGAGTCCTGCTGTGCTTGTTGTTCCTGGTTTTTCACATCGTCTTCATCTGCCATTTTTTCGCCTCAATAATTCATTATGAGAAAATCTTCATCAAGCTGACTTCAAGCAGCCTTCACGCCGATAGCGGTGTATTTTTCCTCTCAATGTTCGGTCACTGATACCTAATACCTTTGCTGCCTTGGTCTGGTTTCCTCCGGTCTGTCGTAAGGTATCCAGGATTGCCCTTCGCTCTACCTGCTCGAGCGGTACGCCGCCCAATCCACTTTCGTCTTGTGCTTGCATTTGGCACGACGGATAATTGTCATTGGTTTTTTCCTGCGGCACCGGTTGCAATTCATCAAAAAGCCATGATACATCGGCCAGGAACAGGATTTCGCCGGTCCCCAAAATCAACGATGTCCGTACAACGTTTCGTAATTGTCTGACGTTGCCGGGCCAATCGTATTTGGCAAAAATTTCCATCATCGTCGGGTCGAGCCTGGTGATGCGACGCTGTGCTTCGCGGGCATAGAGATTGACAAAATACCATACGAGTTCGGGTAAATCCTCCCTGCGCTGTCTCAGAGGGCAAATAATCAGCCTTACTCCGCTTAGCCGATAGTAAAGGTCCTTTCGGAAACGGCCTTGCTGCACTTCCTGCAAGAGGTCCTTATTTGTAGTGCTTATTATTCGAACGTCGACCCTAATGTTTTCGTTTCCGCCGACGCGTTCGAAATCCTGCTGCTCGAGTACGCGCAGCAGCTTGGCCTGAAATTTTATTGGTGTTTCGGTGATCTCGTCCAGGAGCAGTGTCCCGCCGTGAGCCATTTCGAATCGGCCCTTACGTTGATTGTAGGCGCCGGTGAATGCGCCCTTCTCGTGTCCAAACAGCTCGCTTTCGAGAAGAGCATCACTTAAGGCGGCGCAATTAACCTTAATGTATGTTCCCTGATTTCTTTTGCTTTTATAGTGAACAAGATAAGAGAGCAGTTCTTTGCCTGTTCCACTTTCACCGCTTATTAACACCGGCGCTGAGGTTGGTGCCACTCTCCTGGCTAAATCGATGGTCTGGAGCATTTTTGGATTTCTGCCCACGATGCGGTAAAGACATTTAGTGCTTTCGTAGGCAGAAGCCAGAGTTGAGATACTGTGGTTGGGCAGGAAAGTGTCCAGCAGGTTCTCAACTTTTTCCTGGTTAAGCGGTTTGATTAGGAAATCATAACAGCCCATATGGACGGCCCTGACCGCCGTCTCAATCAATCTGCAGTCTGATTCCTGTTCTTTTGGCTGTCGGCTGTTTGTTATCATAATAACCGGCATCTCAGGAGAATTTTCCTTGATTTTCTGCAGGAGTTCGAAGCCATCCTGTGGCTGGGTGCGGCTTGCAGGGGAACAGCTTATCCTGTTGTTGGTGAATACGAGGTCGCAGCTGTTCTTTTCGAGGAAATCAATCGCCTCTTTTTTATCACGTGCCAGATGCCCTCGAATCCCCTTGCCGGCTAAAATCTCAAGCAAGAAACGAGCCAATTGCGGGTCGTTATCAACTATCAGGACATTCGCGATATTCTCGGGGTCCGGTCTCTGCCGGTCCTGGCTTGTGTTCTTTGCTTCGTTGTAACTCACTTCAAGAATACTCCGTTTTACACTAAGAATATGGTCGAAGGGATCTATGTTTGGCGCTCGGTGATTAAGGTATGTGGTTTGTCTTTCAGGAACCAATCGATTACTTTTATCCGTGCTTTGGCCAGGTCGACCCACATCGACTCGGGAAATTCTGTAATTAGTTGAACATATATCTTCTTTGCGGCGGTCGGGTCAGATTCCCGCATACAGTTTGCTAACTGGAATAAAGTCCAGGCCCTGTTTCGGCGTATCCCGTCATTGTCCGTACCTATGCGATTAAGTGCTTCCTGATAAAACACTGCCGCTTCTCTTAAATAGCCGCTAAAATACAGGATCTCTCCTAACTCAAAGGGATTGTCCAGTTGGTTGGGATCTTGCGCCGTATTTAGGAGCATCTGCAGAGTCTGGTTGGTTATGGGCCAGCTTGTAAGTTCGGATTCGATTGTAGTTTTATCGTGCTCTTCTTTCACCTCTAAGTCGAACGTGATTTCATTGGGTTCAACTTTTGTTTCCACCGGATCAATTTTAATAACGGGTTCAGGAGACTTTTTGTGTGGCTTAAACTCAATAGAGCGAATTAGTTCAATTAATTGCTTGAGTTTATTTTTGCTTCTGTTATCTTCTTTGTCTCGATAAACACTCATCCCGGCCCGCCATAGTTGACGTCCATGTTGATTATTTATATTTGCCGGAATAGCAGAATCTGCCTTTGGCAAGTTTTGATTGGATTCAGTAGCAAGGTTTACGGAATCAATGTCTCTGGTTTGTGGTTTTTTGGGTGGGATTGATCGAACCTTAGTATCCTGTATCTGAACGATGGGCGTATTCGCATCCTTCGAAGTTTTCTCCAAGTAAGGTATTAGAAAATCGATCGGGTCAAACTTGGCATCTTTTGATTGGACGATGGGAGTATTGGCATCCTGTAAGGTTTGCTCTAAATAAGGCAATAGAAAGTCAATTGACGAGAGTTGCTCCTGCTGTGTTCGAGCATTGGCAATAGATATTAAGAAACAAAAGGAAACAAGCGAAAAACAAAGAACACGACAAGCACTAAACGATTCTCGACGTTCTGCATCCGAGTCCGGCATTGAGTTTTTAGTTATGGCGTTCATTTTTTCAACTGCCTTGTTCTATAGGATTTTGTCTTGTTTCCTGAGGCGATTGGTCGGTGGCGGCCGGGCTGTCCGGTGTTCGGTTTTCCTGTGGTTCTTTTGCCACATTCCACTTGCCTAAAAGAGCCAATGCAGCCTTGTCATAATTTTTCTGCTGACTGTAGGCTGCTGCGAGTGTGTTCAAGGCCTTTTGCTTTATTTGTGGTGAAGGTTCCAAATCCAGGAGCTGCGAGCAAATTGAGATGGTTTGGGGGCTTTGGCCGAGTTTCAAGCAGACGTTGGCCAATTCGAGAGCGATTTCATGTGAAAGAGGTCCTGGTTCAATCAACATAAGGATTTCGGTCAATTCTTTGCGGGCAGGCTCCAACTTTTCTTGAGCAATATAGCATTTGGCTAATTCGAGAGATATTCGAGCTTTTGCGTGTGGATCAAGGGTATATTTTGCTCTGTCACCAATCGCTGCGACAGCTTCGTCAACGAGCCCTATAGTCCGAAGTACCTTGCTGTTGAGCAGCAATATCTCGGTGGATTCTTCTGCCGAGAACTGTCTGGAATGTGTGTTGTCCAACACAGTCAAGGCCTCGATGAAGTTGCTTTGCAGCATTTTGGCTTCGACCAAAGCCGAGACGGCCTCAATATGTTCTTTACTGGTCAGCAGATTTTCCGAGCCGCCAAGTGCAGCTTCAAAGGCATCGCAGGCCTGTTGGATCTGTCCTAAAGCCAGGTTGCTTTTGCCAAGTAGAAAGCAGGCATAATACAAGTTCCTGCTTGTGCGGTCTTTGGCGATGTTAATATATCGAGTCAGCCATTTTGCCGATTCTTCGTATTCTTTTTGCTCATAGAAACATTTGCCCGCTCCGAAGGCAGATGCAATCTGTGATTCCAGAGACAGGCCAAGGTGGTATACTTTGCTATAAAGCCGTCCGGCTTCATGTGACAATCCGGCTTTCATTGTGGCATCAGCAAGATACAGGCAGGCCTCGCTGGAAAGCTCGTTGTCGGGATATTGCTCGACAAGCTGCTTCAAGTCCTGGCGTGCGCCGGAAAAGTCATGAAGCTCTGTTTTAAGTTTGCTCGAATTTAACAAGGCGAAGGGTGCCACAGATGAGTTGGCGTAACGATTGGCCACGAGTTTGTATTCTGCCGTAGCATCAGTGACCTGGCCTTTCCGAGCCAGTAACAGTGCCAGAGCAAAATGAGCATTGGGGATCCGTTGGTCGTTGTGAAAAACGGATAAAAACCTTTGCCAGAGTGAAATTGCTTCCTGTGTAAGCAAATCAATGTGTTCTGATAGTGCGGAGTAATCAGCCGGATTGTAAATATCGATGACTCCCGGATTATCCTGAAGGGCCAGCAGTCCAACAATCCCGGCCGCTACTTTGATAAATTGCTGTTTTGTTGCATTGGGTAGATAAATACTTGCCAGTCTTTTACGGATGGCATCGTTTTTCACCTGTGATTCAGGTGTTTTGCTGAAGTTCCAGGTAATATTAAGGCCGGCATTGGAGGCGAATCTGGCCAGAAGTTCTTCAATCGGCGCGCCGTGGCATACAATAGACCAGCGGGATGAGGCGCCCTGGTGGTTGAGGTTTTGAATTTTTGGGCCCAGAAGGCTTTTGTTTAACTGCTCTATGCCGGAATTCAAGAGCGAGCGAAGCTGCTGTTCATTTAGATTGGTGAAAGGTTCAATCTCTATGGCCCTGCTCCATAACCGGTTGGGAAGGTCTTTGTCGGCATCACAGAGTGAAAGGATGTGCCTTGTCATGGATTCAGCAACGAGGAAGTGACAATCGGGCCGAAGTGATGAGACCCAGGCCTTGTCCAAATCCACGGCGTCAATTAAGGCAATTGTCTGGTACGCTCTTGTTTGTGCTTTTAAGTATTGCTTTTTCTGCAATTCATTAAAGCCCATGTAATAATTGGCCAGCATTTTTACAACAGGTGAGCGACTGTTTGAGAGCGATCTAAATAGTTGGTCAGCCTGGTCGGAGTCGTTAGCATTTTTGGTTTGCGAGAAATTAATTTTGGTGCTTGAGAGGGCTTTCATACAGAGAGCCATTCTTATCCGAAGGAAATCTTTCATCAATTCCTCTTCGGGGCCATCAGATAGTTTTTGTCGAAGCTGGTCATAGGCAGTGTAAGCGTTTTCGTAATCGGCCTGCAGATAAAGGTTTTGAGCGACCTTTAAAGATAGTGGTTCTGTTGAGGGATACGCGGGCTCTGTTTTTTGTGTTTGCTCCGGCCCAGTCTTAGTTGAAGCCTCAATCGGCGGTTGGGGGGAGCGTACTCGCAATGCGGGGGGTGATGACGGCCGGTTAGTGACACGTACTATAAAAGGTTCCAATACTGCGTACAGCAAAATCACCACAATCACGGTGATGCTGACAGCGAGGATTTTCTGTAGGATGGAATAAAACTTTTTTTGAATGTGTGCCTTTTGGGGCAGGGCAGGGCCCCTTTCGGTTCGGCTGGATTGTGTATCGGCAGCTTCTGTGCCGCTCTGGCTGACCAGACTTTTGTAGAAGTCCTCGTCCCCGGCAAATATGTCGCGCTCCGAGAGTTCTTCGTTGATTTGACCTGCGAGTAACCCGGCATCGGCGGGTTCCTTGCTGTCGGAACGCTCTTCTATAATATCTTGATGTTGTTCTGTTGCCATAATTTTGTGTTTCGCTCTAAATGCAGTCCCGTAAGAAGGGTCTTGCTCGAAAAATAGAGTTAGAGCGTATTTCGTAACCTTTTCAGAGAATAGCAATAATTATGCCAGAGTAGGATTTGACTGTGTTCATGGTGAGTTTAGCAGTTTATTGAGCGGAAAATCGGCTTATTATGGGTCATCAGGCCGGTCGTATTGCAAAGGAATGTCAGGATTTTAGACGAGCCGGTAGATTTTCTGACAGAAATTGGCCCATATTGTTAAGAATTGTCTGTTTCCTTGATGGAATAGGAGTGGGTTGGTTGAAAATCAACAGGTGTCATCGAAAGGGATCTATAAAGTCCGATGGGGGTGTTATGCAGATGAAAGGAAGGTGTCTGTTGATTTATGTAAATTATTTGTTATGAAACAGTTACGTATTGAGGCAGTGGTGGTAATGATGCTTCATCCAGAGTTTCTTTTGGCAAGTCTCCTGCCCTTTTAGAGCCTTTTTCGATATTATAGTACTTGACCTTGGCATAAAGTGTTGCCCGTGTTATGCCGAGCAGTGCCGCAGCCCGTGTCTTTTGCCAGCCTGTTTCCTTCAGAGCGCGAGAGATGAGCTCTCGTTCGGCCTTTGCCAGTGAAAAATCTTTTGTAAAATCAGAGGCCGAATGAAACGCTTCGCCGCATTCGGCTGAGTCTATGATAATACTGCTCAGGCCGATTTTGTCAGTTGTTTCCAACAGTATCGCCCTTTCTATGACATTGCGGAGTTCACGGACGTTGCCGGGCCAATCGTGTTTTGTCAAAGCTTCGAGAGCTAATTTTGTTATAGAGGTGATCTTGTCGGTTTTGTCGGGACAAATAGTAGATGTGTTGAGGAAGTATTCGGCAAGCAGTGGGATGTCCTTTTTTCGGTCGGGCGATTTTAGAGGGGCAAGAATAACCGGACAGATGTTCAGGCGATAATACAGGTCGCGACGGAAACGATGAGCTTTGGTTTCTCTGTATAGATTGCGATTGCTCGTGGCTATTATAGTGGCGTTGCAGGTGATATTTTTGACGCCACCAACTTTTCTGAAAGTTTTTTCCTGAAGAACACGGAGCAGCTTACTCTGGAGGTCCAGAGGCATTTCACTTATTTCGTCAAGGAACATTGTGCCGGCACCGGCAAGTTCCAACAGCCCTGTTTTCTCACGGTCGGCGCCGGTGAATGAGCCTCTTTCATGACCAAACAGCTCGCTTTCGAGCAGGTTAGCCGTCAGGGCGGCACAATTGACAGCTACAAAAGGTTCTTTGGGGTGTCTAAGTTTATGGATTGCCCTGGCTGCCAGCTCTTTTCCAGTACCGGTTTCCCCTACTATCAGGACCGGATTGCATCGACTGGCTGCGACCAGTCTAATCATCCCGAACGTTTTAACAAGCGCTCTGCTGCATCCGACCATAGAGACAGAAGCAGCGTGGTCGTCGATGAAAAAATCATTCCGATCTTTTGCAAAATTAACAGTCCTGGCTTCATTTTTGATTCGGCTTACAATTTCCTCCAGCCGGATGTAATCTTGCTTTCCATGCAGATAGTCATAGGCGCCCGTCCGCTTGAATTCTGCAGTCAGGTCGATATTTTCATCTTCACCAACTGTCACAACAGGGGGGACATCTATCGAATTTTTATGGGCCATCTCGTGAAATTCCCGGAGACCCCCGGGGCTAAACCGGTGGTCAAAGAGAATTAAATTCGGTCCGACCGTTTCAACAATGTCCAGGGCCTCGGCCGGGTCATCAGCTACAAATATTTCCTGACCGACCTGTTGCGCTAATTGTGTTAGGTGTGCTTCCTTGCTTACGATAACAATTCTACGCAGGCTCATCTTTTTCCAAAGGCATTAGCTTTATGCGGTCTCAGTGTCTTGTTAAGGCACTAGGGATATTTACACTTCGCAGATACCGGACACGTCATATTGATATACCAACGAGGAGTAAATCGACAGATATACAAAAACTACTTTAATTTTTTTATGGGACCGGCCAATAATGTCGTTGATTTGTTGCAGCGTAAGTGACAATGGTGCGGTGTCGGTCTTATCGGACATTTTAGATAAACAAAAATGCAGAAATGTAAAGCCAAACTTATAGTGGAAAGATATCGTTTCTTATGGGACGTGACAGTGTCACCTGAAGGTAAAAAGCATACAATACAAAGCCTGGTGGATGTCAGCCTGACGGGGGCCGGTAAGATTTTCAGGAGTGTAGGAAAAATTGTCCTCTAAGAAGATTTTTATACGGTGTTGGGGAGATGTATTTAATCTTCATACTTTTTCTAATCTTATTTACAGCAAGTAGTTATACATCAAAACGACGGGTGTGATTTCAATGTGGCACACCGATTGCATTAACTTTTTTTGTCCGTGCCGGTATTGCGCGGAGTCATAGTGCTCTCAAAGGAACTGTGATTGTTTTTGGTTTTTTAGAAAGGTAAAAACTTATGAGTTCCACATCGGCTGACATTCAAATGGACTACATGAAGCTTTTGATTGCCGAGCTACAGAACCAAAATCCACTGGAGCCGTTGAGCAATGAACAAATGGCTTCCCAACTGACACAGTTTTCGCAGCTTCAACAGCTCGAGTCAATGAGTTCGAGCTTTGCAGAAATCCTTGCTTCTAACACCCGCTCTTATGCTCATTCATTGCTGGGCAAGGAGGTTTCATACCTTATCCAGGATCCATTGACGGGTACCTTACAACGTACATGGGGCGCAGTTAGTGAAGTGTTTGATGTCAAAGGAGATAACTATCTGGTTATAGACCGCCATGTATTAGGCCTGAAGAATACAGGGCAGTCTTTGGTGGGCAAGCAGATTTCGTTTTATGCAGATAGTACTCAAAATATCGAGAGTGGTGTAGTTTACGGCGTCCATAGTGACAGCAGCGGACCGACAGGATTGACATTGGAAGACGGCCGGGTTGTTGAGTTTGAGGATGTAATAGCAGATTCTTTGGTGGGCCAATATATTTCCTTCACTTTGCTCAATGAAGATACAGGCGTCCTGGAAAACAAGACGTGCAAAGTTGATGAAGTTAAACGGGGCGCCGATGGGGAAAGCCTTTTAGTAGTAGGTAACTATCTTGATTTGAAAGACGTGATATCGGTCAGGAACTAATATACGATTTGGATTTTTACGTGAGGAACCAGAGAAGTGAGTTTTGAATTGCCAGACGGAGTTGGCGGATTGCATTCATACCAACCGTTGCCGGGTATTAACGCCAGGAGCAAGGCCGAAGGCAGTACGACCGCTTCCGAATCGGGCAGGAGACTTTTTTCTGAACTGCTTAGCGAAAAGATAGAGAAATCATCACAGCCAGCGGCTAATGTTGGCGGCATCAATCCTCAGCAGATTAGCGGCGTTGGGATAGCAGGAACAAAGCCCAATAGCAATATCATTAATACAGGCAATCCTCTGGATCTGGCGATAGAAGGTCAAGGCTATTTCGTATTGAGTGACGGACAACAAAAGATTTACACTCGCTCGGGAGCGTTCACAGTTGATAAGAATTCGTGTCTGGTTGATCCTGTCACCGGCTATGGACTCCAGCGAATTGGTTCAGAGGGTGAGGGTGATGGTTTTCAAATTCCCGGTGATAATAATGTTTACATCCCCTACCGGGCTGTGATGTCGGCAAGTGGGACATCAAAGATAAAAGTATCCGGCAATTTAAGCAGCGATGCAAAGATTGTCGGCGGGCCGCAAGCTCAAGTGATAGCCTCGAATATCACTTATACGACCAACAGTGGTGCGGTTGCCACTACGGCTACGGAAATTGGTCGTCTTTACCAATTTAGTGGTAGTTCGGGCATAGATGAACAGTTAGAGGCCGGCGAGTCAGGTAAAATTGGCATTAGCGGCTATAATCCAGACGGTACGGCATTAAGCGAAGGTCTGGCTTTTACCATTAATCCAACCACCACGCTTGGAGAGTTTATCAACTATCTGAATACAAATGTTCTAAGCGGTGCAACCGCATCTTTGGTCGACGGTAAAATTCGGATAACAGATAGTACCGGCGGGTACAGCAGGACAGATATTACACTGTCATACACTGGTAATGGTTCGCTGGCAATGCCGGGCTATTTTGAAATACTGATTGCCGGTGGGGAAGAAGTAAAAGACTCCGATATCACGATTTACGATTCTGAGGGGGGTAAACACGTTCTCACGAGCGCGTTCGTTCGAACGGATAAACCAAACGCATGGGATATGGTGCTTAGCTCGGTCTCCGGTGATATCAGTGAGATAACTATGGAAAATCGGCGTATCGAGAATATACATTTTGATGCAATCGACGGTTCGTACTCCGGTTTAGATGACTCGAATTTGACCCAATTTGTAGTGACGTTTGCACATGATAGTACCAAGCCGCAAAGCATCGAGATACAGATGGGCACGGCAGGTAAACTGGATGGTTTGACACAGTTTAAAGGAAGCACCACAGCAGCGGTCAGAGAACAGGATGGATATGAGGCAGGCAGGCTTTCCACCGTTTCGGTTAATGGTGAAGGTATGATCGTCGGCAGCTTCTCCAACGGCATCAAAAAGAACATTGCCGCATTGCAGATAGCATTATTTCAAAAACCATCGGGCCCGGCAAATATTGGGCGTGGATATTTCGTTTCTTCCGCCGACTCGGGCAAAGCGATGGCTGTTCGCGCTATATCAAATGGTGCCGGAGTGATTCACAGCGGCGTGCTTGAAAAATCGAACGAAGTTGTGATGACAGAGTTTGCAGATATGGTTCAAAACCCAAACGGTTTTCGGGCCAACGAACGGGTCTTCAATGTCGCCGGTGAAATACTGAGTGAGCTTGGTAATCTTTTTGGATGATAATTAAGGACTTGAAACTTATTTAGCAAGTTTAAGATGATAACGACAATAGTAACAACGTTGTTCAATACCATTATTTTCGGTTCATTGGCACTTACACCGGAGCAGCGGTGGAGGGCCGCAGGGGATCGCTTAAACAGCGGCTTTATGACTGAGCATTGGTTTCTTTTTACTGCTGCGGCTGTGGGAATCATATTATCCGTGCTGCTTTTAGTCGTCAACCATAAACGTGTCGCACAACAGAAGCGGACAAATAGTCAATTGTTCGATGAGTATGCCGGTCAAAATGGCCTCAGTGAACAGGAGAGCCGGCTTCTGCTTAGTATAGCAAGGAGAACAGGCCTGCAGCAACCCGAGGCGATTTTCACTATGAGCAGTGCTTTTGAACGCGGCGCAGCTATAGTGGTAGAAGAGAGTATCGCCAGGAAGCAACCAGTTGCGCAAATCGAACGCTTGAAAGCCCAGCTTTTTTTCCTGCGAGAGAAGCTTGGCTTCCAGGGTCGTCCTACTGCTTCAATAGGTTTTGCAACGAAGCCAAAGAGACTGAACAGTAGGCAGATTCCCGTGGGCAAGAAGATTTATATGGTACGCCGGACAAGCCTTGATTCGGATACTATTGAGTCGACTATAACGGAGAATAATGATACAGAACTCGTGGTTAAAGTGACAAAGCCGATAAAAATTGTTTTTGGCGAGTCCTGGTGTGCACGTTATTACTTTGGTGCGTCTGTTTGGGAATTTGATACTTCGATAGTCAGCTGCAACGGCGATGTGTTGGTTTTAAATCACAGTGATGAAATGCGTTTTGTCAATCGCCGTCGTTTTTTGCGTGTTCCGGTGCAACAACAAGCCTTTATTGCACATTTTCCTTTTACAAGGACACCTGTTGCGGATGGTCGCAAAAGTATGAAAAGCTTCAGAATGTACCGAAGTTCGGCGGGTGATTCCGGTAGCGCCTGGGGGCCTCCTGAGTTTGTTCCCGCAGTAGTTACTGAACTGGCCGGTCCCGGCTTGTGTATAGAGGCTCCACTGGAGTTGAAAGTAGACGACAGGGTGTTGGTTGTGCTTGAGCTGAAGGAAGGAGAGAGCAGGGAATCGGCCCCGCAGGGTGAAGGCGGTAAGAAAGTGACATCGAAAATAGTAGAAGATATGGGTGTGGTTAGACATATCAAGACTATTAAAAACGGTTTTTCAATAGCGGTTGAGCTAATAGGCTTAAGCGATTTGGATGTTAATGAACTGATTCGTGCTACCAATGCAGCTTCCCTCAGGGCCGGGTCCGGAGGTCGAGATGTTTCGGCTTCAGATGGGGCAGAGAAAGATGCTATAGAGACAGTTGCCGCGAAAGGAGTTTAATTTGTCAGAAGTTACAACCCAGGTTAGTTCAAGCATTGATGCGTTAATGCGGGAATTTGATATTATCACGCATAATCTGGCCAATGTAAGCACGGTCGGATATAAGCGTACGTGCAACGCTTTTTCAAAATCTCTTGAGACACGAAGTACGGGGCAGCAAACTTATTCTCCCGGCGTCATTGACTTGGAGACGGCATTTGATTTTTCTCAGGGCAACCTTGTAGAGACCGGCCGACCGCTGGACTTTGCGCTTTATGGCAAGGGTTTCTTTGTAATAGAGACACCTTCAGGTCCGCTTTATACCCGCAATGGTGTATTTAGCACGAATCAAAATGGCCAGATAGTGGATTCTGTTGGGAGGATTGTTGGGGGCGGGGCCGGGCCTATCACGATTCCGGCTGGTGTGGCACCTTCGCAACTGAATGTTTCAGGTGATGGGAGCATTAGTGCTGGTGGTATTACTATAGGCAAGTTCGGATTGGTTGATTTCCAGGAAAATGAAAACAAGCTGGTGCCGGCCGGCGAGAATTGCTACCGGATGCCGGTGCAGGATGTAAGGCCGGTGGCGGCCGAAAATGTAGTTGTAAAACACCGCTACCAGGAGGCATCCAACGTTAAGATGATCGACGAGTTAGTGGACATACTGATGGTGTCCAGGCTCTACGAAGCGAATATGAAGTTCGTTACTGCCCAGGAGGAAACCTCCAGCAGTATTCTAAGTGTGGCAATGGGTTAAGGTTACAGGGTAGAACTTTTGGATTTATTGACCGTTAAAAGGGTAATCCAGATAAGGAGAACGAGATAATGTTAAGAGCATTTTCCACTGCAGCGACGGGCATGAGTGCCCAGCAGATGATGGTGGACACAATCGCCAATAATCTTGCCAATATCAATACGACGGGTTTTAAGCGAAGCCAGATTAATTTTGGTGAGCTGCTCTACGTTACGATGCAGGAACCGGGCACGGAAGTCGCATCGGGTATCAATTCACCCGGCGGTTTGGAAATAGGCAGTGGTGTCCGAGTCATATCTACGGTAAAAGTGTATACTCCGGGCGAACTTCAGAATACGGAGCGTAATCTTGATATAGCAATTTCGGGTGACGGCTTTCTTCAGGTAACTTTGCCCAGCGGCGATATAAGATACACCCGTGACGGAGCCCTTCAATTAAATGCCAACGGTGAATTAGTTACGATGACGGGATACATCCTGGAGCCGGCGATTACTGTTCCAACAGACGCTGTCTCGGTTAGTATCGCAAAAGACGGAGGTGTCAATGTGACCGATCCTTCCGGTACAAGTTCGGTTGTAGGTACTCTTCAATTGGTTCGGTTTCCCAATCCTTCGGGTCTTTTGAGTGAAGGGGATAATCTGCTGGCAGAGACGCTGGCGAGTGGTACGCCTACGACCGGAACGGCCGGAGAAGCGGGTTTCGGCACTATTCAATCGGGATTTCTGGAAAAATCAAATGTCCAGATGGTAACCGAACTGGTCAACCTAATAACGGCCCAGCGGGCATATGAAATTAACTCTCGTGCGATAAAGGTAGGCGACGATATGCTCAGGACGGCAAATGAAATTGTTAGATAGGAAATGATTATGAGCGGAAGAAAGAGCGCAAAAGCACAGGGGTACAAGAGCATGAGAATGCTTGTAATATGTGCACTTATGAGCTGTGTCCTTTTTTGCAGGGCATCAGTGAACAAGGCTGGTGACGTACAGAAGGATTCTAATCTACAGATCTACCTGCCGAGAGAAGTCACCATCAAGAGCAATACTATCAGCCTTGGAGAAGTCAGCATAATATGGGGCGGCCCGCGTGAAGGAGGACTTCAAGCCAAGGCAGGTAAAATTCTTCTGGGTCGGATTTTGGTACCGGGCCAGAAGGTCGTCATCGACAGGACGATGGTCCTGAGCAGATTGGCCTGCAACGGAATCCCGGTATCCAGAGTGACATTAACCGGTGCGGAAAACATAACGGTAAGGCGACAGCATAAGATTATCAAAGGCAGCGAATTCGTTGAGATAGCCGATGCGTTCCTGAGAAAAAATCCTCCTCCCGGTTCGGTCTGCCAATGGGAGGCTATACGTATACCGAAGGATCTGGTCGTGCCTGAAAAGAGCAAGGATATAAAATTGTCTGCGCGTTTCGCCAAAAGTTCCGCAAAAAACCAGGCGAAGGTCCAAATTGTTGTTTTAGAGGACGGCAAACAAATAGAGGAGTGTGAAGTAACTTTTCGCCTGAAATACAAATGTCACAGCGCGGTGACGTTGGTTGACATTGGGGCAGGTGAAGTTATCAGTTCTGCAAATGTCAAGATAGAGAACGGTGTGGCAAACTTTCCGGAGCCAGTCGATTGGCGGCCGCCCTATGGTATGGTAACCAAACGGGCTGTGCCCGCCAATACAGTACTTGAGCCGCATATGGTTGCGCCTGTCAAAGCTGCTGTTGTCATCGAGCGAAATCAGAATGTTGTTATCCGGATTGAAAGGCCACTGCTTGTGGTTACGGCTGTCGGAAAAGCTTTGAATGATGGGCGGGTCGGTGAATATATAAAGGTGCGAAACATAAACTCACAACGGATAATCTTAGTGAAGGTCAATGAAGACGGGACTGTGGAACCGGTTTTCTGAAAGGAAACACAATGAAACTTAGAGTATACCCGATATTAATTTCAGCGGCTTTTCTGGTCTGCTCATCTCTATCCGATTTGCAGGCGGATTCTATCTGGGCCAGGAGAAACAAGAACATGCGGGAAATATATACCGACGATGTGGCGCGCAGCATAGGCGATATCCTGACCATAAAGATCAGCGAAGACAGCAAGGTGGATAACAAGGCAAAAAGAGATTTGAAAAAGGAAGCGGATAAGTCAACCTCCTTTGACGGAGAGGTGGGGATAACAACACCAAATCATAATATTTTGCCCCGCATCCCCGGCTTTACCATGAATGCCGAATCCACCAATGAGTTAAAAAGTAAGGCAGATTTCAAAGACGAGCGCAAGTTTGTCGATAGTGTCACTGTTGTTGTCGTGGATATCCTTCCGAATCGCAACCTTGTGGTAATGGGGACGCGTGAGCGTAATATTGCAGGTGACATACAAACCATTGAGGTAAGCGGGATAGTCAGGCCAAGCGATATTTTATTTAATAACACGGTAATGAGCTCGCAGGTTGCAGACTTTCGTATTGTAACCAGGAACAAAGGAATATCTGCACCGTATACGAGGCCGGGCTGGCTGGGCAGAATCCTGGACATTATCTGGCCGTTTTAACGATGTTATTTTTCGTAGATATTTTTTGAAGGTAATCGGTTATGAAATCTCGTTTAATACTATTGCTGGCAATACTGGTAAGCATGAATGGGACCGGGCGATGTGACCGTATAAAGGACATCGTTGATATTCAGGGGATTCGCAGCAATCCGCTCCGGGGTACAGGATTAGTGATTGGTCTTTCCGGTACCGGTGACAGCACGCTTCTTTCACGGCAAATGCTGACGAACATACTGCGGGATTCGGGTTTGGTTCTTACGCCTTCTGATTTGACCGGTGGCAATATTGCCGTAGTTATGGTCACAGCGGAATTGGGCCCTTTTGCACGGGAAGGCTCCCGCATTGATGTTGACGTATCTGCTATAGGGGATGCTAAAAGCCTGCAAGGCGGCATACTTATGCCGACGCCCTTGAAAGGTCTTGACGGCCAGGTTTATGCCGTATCCCAGGGCGGCGTCTCGATTGGCGGCTGGTCGGCATCAGGTGATAAAGGCTCAATCACGAAGAACCACCAGACCGTCGGACGTATCCCCGATGGTGCCATAGTTGAAAAAGAAGAAATTGCCACGTTTATCGAATATGTGGCGGGCCGCAGGATTATCACGCTTCATTTAAGAAACAGCGATTTTTCAACAGCGGAGCGCATCGGCAGGGCCGTCAACGAGATCTATCCCGAGAGTGCGGCGGTCATTGACGCCGGCACTATCAGAGTTAAGGTGCCAAGTGAAATCAAACAGGAGGGCATAGCCGGTTTTATCGATGATATCACAAAGCCCGATGTAAGGGTTGATGTTCCGGGAGTAGTGGTAATTAACGAGCGTACGGGCACCATTGTGGTGGGGGAAAATGTGGGGATATCGGCCGTGGCCATTTCCCAGGGCAGCCTTGTTGTAAAAATCAAGGAGACCGAGACAGTTTCCCAGCCGATTGCTCCTTTCTCCGATTCCGGTACGACTGAAAGAGTGCCGGACACGATAATAGGAGTCGAAGAGACAGATGGGTATCTGATTCCTGTTTCCAAGTCAGTTACCGTCTCGGAGCTGGCCAATACACTTAATGCCATAGGTGCGACACCGAGAGACATGATAGCGATATTTAATGCACTGAAAAAGGCCGGTGCCCTTCAGGCCAAACTGGTGATAATGTAGTCCTCGCCGTTTTGCTTCGCAGAGTAGAGGCGGCGAGTGCAGGAGCAGTTTTATGGATAGTGCCAAATTGATATTAAGCGAACTTGTGTCACGTCCGGCACCATTGGTGAATTTGAACAGGGTCGAAAGCATTTCAGAACAGAAAAAAATACAGGCGGCCAAGGATTTCGAGTCCGTTTTACTCAGTAAGCTGTTGGATGAAATGAAAAAAACTGTCGGTGATTGGGGATTTGAGGAAAGTGCAGCTTCCGAACAGACTCAGGGGATATTCTGGCTGTACCTATCCCGTCATCTTGCGGACAACGGCGGCCTGGGATTGTGGAAAGATATATACCATTCAGCGATTAATCCGGGATAGACAAACAAAACCGATAAATCGGAAGCCTAAGAGCAAAAAAATCCATTGGTGAATCCGGTTAGATAGGAATATATGGAAGCAACATTAATCAGCATAGAAGATAAGATTGATGAATTGCTGGTTGTTCTCGATACAGACATCCGGCATATACAGCAGAATCTATCGTATCTGAATGAGCTGCGAAGTTATGTTATCAAGCGTGACGATGCCGCTTTGGGAAAGCTGCTTGAGCTTATCCGGGGCAGGTCGGATAGTTATCGAAGCCACGAATTAAAACGGCAGTCGATTCGAAAAGAATTGGCCGATACCCTTGGCTGGAGCCTTGAGCAAGTCACTCTATCGAAGCTCGAAGCCGGCCGGCCAAATGAAAAAAGAGGGCGAGTGACCAGGAAGAAGGAGCAGTTGTCATCACTGATTAAAGAGCTGAGGAAAGAACATTTGAGTACAGCGTTGCTTTTATCAGAATGTGCCAGAATTAACAGGACGCTTTTGAAGGAAATCTTCAACCTTGGGAATTCAGGAACGGTTTGCTACGGTTCGAATGGTGCAGCCAAACGGCAAAGTGATATGGTTTTTGTTAATCTTCAGTTGTGAATGAGTGGCATCCCGCACTTATTGAGCTTTGGCTCGTGCATAATAAGAACGGGATTTGAGACGTGAAAACAGGAGTTTGTAAATGGATAGTTTCAGCATAGGTCTTAGCGGCCTTGACGCGGCACAAAAGGCCCTTGAAACGATCGGTAATAATATTGCCAATGCAGCTACCGAGGGCTACCACCGCCAAAGGGTAAATCTGGTTCCCAGATACACGTCTAAAGTTGGCCCTGTTATACTGGGGGGAGGCGTCGATGTCGCCGGCATCACCAGAATGATCGACAACTTTTTGGAGCAGGAGATCCTTCGACAACAGTCGTCGTTAGGACAGGTCTCACAGGAATTCTCTACGCTGCGCACTGTTGAAACTGCATTCGGTGAGCTTTCCAGTGGCAGCGGCTTGAACGCAGTTATAGATGAATTTTTTAATGCGTTACAGGATCTCAGCGCCCATCCAACAGAAATCATTTGGCAAACTCAGGCGGTAACTGCCGCCCAGACTTTTCTGAACACCCTGGAAGACCAGCTTAGATTAGAAGCTGAAAACACTATGGAGCAGATTAACACGCTGATAAACAGAATAGCCGACCTCAATGACAACATCGAAAGGATAGAAATAACCGGGGGGCAGGCCAACAATTTGCGTGACCAAAGGGACCAGTGCATAACAGAACTGGCCGAATTGATTAATGTCGACACTCAAATCAAAGAATATGGCGTGGTTAATGTCAGTGCTGCGGGGATACCGGTGGTGACAAACGCCGTTCGAACTGAATTGGAACTGGGTTTGACAACAGACGGCAAACTGGGGATTTCAGTCGCCGGCCTGGACAATTATAGTACAGATGTGCAAAGCGGTCGGCTTGGCGGGATATTATCGTTGAAAAACGAAATTATCTCTGGAATCCACAGAGACCTGGACACTTTAGCATCCACAATAATACAACAGATAAATCAATACCATATGCAGGGAGTAGGTTCAGAGGGGTCATTTAGCCAACTTACCGGCTGGACGAATACAAGTGGAGATTTATTCGATTTCAGTTCCTTATCCGCCGGCTATATGTACATAAGGGTCACTGATACCGGCAGCGGGGCAGTAACGCGAACTGCTGTTCCCGTCTTACAGGATGCTTCGTCTGACACATTGGCCGAAATAGCCGGTTATATTACAAGCAATGTTGCCAATGTGACTGCTACGGTAAATTCTTCGAATCAGATGACCATCACAGCCGATGCGGGCTATGAATTTGATTTCCTTCCCTGTGTTTTACCTGAGCCTACGGCAAGTACTCTTACAGGCACATCGCCGCCAACTATATCCGTATCAGGTATTTATACGGGCACGCTGAATGACACTCTCAGGTTTATGGTCTCAGGAGCCGGTTCGATAGGCAATGGTACCCTGAATCTTGAAGTAAGGGATGGCGGTGGTGCAGGAGATGTTATTGCCACCCTCAATATCGGTAGTGGTTACGCCGCAGGTGACCTGCTTGATTTGGGCAATGGTATCAAAATATCTCTTGGCACAGGCGATTTTGGGGCAGGTGACAGCTTCGATGTCGATGTGTTTGCCGACAGTGATACTTCGTCGGTGCTGGGAGCAATTGGAATCAACACCTTTTTCTCCGGTAGCAGCGCTATAGATATGGCGGTTTGCCCGGATATATCCGCTGCACCCGGGCGGATAGCCACGTTTCTTGGTGCGGATATGACCGACAACACCAATGTTACCCGGATGGCAGGATTGAAAGATGAGGCCATAAGCGGCCTGAACAATATGACACCGGTAAAGTTTTATCGAAGGCTGGTTACAGACGTTGGCCAACAGCTCTTCCTTACGGGAATGCGCGAAGACAACATCGAGGTTATAATCCAGAACCTTGCCAATCAACAAGCTGAAATAAGCGGCGTCAACATCAACGACGAAGCTGCTCAAATGTTAGTTTTTGAACAGATGTTTCAGGCAATGGCCAAATATCTGAATACGGTTCAGTCATCGATATCAAGCCTTATGGAAATAATATAAAAGGCTGGGTTTTTGGGAGTTTTGAATGGGCGGAACACTGGGCAATATATACAATAATGTCAGCTTCGCAATGGGTTTGCACACCGATGCATTGGCCCGCTTGCAGGAACAAGCCTCTTCCGGCGCCCGAATCAATCGAGTCTCTGATGACCCATCCACTTCGTTTAGGATTTTAGGGCTCAATTCCGAGGAAAGGTACCTTGGTAATTACCTGGACAATCTTTCGGAGGTTGTCAGCAGGCTGGAGCATTCCTCATCCATTATTGGCAATATAATATCAAATGTTGTGGAGACGAAAACAAGACTTACACAGATTATCAACGGCATATATAATGAGGACGGACGGCGAATACTTGCACAAGGCATTAATGATACACTGGAACAAGTCGTTTTATTGGCTAATACCGAACGTCTGGATCAATATCTGTTTGGGGGAAGTAACACAACCTCGGCACCCTATGTTGTAGAACGTACAGATGGAAAAATAACAGGCGTAACTTACCAGGGGAGCTTCGATGGGAGAAATATAGAGCTGGCCCCCGGAATACAGGTGGACGCTTTTTGTGTGGGTGATAACGTTTTCAGCTCTGACAGACGCAGTGATCCTGTTTTTCAGGGTGATACCGGTGCTTCGGCCGGTACGGGGACATCGAGTGTCAGAGGCTATACATGGTTGACAGTTACGGGCTCGGCAGGCAGTTATGACATCTCTATTGACGGCGGCCTGACTACCTTCAATACCGACGGTACGGACACCAACCTGGCTGTTACTAATTCGACGACCGGAGAGGTCCTTTATGTTGATACTACCAACATAAACAGTACCGGTATCGAGTTGGTAGCGGTATCAGGGATTCATGATATATTCAACACGCTTATTACTATTCGGGACCTGCTGGAAAATGAAAATGGATTTCCAGAAACTGAACTACTGGAGCTGCTGAGGAATTCATTTGGTTCGCTGGATGAGATAAACAACCTGTTAGTTCAGAACCAGGTTTCCATAGGGACAAAAATCGGATTTTTGGGCAATCTTGAAGACAGTCTAAAGAACCTGAAATACGACGCCGAGGATGAAACGACACGCTTGCAGGAAGCCGACATAGCCCAGGTTGCTATAGATATCTCTCGTCGTGAGGTCCTGTACGAAATGTCGTTATCGGTGGCTGCAAGACTTATGTCTATGTCGCTTCTGGATTTCCTCGAATAGAAGGTTCTCAGACCGTGAGTTTATAACCAAAGACTACTGGATAGTAATGTGGTCGGCAGATATGGAACAAAGGAAATGGCAATAAGAAAAATTTCGAGTCATTACGAGAGAGGAATGAAATTGGCCCAGGCTGGCAGATACCAGGAGGCCCTTGTCTGCATCCAGGAACATCTTTGCACGGTTCCGGATGATGCGCAGGCATTGAACGATGCAGGGGCGATACTGTATTGTCTGGGGCGATTGGACGAGGCAATCGAACATTTTGTCAAGGCCAAGGGTTTCCAGGGTGACCGTGCCGAGATATTGTGGAACCTTGTCGAAGCATATCTTGGCGCCGGCCGGGCGGGTGAAGCCGTGCAGCTTTTTGATGATATGGAGCGGCTGGACATACTAAACTCCGACGTCCTTAACAGAACAGCCAACGTATTGCTGGCACAGGATAATAAGGCCGGTGCTATCGAGATGCTGCAACACTCACTTGAGATCGCGTCTGACCAGAAAATACTGGAGCCGATGATTGATGTCATCCTTTCAAAGATGCCGAGGGTTGCTTTCATCTGCGATGGCGAAGGTATGGAACTTCCCGGCGAAATTTCCGAGTGTATCAGGCAGCGTTTCCAGGTGCGCCTTTTCGAAGGGCAGAAAGAGGAAGAATTGTGCGAATTGATGGAATGGGGCGATATTTGTTGGTTTGAGCCGAGTCATCTTGTAGTGGCGGCCTCCAAGCTTCCGAAGATTTGCACGAACATTGTGAGACTGGGTCACTACGAAGCCTATAAGCAGTGGCCAAGGCAGGTTGACTGGTCCAATATCGATGTCCTTGTTACCGTTGGCGGCAGCTTTATAAGAGATGCTCTTGTCCAGAGGATTCATGGGCTTGAAAGTCAAACATCGATAGTTTCCATTCCCAACGGAGTGAATCTTGAACAATTTGCGTTTAGAAGTCGTCAACGCGGCAAGAATATTGCTTTTCTGGCCAATCTGAGGATGCTAAAGAATCCTGCTTTTGTCCTGCAGTGTATGCAAAAGCTGCACTATATTGATCCGGAATATCGTTTGTTCTTTGGCGGAGAATTTGAAAACACGGCTCTCGAATATTATTTGAAGCATATGGTTGATGTTCTTGACCTTGGTGGTGTGGTGTTTTTTGACGGCTGGCAGGATGATGTGAACAGCTGGCTTGATGACAAACATTACATCGTTTCCACCAGTATGATTGAAAGTCAGAGCAGGGGGGTGCTGGAAGGGATGGCCTGTGGGCTAAAACCTGTTATCCATAACTTTCCGGGTGCAGGCCAAACGTTCCCATCGGAATTTTTGTTTAATATCTCCGAAGAATTCTGCGAGCAGATATGTTCTGATAGGTACGAACCACAGAGATATTGCAGATTTGTTGAAGAAAACTATCCTCTGGAGAACCAGTTGAAGGAAATAAATGACATTTTCAAGCAGCTCGAATCAGGCGGCTTTATTGATGGGTCCGGGGCTGAAGCAAGGAGTATGGAGCACGGGATACCGATAGCGGTTGGCTTGTCGCAAATCACAGACCGTGAAGCTATAAAACAGGGATTTTGATTCAAGATTGGACTACCCGAACCACCAGAACACATGTTTGAAGGAAAAGCATTGGTATGGATATAACAGACAATGATATTGAGAAGCAGGATTCCACCCAGGATTATGGGATTTTACAGGAGATGGGTGACTGTTACACATCCGTCGGCAACTACACAGAGGCACACAAATGCTATGAAAAGGCAGCCAGCCTGGGCCCTGATGAGCCGGGTCCTTATGTTGGATTAGGTGTAATTGCCCTGCAACAGAATCAACTTGACGATGCTGAAATATCTTTTAGGGTGGCCTGCCGACTGAATGCCCATTGTGCTAAGGCCTATGCCGGACTGGCCATGGTCGCACAGCAAAGAGCCGATTACAAGCGGGCTTTCGAGATGTATCTTAGATGCCTGGAACTGGACGTTGATAACCTTATAGCTCTTTTGGGGCTATTTCAAACATCCTGCCAGATGGGCTCATTCGCCAAGGTCATTCACTACCTGAAGCTGTATTTAAATATGCATCCGGCTGATACCTCTGTTATGTTCCCTCTGGCAGCGCTATATATGAAGGATGGCAGGTTTGAGCAGTCCAAAAAAATCCTTTTGGAACTCTTAACTTTGAACCCGGACGATAAAAACGCGGCTAATCTGCTGGAAGAAGTAGAACACGGATTGGCCAAAGAAAAAAAGGCGGGAGTTCAAATCGGATGAGTGCCGGTAATAGTGAAGAAATTGGCAGTAACAAAATAAATCTTCTGGATGAGCTACGTACTCTGTTGGAAAAGCAAGTGGACAAGGCCAGACAAGGTAACATCAAAGACGTTGAGTTATTAAGCAAACAGGTCGGCTCTCTCATTGAGAAAATTTTGCAGAAAGGGATTCTTGATCCTGCTGACCCCGCGTTTAATACGGTGCGACGGGAGCAATTACAGAAGTTGTACGAAGATCTGTGCCTGGCCGTTGCAGCTCAGAGAGCGGTAGTATGCGAGGAACTTAGCCGGGTCCGCAAAGGCAAGAGGACAATACAGGCATACCGCGGTCATGTTTGATTGTGAGTATATGGATTTAAGTAAAACCGGAATCTTGTCAAGACTTTGACTTAAGCAAACCGTGACCGCCGGTATAAGATTCCTGCGTTTTAAGGGATTCGGAAGATATGTAAGGAGCAAATTAAATGGGTCCCTTAAATACGGGAAAAATAGTTAAGTCAAAGTATCTTTTCAGCGAAAATAGAATTTGAAATGGTATCGTTGTGATATTGCTTTCGATATCTTTTTAGAACCGTAAAAACCGAAAAGGCAGACAAACATGGCAGATTTACGTCTTCCGGGCCTGTTTACAGGCATTGACACAGGTACTCTTATCGCTCAACTAATGGCGCTCGAGCGGCGTACGCTCACCGTGTACGAGGAGCGCAAGGCGGTGTGGGAAGAAAGACAAAACGCTCTTGGCAGCCTGGAAACTTCGCTGAGCACTTTAAGGACCACCCTTCGCGCTCTTTCCGACGCTGATGAGCTCCGTGCTTTTACAACCACTTCCAGCAACAGCGATAAGTTGACCGCTGAAGCGTCCAATAACACTTTTGAAGGCAACCACACAGTTGTAATCAATCAGCTGGCCAACGCTGAGCGGTGGGTTCAGACGGACGGCCTTGAATATCTTGAGGATTACGTTGGAGAAGGTACGTTTATTTATTCATATAACCATAAGGAAACGAGCATAACGACCACTGCCACGACAACCCTGGAAGAGTTGGTCGGCCTAATCAATAACGACCCGAACAATCCCGGCATTACAGCCAGTCTGTTGTATTACAATGGCCTCTACCATCTGGTGCTGAACGGAAATGACGCTGGCACGGATTACAAAATTTTCGTAAATTCAAGCAGCACGGAAGTTTGGGAAGCAGATTCGGCCCTTACGTTTGACGGCGGAAATGCCACGCTGAGTACTAAAATTACGGAACTCGGCCAATTTACTATGAATAACGGTCTGCAGGGGGGCGAACAGATTCAAATAATCGGTACGGACCATAACGGCGCTGCCATAAACCAGGTAAACCTTAACGTTACCGAAAATACGACGGTCGGCCATCTTATTTCAGAGATTAATGATGCCTTTGACGGGATTGCCAAAGCAACTCTCGAAAATGGCGAAATCATTTTAACTGATAATACCTATGGTACGAGCAATCTTTCAATTTTTTTGACTTACAATCCGGGCTCAGGTGACACAGAACTGACGTTGCCTGATGAGCTTGAAGATTGGAACGTAACAGAAGGCGGCTCAATAACAGCATCGGGTCTTAACGACGATTTTGAACCAGGCGACTTTACATTAAGTCAGTCTGCCCAGGACTCGAAGATTAAGGTAGACGGCTTCCCTTCGACTGCACCCGTTGCCGAGGTGCAGCATCTGGACTTTGTTAACAGGGCGACCGGCGGTACGTGGACCTTGACATATGATGGGCAGACAACAGCGGCGTTAGACGACACTGCTACTATAGCTGAAGTTCAAGCGGCACTTGATGCGTTGTCGAATGTTTCAGCCGGTGATATCACAGTAAGTGGTGATAGATTGTCAGTAAGTAACGGTACGATGACGTTTACATTCTCTGATACCTTAGGTGATGTTAATATGCTTGTTATTGATTCGAGCGGTCTCACTCCTTCAGATCCTTCGAATTGGCTTATGACAGAACAGACGAAAGGACAAGATGGTTACATCAGCAGAAGTTCCAACACGGTTGATGATGTAATAAGCGGTGTAACATTGCACCTGCACGATACAACCGATGCCGGTGGAGAGGAGATAACTTTGACAAGAGACATCCAATCTGTCAAAAGCAAACTAAAAGCTATGATTGCCGCCTATAACGCCGCTGTTACGTATATTAAAGAAAGGACCGGCTACAACGAGGAATTAAAGACTGCCGGTGTGTTAATGGGTGACTATGTCGTTTCAACAATAAGGTCGCAGATTCGTGAGCCTCTTATTGCCCCAACCAGTGGATTTGTCGAGGATATTGACAGCTTTCTGATGCCGGGGCACATCGGTCTTGAGCTTGACAGGAATGGGATATTGAGTTTAGACGCAAATGTTTTTGATGAGGCCATAGCCGATGACTATTTGGGTGTTCTCGGCTTAATCGGAGCAGATAAAACAGGCAGCTCCGACAGCAACGATATAGAGTTTTACGGTGCCCACAGCGATTATACGACGGCGGGCGATTATACGGTCAAAGTCGAGTATGATGTGTCGGGAGATATCTATAAGGCCTGGATAAAACTTTCAACCGAAGGAGATTGGCTGTATCGTGAGGCGACAATTAGCGGTAACGTGATTACCGGCGACAATAATTTCGATGACAATGGCGATCCCACATATCCCGAAAACAGCCTCCAGGTCACCGCTCCTGTGACGGGGACTCCCAGCAGCACTATATATGCAACGGTCCGTGTAAAGCAGGGTTTTGCCGGAGCTATTGAAGATGCCTTGGACAGGATGCTCAAGGCGTCGACCGGCACCATTAAAATCGACCAGGAGCATATAGACGATGTAATAAAGGGGATAAAGACAAAAATTGAAGATGAGGAATACCGCCTTACACTGAGAGAACGCAGACTGGTTGCCCGTTTTGCCCGCCTTGAAAAGACATTAGCTTTGATACAGCGACAAATGAGTCTTTTGGGTCTAACTACTACCGCCGTTTAAAGACACAATCCTAATTTAAATTTTCTTATGCCGGAGTCGGTAAATCATGGCCAGTACTTCCGCCACGGCGGCGTATAAAGCCTGTGGTATAAGACTGTTGAGTTTCACCGTGGAATATATTGTTCTTGCCAGCTCGGGTCTTCTTATAATCGGCACGCCGTAAGCCCGTGCGACTTCCCTGATTTTTTCCGCCATCAGGTCTGCGCCTTTTGCGACCAGGACGGGCGCTTCCATCTCTTTGGCATCGTAGCGGAGGGCGACGGCGACGTGTGTCGGATTGACGAGGACAACGCTTGCTTTGGGTACTTCCTGCAGCATTCGCCTTCTGGCCATCTCGAACTGCAGTCTTCGGATTCGGCTTTTGACTTCGGGGGAACCATCTATGTCTCTGCGTTCCCGCTTTACTTCCTGGCGGGTCATTTTCAGGTCCTGGATGTATTTCCATTTCTGATAAAAGGCATCGGCAATGCCTATAACCAGCAGCGCAATACCGATACGTATCAAAAGGCCGAGTATTATCTTAGCGGTAACTGCAAGCATCTGTGCGGACCATGCCCATCGAAGGCTTGCGAGCATATCGAGTCTGCTCTTGAGGTAGAACCAGACGATAAATGAGACGAAAAGCAGTTTGAAGATTGAAGCCAGGAGTTTTACCATCGAGCGGGCATTTACGAGCTTGCTAAAACCTGTAACAGGATTTATATGGCTGAATTTCAGGCCGACGGCTTCGGGTGCGATGTTCAGGCCGCCAACAGCAACACCTGCCAGGACAGAGGCTGCGAAAAGTGCTGCGAGAATCGGGCAGACTATAAGAATCGAGTCGACAATTTTTGCTTTTGTAAAATTCCAAAATGACATGCTGTCGGCGAAGACGTCGGTTTCACAGGACATACCGTGCCTTACATGCGTGACGGACCATTTCAGCAGGCTCGGAGCCATTAGAGCCACTATCATAATCAATGCAAGAAGTGTCACAACGGAAGTCAGTTCCTGGCTCTGGGGTATCTGGCCTTTTTCCCTGGCTTTTTCCAGTTTTTTCCGAGTTGGCTGTTCGGTCCTTTCGGCGGCCGGCTTCTCTGGCATAATCTATAATCTCGTATTGCGTATATTGTATTGCGTATATCGTTGCGTATATCGTATTGCGTTTTTGTGATACGCAGCACGCACAACGCACGACGAATTTCAGTAAGGCAGCAGTTTGCCCATCCAATCAGCGAATTCGGCCACAAATCCGTTAATAAAGGGTAAGAATATGGTCACCATTAACAGCCCCAGACCCACCCGCAAAGGGAGACTGATGAAAAGAATGTTCATCTCGGGAACTATGCGTGCCAAGACGGCTAAGACGACCATCAACAGTAAGAACGCCGCCAGCATTGGTGCAGCCAGTTTCAGGCCGGCAATGAACATTGCAGAGCCGGCTTGTATCACTCCGGCAGTCAGCACCGGTATTGTGGGGATTCGACCGGCCGGAAACGCCTCGTAGCTTTTCGAGATAATCAGCAAAAGCAAATGGTGACCATTGGCGCTTAAGAACAGGAGTAAAAATATCATTTCCAATAAGCTTCCCAGCGGTTGTGTTCTCTCACCGGTCAATGGGTCCAGGACCTCGGCCAGAGCCAGGCCCATCTGCCGTTCGATAATCCTTCCGCTGAGTTTGACGGCATAAAAAACGACAGCGGCGACTAATCCCATGGCAAAACCGTATGCAGCTTCATTGGCTAACAGTAAGATCGCCTCGAGGACGGAAACATTTTTGGGCTGGATGGCCAGAGGCGTTATGACGGAGAAGAAGACGGCTATCAGGACGATTAGTCCGACTTTGATACGAACGGGAATAGTCTTCCATCCAAAAACAGGCAGCACCAGAAAAAACGCTGAAATCCTCGTCAACACCATCACAAAGCCAAGCAGTATTTCGACACACAGAGCCATAAATCAGTGCCCGACATTTTGAATATGACTGAATACCTGGTTTGCAAATCTAAGAATAAGCTGTAGCATCCAGTTGCCGCAAATGAGTGTGACGAAACCAACAGCCACGAGCTTGGGGACAATAGTTAAAGTCATGTCGCGTATGGAGGTGACTGCCTGTAACAGTGTCACCACTACACCGACCACTATACAGGTCAGCAGAATCGGGGCAGCCAAGAGCAAAGCTGTCTCGAGTGTTTGTCGGCCCAGGTAAAGAGCAAAATTACTATCCATCAAATAAGCCTTTTCAAAAATATGCTTTTCCGTATTCCTTGTTAGAGGGGTGGATTTTATAGTACCACGGTTATCTGAAACCCAAGCTAAGACTCCTGGCCAGCAGTCCCCACCCGTCAACAAGAATAAATAATATCAGCTTGAAAGGCAGTGAAATCATCATTGGCGGCAGGAGCATCATACCGGCACTGAGCAGCACACTTGCGATAACCATATCTATCAGCAAAAAGGGAATAAACAGAAGGCAGCCTATCTCAAAAGCGGTTCGAAACTCGCTGATAATAAACGCCGGGATTACTATATGCATGCCGATATCCATCGGGCTGGCAGGGGGCTCTATCTTTGCCATCTGCACAAACAGAGCCAAATCAGACTCCCGACTTTGGCGGAGCATAAATTCCTTGATACAGTAGCTGCCTTTGGCCGCCGCTGTCTTTAAATCAATCTGGTCGGCGATATACGGCTGAATTGCATTCGTGTTGATCCTGGTAAAAGTGGGAGTCATCGTATATAGTGTCAGGAACAGGGCCAGGCCTATAATAGCAATAGTAGGCGGTATTGTTTGAGTGGTCAAAGCGCGGCGAATAAAGGCCAAAACAATCACGATCCTTGTAAATGATGTCATCATTACGAGAAGACTTGGTAAAATCGCCAGAAGGCTAAAGATGATTACAAGCCTGACAGGTGTCGACCAGTTTTTCTCTTGGCCCTCGTTGGTGGTTGCCTTATCTATAACAGTCATCAAATCGCTGATACTTGGGACCCCGGCTACAGGAACAGTTTCTTCGGAATTATTGCCCGGCATTGTCGGCATCGGTAATTGGGGGAAGTTAGTCGTGTTCTTGCCGAAGCAGAAACGGCCCGGTGACAAGACAACAAACAGCAGAAAAGAGATTTTAATAAACTTACCAGCCATTTATATTCCGGGGCCTCCAACCAGACTCTTATGGGTTTGGGGAATCCCCCTCACAGTATCCATATCTTGCGCGGACAAATCCGTAAGCGCATCCGTTACGTCGGCCAATTTTGTTATATTTTCATTAGTGCTGCCTATAAGCAACCATTGGTGGCCTATTCTGAGCAGGTGTAGGCTCTTGCGTGGTCCGAGGTGGACGGTTTCTGCGATGTGAATCTCTTTGCCCGGCAGATTGGTAATTTTTGGCAGGAGCTTTTTTGAGGCGTAAATTGCTGCTACGCCCAGAACAGCGACTACTACAACCATAAACATTGTTTTAAAGAAAAGTTCCCGGCTGCCGAAGCCATCACCGGCTCCGGCGGAGAAATTTGGATCGCCGGCGAACAGGAAATCAGCTTTGAATCTCGGTTCAGTTGCTCCCGGTCCATCTGCAGTCAATTGGCCAAGACAGACCAGAAGCATGGTGCCGCCTATCAGGGCCGTTACTAAAAACACAGCGTTTTTTTTCTTGAATCCCGTCACAGTATAAAGCACACCAAGTATATTTTTTGGTTTCCCACTTCAGTATCCACCTAAGGGCAGACAAGATTGGATCATTTATGCTTAAAGATGAGCAAATATCGTGCCGAGATTTTAAAAAGGGGTTTATTGTGCCGAAAGTGGCGATTTCAGCGCATAAATTGGTGGATAATCGGGCAACTTGTCGAAAAACTTGACAAGTACACAGGTTCCCCCCAATCAATCGCTCGTTCTCAGGACGGCGATTAAGATGTGTGACTTTTCGGAAATCGGGCTATTTTCGCCTACCCAGTCGCCTCCGGGACCCGCTCCCCATGAATATAAAGGCCAATTAGATTCCGATGGCAAAATATCTCGTATGAATTCCGCTGCCGCCCGTGCCCGCCTCGCTGATAGTATCCACTGCTGCTTTTCGTTTGCCTCATCGGGAGCTAAACCGAGAACGTAGAGATTGATGGCCTCGGAACCAAGGTCTTGCTGGAGGTCTATACAAAATTTATTCAGGAATTTCTTTGCCGGCTCATTCAACGTTGCCCGGCCTTGTGGAAACCGCATATTAGTCAAAGCGAAATTAGTTTTTTCGGCGACTATTTGTGAAGGTATGGCCGTCATTGACTGGGTGAGCTTGTTAAAAAGCCGGCGGGCCTTCTCCTGGTTTGCATCGATGCTTCTGCGAGTAAATGTCACGTCCGGTTCAGATGTGAAATGCTTTATTTTGATAGTGCCGAGGTCGGACGTGTCTTTTCTTCCAAAAAGAATTCCAAGCCCGATATATCTAATTGATTTGATAAAGCTGTCTCGGCCTTTATTGAAAAGTGCCGGGTCTTGTATCTTTGCCAGAGTCAGCAGCATGACAAAGAATGTCAAGAGCAGGGTTACCATATCCGAATAGGTAACGATATACGCCGGAACTTTTTGCGAACTTTCCTCAACTGCCTGTCGCTTGCTGCTCAATTGTAAATGCTCCTTTCCAGTAGAACAATCTCGATTGCTCGTTCTAACTGCCCATTTACTAATCCATTTTCAAGCTTATCTTGAGGTATCGTGCTCGCTGCAGAGACACTGAACCGCTTCTTGTCCATACCTTGTTTATTTAGGTACTCTAACACCGCCCATGCGCGTTCAAGGCCTAACTGTTCATTTTCCTTATCACCCGTGCCATTTTCACTGATGACCACGCGGTTGGGTATCCTTTTTAAGAATGAGGCCATGGTGGACATGATGTCGCGACCTTCGGATGAAATAACAGTGCCATTGCCCCAAAAAATCTTTTTAGATGAGACAATGAAAACCTTGAACTTGTAAAAGTCGTCAGGCTGTGTTTCTTCTAACAGGCCATCTTTATCTCCTTTTTCCAGAGTCGGCTTTTCACTGCCTCTATCAAGTTCCGGGTTTTTTATCGGAGTCAGATATAAAAACGAGTCCCTGTTACTTTGCCGGATCGGACTGATATTTGTCAGGGCCCTGCAGTAAATTATCTTCAATCTCCAAAAAATTCTGTTGTCGAATGATGAGAAACTCAAAAGAAGAACAAAGAACGTCAGGAGCAGTGTCATACAATCACTGAAAGTAACCATCCATTCCGGTGCCCCCGCAGGATCATCTTTTTCTGTTTGTTTTCTCGCACGCATCGTTATACGGTAGCCTTTACTTCCTTACGTCTGCTTTGAGAAACAAAGATCTGTATTTTTTCCCGGACGGCCGTCGGATTATCGCCCCGTGCAATGGAGCAGATACCTTCAACAATCATTTCCATTGCCGTGGACTCCGCCTTAGAATAATTGCCCAGTTTTCCAGCCAATGGAATGAAAATCAAATTGGCAGTTAATGCCCCGTAGAAAGTAGTAATCAGAGCCACAGCCATTCCTGCGCCGATGGATTCGGGGGATTCGAGACTTCTGAGCATCTGTATCAGACCGATAAGTGTTCCTATCATTCCAAAAGCGGGAGCGGCCGCACCCATGAATTCCAGGATTTTCTTGCCGTTTGCATGGCGATCCTGAAGGTATTGAATTTCCATGGACATTAGTTCATCGATCGTGTCGGCTTCCTGTCCGTCAACGAGCATCTGCAGGCCCTTAGCGAAAAACGTGTCGTCGGTCTTTTCAATTTCCTGCTCCAGAGCCAGAGGTCCATCCCGTCTGCTGATAGCCGCATAGTTAACCATCTTTTGAACCAGCTCCGCCTGAGGCGGGATCTTTGTGATAATTGTCTTCTTGATTATCGAAAATATCCCTAAAAACTGCGGCAGCGAAAAATGTATGAGTGTCGCGCAAAGCATTCCTCCAACGGTTAGTGCCAGCGAGGGTAGGTGGATAAATATTTGCCAGCCGCCGCCAGCGACAATGGAGGTCGTAATGACCATAAAACCGAGAAGTATTCCTATTATTGTTGCAATGTCCATAGTATTACTAAATCTCTGATATTTGTTTCAATCTCTGGCACAAAAGAGATGCCAGCTGGGGCTCCGAAGTGACTAATTCAGCCAATACTTTGGCTTTAGTCCTTTCTGTCATATAGTACAGAATCTTCACGGCGTCATTGAGGCCGCTGTTTTCCTTTCCAACAACAACAACGCTCTGCCCCTGCTTTTTGCACATATTTGTCAATATTTTACCGGCACTGGTGGCGTCCATCTTGTCATAAGTCGCTGCTATTGATACAAGGTTGGACTTTTCCGCCTCGTCAATATCCACCCTGGTCTTGAGTAGCCTGGCCCGCTGCTCCTTGAGGCCGGCAACTGTTGAAGCAAGCTCGATTTGCAGATTATTTAGTTTTTCGATGTCTTTTTTTAACGCATCCCGAGTGATTTCCAGCCTCTGTGCCTGCAGCTCAATAGCCTCTATCTTATCGTTATACTCCTGGATTTTTTCGCGGATTTCAAAGGCGAGACTTTTGAGCCGTTTTTCCATCATAGTTTTTATCATTTTATTATCTACGGGGCTTATCAACCCGGCTTCCGACAGTATTGGCCGGATAGTGAAATCGAAATCAGCAACCGGAGGCTGATTCGACTCATCACTGCGGCTTTCCGGTGCCGGTTTCGTAAACCATGCAAAGGCGAAAGCCCCTGCAAAGCTTATCAGTCCTACTGCTGTTATCATTATAATTTTCTTAACCATTACTTTTCTCCTGATTTAATGGCGTTGTCCTGAGTTTAACAGGATCATATAATTTTAGTTTTCTTGTTGGCCCTTTATTTTTGTAGTGTCACATTTCGAGTAAATGAAACGGTAGCAATCTCATCTAATTCTTTCTGTTCGAGCTTTTCCTGTTCCTTTATGAATTGCGTTTTTGCTTCGTCTCGTAATTTTTCCAGTCCTTCTTTGAACCTTCTGACCTCTGAAAGCTCGGCGATTTTCTCTTTTTGCTGCGATTCCAATACACTTATCTTTTCTTTTAGTTTCTCAATCCGCTCATCACTTGTTCCAGAGTATTTCAGGAAAAATTCCTGTTTGCTTAATCGCGTCTTTGGATTTTCCCCGGCCAAGCCGGCTATTATATTATTCAATATATTCTGCTGCATGAGCAATACACCACGTGTCTCAGCGAGCGTTTCTGTCAGTTCAAGCAGCTCTGCTCTCACTTTTTGCTCTTTCTTTGTTTTTATGTCGAGAACACGCTGTAAACGCCATACAAATCGCTTCATTTAATTTCCAATTCTCAACTTTATTTCATGTTTTCGTCCAGCGTGTCTCATTGCGTTTGGGCACCTATCAGCTCACCCCACGATTGGGTGATGGCAGTTAATCGCCTGACCGTTTCGTTGAAATCAGTTCTTTCTCGAATAGGCTGAACGAGGAAAGTGTTTATCCTTTCAATCAGGGCTATTGCTCCATCGATATGTCGATTGCTGCCCGCTGCAAACGCACCGATGTTTATTAAGTCTTCGGCGTCAGTATAAATGGCATATATTTCCTTGAGCTTCTGTGCGGCAAGCTGGTGTTCTTTGTTCGTTACTGCAGGCATCAACCGGCTGGTGCTTTGCAGGATATCGACGGCAGGATAGTGTCCCCTGTCAGCCAGTTTTCTTGACAGAACAATGTGGCCATCCAGCAGACTCCTCGCACTATCAGCCACAGGGTCCGCGAGGTCGTCGTTCTCAACGAGGACAGTGAGCATACCGGTGATGCTTCCGCTCTCGGCGCATCCCAGACGTTCGATAAGTCTTGGCATCACGGAAAAAACGCTCGGACAGTAGCCCTTAGTGGCGGGCGGCTCACCCGCTGCAAGGCCGATTTGGCGCTGGGCCTGGGCAAACCGTGTAAGCGAGTCCATCATGAATAGAACATCCCTGCCCTTGTCTCTGAAGTATTCAGCTATTGTGACGGCAACGAATGCCGCTTTTACTCGCTGAATCGGTGGTGAATCCGATGTGGCAATGACGACAACACTGCGGGCAAGGCCGTCCGGACCGAGGTCGGCCTCAAGAAATTCACGGACCTCCCGACCTCGCTCGCCTATTAAGGCAACAATATTGACAGCAGCATCGCTCGAATTGGCGATATCCCCGAGCAGGACACTCTTGCCCACTCCGCTGCCGGAGAAGATACCTACCCGCTGTCCTCTGCCGCAGGTTAGCACTCCGTCAATAGACCTGATCCCCAGGGCCAGAGGCCTGGTGATTTTTTCACGGCTTAAAGGCGGGGGACTACCTGCGTCTAATTGCTTTTTATCCGTCCCTACCAAGGATCCCTTGCCATCGATTGGCTCTCCTAATCCGTTTACAACTCTACCCAGAATGCTTTCGCTGAGACTGATATAGCGTGGAGTGGTTCTGGCAGTTACTGTGTCACCCGGTGATATGCCCTCTATATGCTCTAATGGCAGGAGAATAAGGTGGTCGTTATGGAACCCCACGACTTCAGCCAGCACGCGCCGACCATCTCGAATACGAATGCCGCAAAGCTCGCCTATACCTACCACCGGTCCGTTAGATTCAACCATTAAACCCGACACTCGCACTACCGAACCCCGGCAATCCAACAGGCTTACATCCCGCAATGCCGAGTGTAATTTCTCAAAGTCAATGGAGCAGTTTGTAATCTGACTCGTAGTCATAGTTTATTGTGCTGTCTTAAGTGCATTACCAATTTGTTCCAGATGTTCGTCAATCAATGATTGGATAATTCCTTTCGGTGTTTCGAGCAAGCATTCCGCCCGCCCGATGTTCGGGTCCGAAATAAACTTAATGCCGGCCAAGGCGCCGTTCAGCTCTTCCTGCTGTACTTTTTGGCATAAAATACGGTCTTCAGGATTTACATGTACGACCATATCTTTACGTGTTGGAGTATTTTTAAGGGCTTCTTTGACGATGGACTCTATTTCATAATCTCCATCCTGCACTTTTTGCATCAATATCCTTCTTGCGATTTCTACTGCAAGCTTTGCAATTTCTTCCTTTTGCTCGACGAATAAGGTTTCGTAGAACCGATTGAGCTTATCAATCAGGCTTTTAAGTACCTGGCAGGTCTGAGTCAATTCAGCGTTCTGAGCCTGTTGATCCTGTGTTGTAATTTGCCCGTTCTCTGCCGGTGCTTTTATTCCTTCAAGGCCACCATTGCCGTCTGCTACGGCAGAGAATGGGGCACTGCCGACAATGTCTGATATGTTTGCCGACACAATCGGCTTTTCAATATGGATTGTAAGTGTGTGCGACATGGTATTTATTGCCCCACGAATCTAAGTTTGCCCTCCTCATTGGCATCCCGTAAGGGTTTGACAACTTCTTCCCTTGCATCAAGAACTTCTTTTTCCAAGGGCTCCTGCATTAGTGACATTTCTTCGTCGACCATAGACACAGCACGTTCGGATATATTTGAGCGTATCTTTTGCGATATCTCTTCGTCCGCCTTATAAAGTGCCGTTGCCAATGTGCCTGTCTCAACGGTTCTCAGCGCTTCCTGCAGAGACCTGTCGGCTATTGACGGGATATCTTCCCACGTTACCATCAGATTCCTGACCGTCTTTGCGGTTTCCTCATCTTTTTTACTAATCTCTGTAAGCATCTGGTCTCGCATGTCTTTTTCCAGACCACTTAGCATAATAGCAAGTTTTCTCAGATTTTGGTTCTGCTGGCCTGGTTTTACAGCGATAGTTTCTCCTTTTAGGCTCTTTAACCTTTCACTTACTATAGATGCCATCCTTTGTTTCACTCCGGCGCCCAGCACATCGGGATTTGTCATCTTACAGACGGCTTTTATACGTACCTTTTCGCCCAAAAGCGACAGAACCTCCTGGCTCTTATTAGGAGGCAGCTCAGACAGGATTACCGCAATCGTCTGTGGGTGTTCACCCTCCATCGCAAGGACCAACTCGTCCGTGCTGGCCGAGCGAATACTTGCAAACATTTCATTATGTAATGTGGCTTTTTTAATCTGGGATTGAATTTGCTCTGCTTTTTCTTTGCCGAGGGCATTTACCAGCATCTCGTCGAAAAAACCTTTCATACTAAATTGTGGAGCCTGTTTCTCTTGAAGTGATTTACAGAACTCTCGTGCAACTTTCGCCTGGTCCTTGCTATTGGCCTGCCTCGATGCATCTATTTTCGCAAGCTCTATAGCAATGTCCTGAATTTCTTCGGGGTCAATCCCCTTAAGCAGTTCCGCGGCAGTCGCGGCATCCAGACTCATCAACAGCAGCGCGGCTTTTTGTCTACCCGTTAACATCGTTTACTTCATCCTTGTATGCAGAACCTGAATAATTTCCTTTCTGGCTTCTTCAATATCTTCGATAGCTGCGGTCAACAAATGTACAGCCTGTTTATTCATCGCAGCAGCCTTTCTTGCGGAAATATTAGTCGTTATTTTTTGAACGAGCGTATCGTCGGCCTCGACCAATGCCAAAGCCAGTTTCTTCGTGTTTATTCCTCTCAGAGCCTTTTGCAGAAAACCGTCAGCCAATTTGGGTATATCTTCCCAGATTATTATCGGCTCGGTCACGATTTCACCAGAGATGTCGTCCTGTGTATTTGTTGTACCAAGTAGGGCAGTTCGAAGGTTTTTACCCAGGTTTTGCGCAATCAAAGCAATCCTGGTTACAAACTGCTCAAGTCGACTTTGTTCTGCTTCGTTTATTTCATCAGTGGTGAAAGCTTTTAGGCGCATGCAAACAGTCTCTGCTATTTGTGCTTTTGCTTCGGCTTCCATGTTCTTACAAGTGGTCATCCTTCTTATGGCACTAAACCGTATACCCCGGTCCAACAGATCGAGCACATCGGAGCTTTTCACTGGCGGTAGTTCCGACAAGACCACAGCGGCAGACCGGGGGTGTTCTTTTTCCAGGACTGAGGCTATCGTTTGTGAGTCAAGTAAACGAAGAGGTGCGAAAGGATCGTTTTTCTGCCGGATATCGTTCATCCGGGTATGGTTCTTTGCTACTTCGTTGCTTACAGTGCTTTTCATCATTTGCTCCAGATAGCTCTTAAAGTTGTGTTCCTGGTTAACCTGCAGCGAATTGCAGAACTGCCGGGCGATTTGTGTGCTTTGCTTGCCGGTTTGATAACCGGTGGCGTCCAGATATGCCAGTTCCACCGCCAATTCCTGGACCAGGTCGGGATTAATACCTTTGAGCAGCTCGGCGGCCGTTGCGGCATCGAGGCTCATCAACAGCATCGCGGCTTTCTGTCTACCCGTTAGTGTCACTTACTCAGCCCCCTTTTTCTTCGAGCCAACTGGAAAACAATTGTTTAACCTGGTCGGGATTGCGTTGCAGGGCACTGGTTATCTGTCTGCGCAGCACTAACGGCTCGGATGTGCCGGCTTCGGCCGGAAGAAGGCCGGCAGGTCCTTCGGCCCCGGCCAGTTGTGCCGTCGCTGTCGCAGCAGCTTTTTTCCTGGCACCTTTGAATATTTTAAGGACGAGCAATGCGCAGATTGCCATGATTCCTAATGATGCATGACGGACAATTGCCATAATGCGCGGCCAGATGGACGACTTTTCGTCAATCATGGATTCCACAGCCGGTCGATGAAACTTGACGTTAACCACTTTAATCGCATCTGTCTCCTTAAGGCCAAGCGCGTTTCTAATAATCTCCTCGACCTCAGTCAATTGCATTATCATTGCGCTGCCACCGGTGGATGCCGTGTCATTGGCATCGGTCAGCGATAAGTCTACAAAGGCAGCTACAGACAGTGACCTTATTGTTCCTGGCAAAACGACCTCCTGCTTCACGGTTTTGCCGACCTCGTATTCGGTAATAATTGTTTCGTCTTTCTTTATGCCACCTGCCACGGTCGGCTGGCCGGCTTCTTGTACAGTGTCGGGCTCAGTTTCAGAACCGGTTGTAATCTCTTCTTTCGTAGCCACTCCTTTCGGCTCTAACTTTTCTGTAACGGTATTGACGCTGTTCATATCAATAACGGCACTGACTCTGATGGTTGCCCGGCCGGGTCCTAAAACAGTGTTGAGCATCTCTTCGACCTTGTTCGACAGATTCTGCTCCACCCTCTCTCTATATTCCTGGACGGTTCCTGCGCCGCTGGCCAGGGTGTTATCCGATTGAGTTGAAAGAAGGTGTCCCTGGCTGTCTATGACGGTTACATTGTCTGCTGTCAGTCCCTCAACACTGCCGGAAACCAAATGTGTGATTGCCGATATATTCAAGGCGCTTACTCTGTAACCCGGTTTTAATCGAAGAACTACTGAGGCGGTAGTGCTGCCTGCATCGGATGTAAAAAGGGTCTGCTCTGGCGTTACTATATGTACCCGTGCGTGCACCACGCCATCTATCATTTGAATGCTCTTGGCCAGCTCTTCCTGGAGCGCGCGCTTGAGGTTGACGTTTTGAACAAATGGGCTGACCCCTATTTTTTCTTTATCGAATATTCTGTAGCCACCCTGCTGGCCTTCAGGAAGCCCGTCTTTTGCCATATCGAGGCGAAGCTGGTACACATTTTCTTTTGGTACGTAAATAGTGGTTCCACCGTTTCGCAATTCGTAAACAATGCCCTTTTCATTGATTTTCTCTGTAATCTTTGACGCTTCTTCGGGTGACAGTTGCTGATACAGCATTCTCAGGTCCGGCCGGCGGGCCCAGTTAACCAGCAGCACGCCAATGCCAATAAAGGCCAGAAAAATTGCAATCAATAAAGCCCGCTGAACAAGGCCTACTTTTTGCCATACCGCGTTTAACTTCTGGAAAAAGTTCATTTAATCCCTTTGATTACTGTTTAATCCACCTGCTCTGAACCGCCTGGTAAAACATCTTAGTATGGAAATCCTTTACAAGGGCATGTTCATGGTTTGCTTGTAGGCCTCGATTAGTTTGTTTCTAACACCTACAAGAAGTTTGAAACTCATATCGGCTTTGGCCGCCGCTGAGACCACGGATATAATATCCTGGTTTTTGCCGGACAGTAAGTCCTTTATCGACATATCCGATGACTGTTGAAGTTCATCAACATTGGATATGTATTTATCGATAGCCCTGACTGTATTATCAAAGTCTAACTTCTTGGTATTGTCCGCCTTTGACAAATTGGTATTGTTCCTGTGTAAGTTGGCTTCCCAATCGCTTTTTATTGCGTTCAGGGCCCCACTTATATTGCTGTTTGGATTAATCATTGCTTACTCCCCGGCTTATTTGAGTAGTTCCAGAGTAGTTTCCACCATTTGCTGATAGCGTTTCAGAATAGCCGCATTAGCCTGATAAGCCCGCGTTGCAATATTCAAATTCATCATCTCTATTGGCACATTAACGTTCGGCATTGCAACATAACCATGTTCATCTGCGTTAGGATTACCAGGATCGTAAATCCTGTGAAAATCGCTCATATCTGGAAATATCTCGTCTAAATTAACACCGCTGATACCGTCGTCCTCTGCTTCGAAAGTTGCCTCAAGCCTGCGATAAGGTTTACCGTTGCCGACATCGGTTGTACGCGCGTTGGCAACATTCGATGAGATTACTTCTATCTGTTTACCATTGGCCCGCAAACCTGAGGTCGCTATATCTACAGGGCCGAAGGTATTGTTAACTTCCATCTGCTCTATCCTTTCTCACTACATCTCATCAGCCGGTGCCGAGCCTGCAGAACCTCAACAGCCGACGAGTGAGAGTTATTTTATATCCATTGCCAACTGCATTTGGCTGTATTTCTTGTTCAGCAGCCGAATATAGGCCTTGTAGCGAAGTGTGTTCTTGACCATTTGGCCCACTTCGCTTTCCAGACTGACATCATTTCCATTTGAGTTTACAGGCGTCTGTTGGGGCTGATGAATCTGGGGCTCGATTTTGCTGAGGTCGACCGCTCCCGGTGAATTCAGGGCCCTGGCAAGTAACTGTTCGAACCTGACATCGATTCTTCGGTATCCGGGCGTCTCAAGGTTGGCGATATTATTGGCAATCGCCTTTTGGCGAAGCATTTCGGTCCTTATACCGGCCTCGAGAAAATCAACTATATTGTTCGTTTTGGACATCCTTGTTTCCTGAATTCCTGTACAAACATTGTCTGGTTACAAAGCTGATGCAATAATCGTGCCAAGTGCCGGCAGCTCGCTTCTTTGGAGCGGTTAACCGGCTTTTCTTTGCAAAAAACGCCTAAAAGTCAAGTAATCGCCTATTTACACCTTCAAGAGGCGTCAGGTTTCTATACACGGGCGTGCGTTTTTTAACAGACCTGCAAGCATCTTTAGTAGTGACCTTTTATTTGTACATTCTTTGAGCCGGAAATTCTTTCCTCTCATCAGGAACTTTTCTCCGTAACCGCAGTTAATAGCCGGATATTAAGGGTCAATTGTCATTTTTTCAATTTCCATAAGTCTTGTATTGGCAAGTAATTAGTTTCTGCCAAGGGCTTTTGGTCGACTGCTGGCACACTAATTGCTGAAAATATGCGAGTTAATAGGACCGCTGTATGATTGCTAACATGTTATCACTAAGTAATACACTTGCAGACACAATCGGTGCCGGGCCTTCCCGCACAGAGCCCTTAGCAGTCAAAAAAAGGAATCAATCATCTCCAACCTCAATTGATGGTAAACCTCTAACAAAAGCCCGTAAAAACGAAACAGTCGACAATACTCAAGTTAAACGGGAAAACAAAATCAATGTTGAGCCTGCGGGTGAGTTTAGCCATACTTTTCGCAAAGAAATAACATCCAAAGTATCCCAAGAAGCCAAGAATAGCAGAAACGTACTAAAACAAAGCCTGAACCCCAACATAACCGGCCAACCGAGTGTAATCCAGCCCTTATTAGCTAAATGGTCCTTAAGGTTCGGGCATGGCCCGGAAGGAATCGTAAAGAAGGCAGAGCTGGAGTCGGGACTTGAACATGCACAATTGTATAACAACTTGGGTAAAGACGAATCTCTTTTGCGTGCTGGAGAAACTGCCAAACCGCAAAACAGCGAACCTGTTCCTATTGTTAGCTCGAAACAAATCGGGCTTAAAGAAACCTTTCCTAAAGCTTCACAGGCTTCCTTCGCTGCAGGAATCCCTGAGAAAGGTCAAAACGGCGAAGGATTGATTTTAAAACCACTTATTCGTGCTAACCACGAAATAACAACTATCAATGGAAAACCGGTAGATGTGCCCGTTTCAAACACTTTCGGCAATCAACAAACACCCTTCTTGTCTGTCGAAGGTTTTAAGCCCCGAGCTTTAGTCAACGCCGCCGGCGAAATAACTAATGTTATTCAACAACCGTATGCTGAAGGCAAACCAGTTGTTTCCATTGGCCGGGAAGTACCTTTATCGAAGCCAAACATTCCGCCCGTTCAGGACCGGCCATCCGGTCTTCCATTCCAAGCAGTCACAATTGAACCGGAAAAAACTCCATTAATTGCTGAGAATGCAGTCGGCAATAAAGCCGCTACCGGCCAGCCAAATCGTACGCAGACACAGCAACTCTCAGGACCTCTTGCCGAGGATGCGATAGAGCAGGGCCCCAATTCTTCGGGCAATCCGGCTTACCAATATTTGCACCAGGCGCAGCTCCAAGTCTTCACCGGCCCAATCAAAGGCCGCAACAGCTCAGTTTCCAACAACAACGCCAATTCGGGTTTCGAACAGATATTCTCAGGTAATAATGCCACAGCCTGCATTGAAGAGCAAACATCAGCTTTTTCCGAGGACATGACGACCGATAATCTGCCGACACAGATTTCACCCGGTGGGATTTCTGTGAGCATTACCGAACAGATTCTTGAATCTATTCAAAGTTCGTCGATCCAACAAGAAGGGACCCAGAAGATTACAATCCGCCTCAATCCACCGGAGTTGGGGAAGGTTATTATAAAATTCGAGGAACAGGAAAACCAAATCATCGGTTTATTGGAAGTCGACAAGACACACACCAGATATGAGGTTGAGCAGGCTCTGCCTCAAATAATCCAAAACCTTTCGGATAGTGGCATTCAGATAAAGCGGCTGGAAGTCATGCTCACAGACCAAAACGAACAGCCGTCTTACGGGGAAGAATCGCTTCGGGATGGTCTGTTCCAGCAGCATCATGACCTTCCAGGAGGGAGCAATCCCGATAGTCCCGGCACCCTCGATACAAATGATCTCAGCATATTTGGGAACAATAGCAGCTATCAGGATGGCCCTGGGCCGCAGATGCAAATTTCGGCTGATTCTATTAATATATTGATTTAAGCTAATCCTACAACTACCGGCCTTCAACGAGCCTGTAAGCCAGCTAACAATTTTTTCTCTCTCTTGACGGAGAAGTAATTTTGACGGAGTTTGAACGACGGTAATCAACAAACGATCACCGATTAAGCTTTCTATGCTTCCATTTCTGACGGGCGGTTTCGATCGATTGTAGAAAGGCTTCTTTGAATTTAGATATTGAGAATCGCTCTATAACGGTTTTTCGTGCCTCCCGGCCCATCATTGTAGCTAAAATTTTGTCTTCGAGCAGCATATTGGCATACTTACGTAATTCAACGGGGTCGTCACTAAAAAAGCCATTTACGCCGTGTTCAATGGGTGAGGTAGGGTGCCGATTGCCAAGGATGGGCATCCCTGCTGCCATTGCCTCCAGGCTGGCCATATTATATCCGTCTTCAAGTTCCGAGTTGGCTGTGTGTATATAAAAACGATGAGACTGCAACATCCTTTTCAGATGCTCCCAACTATTAGCAGCTCTGACACCCGGCATATTCGGATTGTGTCCAACGATACGTATAGGAATCCCATCAAATGCCTTTTCATGAAAGTCCCATAACAGAATTGTCTTCCGTTTCTCAATAAAATTGCAGACACGAAGGCCGGAACTTGTCTGGCCTGAATAGGGCAGATAATCGTCCTCATTAACCGCAAAAGGTACAATGTCTTCGGGAAAGCCCCAGGATTTGCCCTTCAACATAGAGACAGCTACTGCATGTCCACCAATCAGCTTAAGGTATTTTTTCAGCGTATCTTTCATATCCTGTGGAACAACATCAGAACTTTCTTCCAGGGCCCGACCCTCAAAAGTCGAGTGAATGACCATAAGCCTCGGCTCGTGCCTGTGTTTAATATCAAGCAGGTCGGTTATGTTGTGGGTTATGATACAGTAGTAACGGATCTGTGACTGCTGTGCTTGCGGCAAAGTAATTAACCGGGAATTTGGTGGCATAGGCCGCATCTGCTCGTCCCACGTTTCCAGATATCGGCCCTTGAGTCCTATAATTATATCAAGCTTATATCCTAATGCTCCAAGCTGATATACCCATGGTTCATGACAATTAAATACAAGCAGTGTCTTTTCCTTGGCTTGTGCTTCTTGTTTCCGCATATATTGCCTGGATTCTATCTAAAGTTGCCTGAGAACCTTATCCATCTTTATCGATCCCAAATCTTAAACGGTATAAACAGTGGCTTTGGTGTCCCTACGAGTACCGTATATTATTGCCTTGAACTATACTTTCTGAGATTAATCTGAGCAAGAATTATTCCTTTGTTTTCAATGTTAGTACGTTTTTGCCGGCTGAAAGTATAATTTTATGAATGTGCAGAACCTTATGGGGGATTTTCCTATTATTTTGCTATTTTTGGCAATTTTCCTGTTATATCGGGCCGGTTTCGTTGGGATTACCGGTCGTACGATTTAGCATCTGTTTTCCATTAACAAATTCCTAAAGTCGTACCTGTCTTGACCGATAATGGTTTTGGATGTAGAGAGTTATGACGTGCTCGTTGCACGTTGTATTATGGATTCAATAAAGGGGGCTTGATAAGTCCAATAGAATGTTTGTTATACTTTATTTAAGGAGTCAAGAGTATGTTAGCAATTAAAAACAATCTTATGGCGGTAAATGCCGCCCGGCAACTGGGTGTGAGCTACGATTCCCTGGCCAGATCGGTCGAGAGGTTATCGTCAGGTTTGCGCATCAACACTGCAAAGGACGATGCAGCCGGCTTAGCTGTTCGTGAGTTGATGCGTGCCGACATTGCTGTACTCCAGCAGGGTGCCCGTAATGCCCAGGACGGCATCGGCCTGCTGCAAACAA